>WNFM01110965.1_pt3 | contig 42559 bp, 38 predicted proteins | sample 5400271 | NCBI WGS metagenome assembly WNFM01 (sample SAMN13153352, study PRJNA577476) | soil metagenome | isolation source: 60 cm saprolite on Douglas fir-dominated hillslope | place: USA:California | collected 2013-09-17
GCGCCCGGTCGCGATCACCGCCTGCGCGAGCCGGTCGTGAAACAGGGTGCGGTTGGACAGCCCGGTCAGCACGTCGTAGTAGGCCAGGTAGTCGATACGCTCCTGATTGGAAATCAGCTCCAGCGCAAAGGAAATGTTGCCAGCCAGTTCTTTCAGGAGCCCGATTTCCTCCGGGTCGAAAAAATCCTTCTCCGGCGCGCCCAATATCAGCGCCCCCACTATTTCCTCCTTCACGACGAAGGGAAGGCTAGCCGTAGACAATGTCGAGCCATCGGAGGCGACCGTGGATCCTGACTGTGAATCCTGACCCGACTGGACCACGAAAGCCGGCTGACCGGAACGCAGTGATTCGGCCAGGATGCCTTCGCTGCCGGCTGGGGACAGGTTGTAGGCGTTCAGGGTGTCCGTGAACCGTTCAATGTCGCCGCCTCTTGCTGCGACCAACAGCATGCCGGGCACACTCACACCGAGGGCGACGACTCTTGCCGCGCGGAACCTGCCGACTTCGATCGCTATCCGGCAGATTTCCTCGAGGAGCTGTTCGCGCTGGCGCAGCCGCACGATGGCGGAATTCACCGCGCTCGACAGTTCGCGGATGCGGGTCAGGCGATTGATGCGCTTTCGCTCGGCCATGCGCTCGGTGATGTCGCGCATGATTCCATCGACGCGTTCCGGCACGGCATCGCCGTCGCGAATGAGACGCGCGCGATCGTTGATCCAGCGAAGCTCCCCGTCCGTTCGGACGATGCGGTACTCGACGTCGACGGCTTCGCGGTCGGCGTCGTAAATTATCTCGCGCCAGAGATCGGCATTGCTGGAGAACTCGTCCGGCTTGCGCCCGAAGATCTTCTTCGCGGCCGGGCCGATGTAGGTGACCCGCTGGTCCGGGACTGACCAAGACCAGACGGCATCGTCGAGCGATTCGAAGATGCTTTCGAGGCGTTGCCGCGCCGCTTCGAGTTCCAGTTCGACAGCTTGCTTGAGCGCACGGTCCCGCGCTTCCCGTACCGCGCGCGTGACCGCCGCGGGCAGTCGGATCAGGTTGGTCTTGAGTACGTAGTCGGCGGCTCCTTGTTGCAAGGCACGGATTGCGTATTCCTCGCCGAGAGTCCCCGAAACGAAAATAAACGGAATCAGCGGGCAGGTTTCGCGCGCAAGTGCGAGTGCAGACATGCCGTCGAACTGCGGCATGGAAAAATCCGACAAGATGATGTCCGGCGTGAACTCGGCGACCGTCGCGAGAAACTGCTGTTCCGTCTCGACCAGGCGATGTTCGATCTTCATCCCGGACCGGCGCAGCTCCCGGGCTTCGAGTTCCGCATCCGTGCGAACGTCTTCGACAAAAAGAACCTTGATCACGTTACTCATGCAACCTTTCCGTCTCCCGGTGTATGCGGCGCGCGGTTGGTCAATATCCAGTAGAGGCCGATTTTCGCCACCGTCTCGACGAACGATGCGAACTCAACGGGTTTGACGATATAACTGTTGACGCCGAGCCGGTAGCTTTCGAAGACGTCGCGCTCTTCGTTGGAAGAGGTCATGACCACAACCGGTATGCCCTGCAGGGCCGGGTCGGATTTGATGCGCCGAAGCACTTCTATGCCGTCCACCTTGGGCATCTTGATGTCCAGCAGGACCAGCTTCGGCGAATTGGCGGGAGCGCGGTCGGAATACTCTGCGGTGCGCATCAGATAGTGCAGCGCCTCCTCGCCGTCCTTGACCCAATGAACCTTGTTGAGGAAGTTGATCTTGCGCAATGCGCGCATCGTCATTTCCGCGTCACGCGGATTGTCTTCCGCCAGGAGGATTTCCACTTGATTGTAGTCAACCATTGTCAGTTTTAACCGGTAATGTGAAATAGAAAGTAGCACCCTCGCCGAGCCTTCCGTCTGCGCGCACGCTGCCGCCATGACGGGTGATCACCCTGTGCACGATGGCCAGGCCCACGCCCGTTCCCTCGAATTCCTCCGTCTTGTGAAGACGCTGGAACACCCCAAAAAGTTTCCCCGCATACTTCATATCGAAGCCCACGCCGTTATCCTGGACGCGGTAAACAGCCTCGCCATTGGAGACTTCGCCGGTAACCAGGATCTCGGCTTGCGGCCGGGAGCCGCTGTATTTGAGCGCGTTGCTCAGCAGGTTGACCCAGACCTGGCGCAAAAGTGCCCCGTCCCCTTTGACCGGCGGCAGAGGCCAGATGTCGAGCCGGACCCGCTCCGCGTTCTGGTCGCGCAGGATTTCCTGTGCCACGGTCTTGGCCATCGCCGTCATGTCGATGTCCGCCGTTTCATCGATGGATTTGCGGCTGAGTTTCGAGAATGCGAGCAGGTCATCGATCAGGCGCCCCATTTTCAGGGCTTCCTCGCGGACGATGCTGAGCATCCGTTTGCCTTCGTCATCGAATTTCTCCCCGTAGTCCTCTTCGACCATCCGGGAATAGCCGTCGATTGCGCGCAGGGGGGCGCGCAGATCGTGCGATATCGAATACGAGAAGCTTTCGAGTTCCTTGTTGGTGGCCTCCAGTTCGACGGTACGTCTGCGCACGCGTTCTTCCAGGTCGGCATTGAGTCTGAGTATTTCTTCCTCTGCGCGTTTGCGATCGTCGATATCCGTGATGGTGCCGATCCATTCCATGATCTGATCGTCGCCATCGAGCACCGGCGCGGCGCGCAGGCTGACGATGCGGAATGCGGACGAGGCCGCATTCCATAATTTCAATTCGCAATCGAGCGCCGTTTTCGCTGCGCCGGCGGCGTTCCATTGATTCTCCAGCAGCGGCCGGTCTTCCGCGTTGAACGCCCGCAGCCAGCCGGCGCCGCCATAATCCTCCTGGGACTGGCCGGTGTAAGCGCCCCATGCTGTCTGGGCAGCCGCGAAATGCCGTTCACGGTCCGCGGTCCATACCACGGATGTCGTTGCAGCCACGAGGGTCCGGTTGCGCCTTTCGCTGTCCCTCAGGGCCCGTTCCGCCTCCGAGCGCTCGGCAATCTGCTTTTCCAGCGCCCGGTTGGATGCCCTCAACGCCTCGGTCTGACGCGCGATCTCCGCCAGCATGTCATTGAAGGCATCGACCAGAAATCCGATCTCGTCCTCGGTGGTTTTCGTCGCGCGCAAAGTGAAATCCCTGCTCTCGACGACCCGGCGCGCCACCCCCGTTACGTCGAGAATCGGCCGGGTTACGCTTGCCTGCAGCCAGGATGACAACAGCAGCGACACCGCGAGCGCCAGCGTACTGACGCCGAGCACGATGCCGAGATAGCTCCACAGCCGCTCCTTGAATTCGTAGTGTTCCCGAAGATAGACCGTTCCCAGGATCTCGCCGTTCTCGACGACGCGCCGGTACAACTCGATGGTCTCGTCCTTGACCTCAGCCCCATCGACTCCCGGCAGTCGTGGTAGGACTTCGCGCGAGATGCCCTCCCTCAGATAGCTCGCGAACAAGCCGCCTCTGGCGTTGTAGATCGCCGCCGCCTCGATCTTGGGCCGCACCTTGAGCAATCCCAGGTTCTCGCCCGCGAACTTGATATCGTCGAACTGCAACGCAGCCACGCTGGCGCGGCCGATGATCTCCGCCTGCGTGGTCAGGTCATTGACCTGCGTGGCGTGGTAGCTGCGCAAGTCGTAGATCAGCATCGCGCTTCCGGTGACGAACAAGGCCGCCAGGCTGGTCAGCAAGACGCCGGCCAGCAACTTGTGACGGACTGAACGCAAACCGAAGGAATAGGCCAGGGTCTACTCCTTTACGTGCATCGCCACGGAAAGAAGCGGGGCGCCGATTTTCAGCCCGCTGCGTTTTGCGGCGTCCAGAGCAACCTCGAAGCGCACGCGTTTGTCGACGACGACGAAATTGATGATGCTGCCCTGGGCAAGTCCCTTTTCGATGTCGGTCACGGTGAGTACCGGACGCGCCTGTGCCGTCAATTCACCCAGGCGCCCGATCTCCGGACGGCCGACGAACAGGACGTGCAGGTTCGCGAGGGATTCACCGCCGGCAATCCGCCGTATCGACACCTGCCTGCCGTTCATCGTTCTGCCGGCAACCACTAGCGACAATTCCTCCGCAAGAGCGTCCGCGCCGGTCACGCCGATGACCAATGGAGCATCCTTGCCGGAAAAAACGCTGTCCGGCCACTCGACGTAACCACCGAACTTGAACAGGAAGGCAGCCTTGACCTTTTGCTCGAGTACTTGCGGGCTGTCTTCGGCGGCGACGATGCTTGCACAGACCGCGCCGAGTGCAAGCAGTACCAGAGCCGCCATGGCGGATCGGGCCGCAATGGCCGTGCGACGGATTTTGTCCGTCCTTCCGCGCATGCGTCCGAATGCGCTTAGAAGTGCCACAGGACTTTTCCGTAAACACCGCGGCTGATTTCGCTGCGTGTGGCCGGCCTGCCGATCTCGGGATGCTCCGGATCGAATAGATTGGTGCCGACGAGAGAGAGTTCCACGTCGTTGTTGACGTGCCAGCCGATGCGCATGTCGACCGCGGTATACGACGGCACCACGGGGTTGGGGAGACGCCCCACGTTGCGCACATCGATATCCAGTTCCGTGCGATGCGGCAGATCCAGCGACGAACGCAATGTGAACTGGTGAGTCGGATCATTGCCGGCCGCGCTGGTTCCGGTAATGTCTGTGCTGCCAGGCTTCATGCGCAGATCCTCGTCCATATAAAAGGCGCCGGCGCTCAGGCGCCAGCTTTTCGTCACCTGCCAGGTACTCCACGCCTCGACACCGGTGCTCTTGCCTTCCATCTTATTACCGATAATGACACTGCCCGTGCCGGTCAACTCGATACTGCGCAAATGATCGTAGATTTGGTGAAACACGGTCAGTGAATAGGAAAGCGTCTGTGTCGGTTGGGCGCGATAGCCGATTTCCAGTACCTTCGAAACTTCTGAGCGGAAATCCGGCCCGCCGGTAAGCGATAGCGCTGGCACATATAAATCGCGGTCCAGGCGTGACGGCGTCCGCACCGCACGCGAGAGCGCGCTCCACAATAGTTGCTGCTGCGTCAGCTTCCAGGCCAGGCGGATCGACGGCATGAATTCAATGCCGGAATAAGGATTTTTTTCCGCTTTGATCCCGGCAGTGAAGCTCAGGTTATCGCGCAGAGCAATCTCATCCTGGACGAATAGATTGATCCAGTCCATGTCCTTGTCGGCTGGCAGGAAAGCAAATGTGGCGACGTTGTCGATGCGGTCGCGGGCGCTGCGATAGCCCGCACCCCAGATTACCGCGTGGCTGGAAAATGCGGAGATACTGTGCTGAAACTCGATATCGGCGATATTCAGCCATTCGGACAAGGTACCGATGGTCCCGCCTTGAGGAATATCCAGCTCGGTGTGATCGAAATAGCCTTGCACCTGAATCTGGTCCCCGCCCGCCAACTGGTGCGTCCATCGACCGAGCAGATTGCTCCCCGCGATATGCTGATCGTCGGGCACAGCGAGATCGAGCCTGCCGCGATAGGCGTCCCCTTGCAGCGTGAACCCGTCGCCAGCGTGGCCCCAATCGGCACGAAAACCCGTCTGGGCCCTTTCCCATCCGTCGGAAAGCGGGGTGCCGTTTTCCTGGTTGGTGTTCGCCTCGTCGAATCCCTTGGCGTAGAGACGGAAATGACCCGAACCGCCGAGTTCGCCACCGTAGCGGGCGGCAGCGCCGCGCTCCCGGTTGCCGAGGCCGGCGCTCACCAGGCCGCCTTGCGTGCTCTGCGCGGTTCGGGTAATGACGTTGATCACCCCGTTCACGGCGTTGGATCCCCACAGCGTCCCGCCCGGACCGCTGATCACCTCGATGCGCTCGACGTCTTCGAGCATGACGTCCTGGTCATACCAGAGTACACCCGAATAAAGCGGCGTATAGACGATTCGCCCGTCGATGAGCACCAGCATTTTATTGCCGGCGCTATTGAGTCCACGCGAACTGATCGAATATTGGTTTGCGCTCGTGCGCGCGACCTGCAGATTGGGCGCCAGGCGCAGTGCCTCCGGCAGGCTGGTCGCGCCCGAGCGGCGGATGTCCTCGGCGGTGATGACATATATTGAGGCCGGCGCATCTAGCAGCCGCTCGGAGTGCTTGGATACCGAGGTAACCTGGATATTGCTGAGTTCCTCGAGGCTGAGGTCAGCCAGGCTTTCGGTTGAGGCGTCTGCCGCGGAAGCGGCCCGCGCCGCCGGGGCAGCCAATGCCAATATCAGAGTGAAGACAAATCCCTGCCCGTGCCGGCGTATGTCAAAGCGAAAAAATTGTCCCCCTGCTTTTTTCTGCATGCAACCCCTGAAGCTTTTATAGTTATTGTGATATTGCCCGGTCGCCTCCAATGTGGATTCTATGTGGCTTCCGCCATAAAGGGATCAGTGTTTGTCCTACAGAGTTGCGGGGTTGACAACAGCGTCATATCGCGTTTCCTCCCGCATATCCTGGTTTTGCGTACTGCCTCACGTGTAACTACGGGCCGGAACAGATATCCCCTCAACCTATCGCCGCCAGGCGGCCACGACGGCGATAACGACAACCGCAACCGCATCCTGATGCGGCCGGAAGCAAATATTTTCCACTCTATGTGTGCCTGCGCACAGAACGCCCCGGAACAAGGGCCGATGATTGCATCGGGTAGTTATTCATCCTCCTCCTCCCTGAGGATGAAACACCTGCAGCACCGAAGGCCCGAAATTGCGATCTCCTTTCGGGCCTTTTTTTCGCCCTGCGCAAGCGCCGGACCGGAGCAATGCGCCAACTCGACCGCGTAGGGAATCGCCGCGACGAGATCGAGGTGGGCCACATCCCAAAAATACTGAATATCGGAGCCAGGTCGCCCACTGCCATCGTCCTGCGGCATACTTGCCATTCATACCTATGAAAACCAACCCGTTGGCAGGCAAGCCGGCCGCTGCGTCGATGCTCGTGGATGTGCCGAAACTCATCACGGCCTACTACACAGGCGCGCCTGATTCATCCGTGCCGGAGCAACTGATTGCGTTCGGCACTTCGGGACACCGTGGCTCTGCGTTTAAAAACAGTTTCAATGAATGGCACATCCTGGCCGTCACCCAGGCTATCTGCGATTACCGCGGGCGGGAAGGCATCGGCGGACCGCTTTTCCTCGGTATCGACACGCACGCGCTGTCGGTGCCGGCCTGCGCCAGCGCGCTCGAGGTGCTGGCGGCCAACGGCGTCGATGTCATGCTTGCCGCGCACGACGGCGGGCGCACTTCCGGCCTGGCGGATGGCATAGTCATCACGCCCTCGCACAACCCGCCCGACAACGGCGGCTTCAAGTACAACCCGCCCAATGGCGGCCCGGCGGATGTCGGCGTGACAGGCTGGGTCGAATCGAGAGCCAATGAGTTCCTGAAAAACGCGCTGCACGGCGTGCAACGGATTCCCTACGAGAGGGCGCTGCGCGCCAGCACCACTCATCGCCACGACTTCCTCGATGCGTATGTGGGCGATCTGGGCAACGTGCTCGATATGGATGCGATTCGCGGCGCGAAAATCGGCATGGGTGTGGATCCGCTCGGCGGTGCCGGCGTTCATTACTGGGCCGCGATTGCCGAGCGTTACGACCTCGATCTCACCGTCGTCAACGAGGAAATCGATCCGACGTTCCGCTTCATGCCGGTCGATTGGGATGGCCAGATTCGCATGGATCCCTCCTCTGCCTATGCCATGAGCAATCTGGTGCACCTGAAGGAGCGCTTCGACATTGCCTTCGCGTGCGATACCGATCACGACCGGCATGGAATCGTCACCCGCAGCGGCGGACTGCTCCCGCCGAATCACTATCTTGCGGTCGCCATTCACTATCTGTTTCAGAATCGGCCGCGATGGGGCACGCAGGCGGCGGCAGGCAAAACCGTCGTAAGCACCGCCATGATCGATCGCGTGGCCGCGAAGCTCGGCCGGAAACTCTACGAGGTGCCGGTCGGATTCAAGTGGTACGTCGAAGGCCTGTTCGACGGCTCGCTCGGCTTCGTCGGCGAAGAGAGCGCGGGCGCAACTTTCCTGCGTCTCGATGGCAGCGTATGGACGACCGACAAGGATGGAATTGTCCCCGCCCTGCTGGCTGCTGAAATCACGGCCCGGATCGGCCGCGATCCCGGCGAGATCTATCGCGAGCTTACGCGCACGTTTGGCGAATGCCTGTCCGACCGGGTCGAGGCGCCCGCGACGCCGGAAGAAAAAAGAATGCTGTCGAAACTGTCACCGCAACAGGTGGCAAGCAAGGATCTCGCAGGCGAAAAGATCCTGGGCATACTCAGCCACGCGCCCGGCAATGGCGCTCCAATCGGAGGATTGAAAGTGATCGCCGAAAACGGATGGTTCGCAGCGCGGCCATCCGGCACGGAAAATATCTACAAAATCTATGTGGAGAGCTTTCGCAGCGAACAACATCTGCGCCGCATCGCAGAGGAGGCGCAGGCAATCGTGACCTCGGCCATAACCGCAAGCCCCTCCGGACAGTCAAGCTAGCCCGGAAGCCCTTTTTGCCCGGCGTTCCGCCCACCGGGACCGCAGGCCACGCTGGTTCGCGGCCCGGGTTTCGACTACATCTGTCCGTGCTCTTTTTTCGCCTTTTCGGCGCATTCCTTCCTCTCACCGGGACTGCCGAGGCCTTCGCATCGTTTCAGCTTCGCCTGGTAGTCGTCCCTGCCCTTCGCGTCCCTGTTGCTCGTGCCCGCAGCCGCATTGGCGGCGCTATCCGATGGAGGGTCGAGCGGCTCGGTCACAGTCGCGGGCCCGATCTGATTGTGCTGCGCGCCATCCTGGGTGGATTGCCCGGATTTGTCGGAGTCGGCCGAATACGCCGCTGCGTTGATGGCCATCGCCAGCAAGGAAGCGATGAGCGCACCTGATAATTTGTTCATGTTCTCTCCTCGAAAGCAGTTTCGCACAGCCTGGGGTATCCAGACGGTGCGGGTAGACCGATCCGGTCAACTCGAATCTCCTCTCCATCGCTTCCCTCGTCCGATGAAGCACTGGCACGAAGCGCAGGGTGCCGTACCAATTGTGATTTGCAATAGCCGTGCCATCACCGGGTCTTTTCCAACCTGCTTATCGGAAAGAACATTCTGCGTTTGCGCGGGTCTATACATACAGGTTCCCGGTAAAGATTGCAGTGGCGTTGCGCTCATTGGCAATGTTTGCAGTCGGCCACCCGGAGCATGACCGGGTTACGCGGTAAGGATGAATTTCAACAGCGAGGCAGTTATGGCAGAAGCGGAAATAGGCGATTACGTTGTCGAGGCGAGGGCCTTGTACGTGGCGGACAAGAAAAAATGGCAACCGGTGTTGCATATCACGCGATGGCGTGGCGTCACTGAGACTCCTGTCAGCCAGGATTTCACTCAGCTTCCAGCCCTCGCCAGGACGGAGACCGACGCAATCCAGTATGGCCTGACCAGAGACAGGGCCATGGTCGAGGGCGCAGTCATAGGTCTGACGATCTAGGGTTGATGCCCGTCGGCAATGCTGCTCTGCGTAGCTCTCATGGCGCCCGGATGACGGCATAAAACACGCGGGAGCTCACAAGTGAAACAGCCTGCATTAAAGCAGGCTGCTTCATGTCCGGACGTACGGGTTGATTACATGCGGCCGAAGTGATCCTTGACGTTGGCGACACAGCGATCTTTTTCGGCACCGCTGGCGGAATCGCATTCCTTGACCGCGGCTGAGTACTCTTCGTCTGTACCGATTCCGTGTTTCACGGTGGCTTCATCCGAAGAAGTCGAATACAAGGCGACAGTATCTCCCGTGGCGGTCACAGGCCTGATGTTGACAATGCATTTCGCCTTGGCGGTACCGGAAAGGTCATTGCATTTATCCTTCGCAGCGCTGATCTGCGCATCTGTCCACGCAGCGGACGTTCCCTCGGTGGGCCTGATATTGACGATGCACTTTCCCTGTGCAGGGGCGGCAAGCTTGTGGCAGGTGTCCATCGCGGTCTTGACCTGGGCGTCGGACCATGCGGCGGAGGGTGCGCCTCCGGACGTATTGGCGGCATACAAAGGCGCGGCAAAACCGAATGCGGCTGCAAGAACTATGTAGGGTAATTTCGACATGGTGTTATCTCCAGGATAATGAAACGTGAGTAAGGCGTTTGCTCTGGCTAGTCTTGCGACAATGGCCGGAGCACGCCAGCCGGGGAGGCCGTGCGCTCTTTCACAGACGTTCAATAACAGTGCAAGTTATCGGCCAGCGGCCCGCAGGCGCGCTAAGCCATTGAATGCAGACTTGTGCACCCGGATGGGGCGCTTGTCGAAGGCTTTCGATCGGTCATTGTTGCAACAGCTTCACGTAAAACCTTCCGCGCATTTCGTACCGAAGGAAATCGTCGCAGCTCGGGAACCGCCCTGGCGCATGTCCGGCAGTGGAGAAACCTCTCGTCGAGCGGATGATCATTGCCAGATCTGCGCATGATCGGCTTTTCGAAAGCACCATTGCGCACCAACACAGCCTGATTCCAATTCAGGCAATACCGGAACTTTTAAGTAAATCGCAATTCCTATAAACAGATGATCCGTCACCGTGCCTTATGTGCCGGGACGACGGCATTGTCTGCCCCTGGTTTTTCTCCCTTGAAGCCAGGGGCTCTTTATTTGCGGGCTCTGGTGTGCGTTCGGTTGGCACGTTAAGCCCGATTCGCGCCGACAACGCACGTTCCTCCTTCCCGATTACCTTCCACGCAACAGTGCCCCGCGCCGGGCTTGCGAATTTGAGAGACATTTGTATGATGCCGGCTCAATGCTTCGCGAGTTCCCCAGGCGCATCAACCATCACTATGCCGCGCGCATGAAATGCCTACGGGCTGCGCGGCTGCCTGACCATCGGCTTGCAAGTTCCGCCGGACTCACGAGCCTGTGACAAGCCAAAACTCATACCCATTCAATACATGAATTCAGATTATCTGTTTCCCGAACAATTTCTTTGGGGCAGCGCCACTTCGGCATACCAGATCGAAGGTTCGCCGCTTGCCGACGGCGCGGGCCCGAGCATCTGGCAGCGCTTCGCCCATACCCCCGGAAGAATGCACAACGACGACAACGGCGACGTGGCCTGCGATCACTATCGCCTGTTCCGCGATGACATCGCGCTGATGGCCAGGCTAGGCCTCAAGGCTTATCGTTTCAGTATCGGGTGGTCGCGCGTGCTTCCGCAGGGAACGGGCAAGGTCAACGGCGCAGGCCTGGATTTTTACGAGCGGCTCGTCGACACCCTGCTTGAAAACGGCATCGAACCGATGTCAACGCTGTTCCACTGGGATTTGCCGGCGGCATTGGACGATCGCGGCGGCTGGCTCAATCCCGACATCGCGCACTGGTTTGCCGAGTACGCTCAGAACGTGTTTCGTCGCCTGGACGGTCGCGTTAAGTTGTGGGCCACCCTGAACGAGCCCTGGGTCGTTACCGACGGCGGCTACTTGCACGGGCCGCTTGCGCCCGGTCACCGCAACCTTTATGAAGCGCCCATCGCCACGCACAACCTGTTGCGAGCTCACGGCATGGCCGTGCGCGCATACCGCGCCGAGGGTAAGCACAAGATCGGGCTGGTCGTGAATCTCGAGCCGAAGTATCCGGCGTCGCAAAGCGCTGAAGACCTCGCCGCGACCGCGCGCGCGGACGCCTACATGAACCGGCAATATCTTGATCCGGTTCTCCTCGGACATTACCCGGAGGAACTGCAGGAGATTTTCGGAGACGCCTGGCCTAAATGGCCGCATGGCGATTATGACCTCATCCGTCAGCCGCTGGACTTTATCGGCGTTAACTACTACACGCGTAGTGTCACCCGGCATGACACGCAGACATGGCCGTTGAAGGCTGCAGCGGTCAGACAAAAACAAGCCACGTATACGGAAACCGGATGGGAAGTCTTTCCGCAGGGCCTGACAGACGTGCTGAAGTGGGTAAAGGAGCGCTATGGCAATCCGCCGGTCTACGTCACGGAGAACGGCGCGGCCTTCTACGATCCCCCGGTGGTCGCGGGAAACCGGCTGTCCGATCCGCTGCGCGTGGATTATCTGCGTCGGCACATCGGCGCTGTTGCGGACGCGATTCACGCGGGCTGCGATCTGAGAGGTTACTTTGCATGGTCCTTGCTCGATAATCTGGAGTGGTCGCTTGGCTTTTCGAAACGGTTCGGAATCGTGCACGTGAATTTCGAGACTCAGCGCCGCACACCGAAAGAGAGTGCGCACTATTACTCGCAGGTGATTGCGACGCGCGGAGCCGCGCTGAGGGACGTAACAGATTGATGTAGCGGACTGCTTTGGTCCGCACAGGTCGGACACTCAAAGGACATCGCTGATGCTGAAGAGACGATTGGGTTGGTACATAGCGGCGCTTTGCATGATCGGCGCCTCTTTCACGGCGCATGCGAACGGTACGCCGGTGCCGGAGATGGGCAGCCAGCACGTGCCGGAGATCGGCACATCCGTCCCCGCAGCAGGCAACCCGCTACCTCCTCTGTTCGACACACTGGAAGAAAGGACTTTCCATTACTTCTGGGATACAGCCAATCCGGACAACGGGCTGGTGCCGGATCGCTTTCCAAGCCCTTCCTTTTCGAGCATCGCCGCTGTCGGATTCGCCCTGACCGCCTACCCCATCGGCGTCGAGCGCGGCTATGTGACGCGGGCCGCAGCCCGCCAGCGCGCGCTCCAGACCATGCGCTTTTTCGCCAATGCGCCGCAGGGAAGCGAGGCGGTGGGAATGACGGGGTACAAGGGATTCTTTTACCATTTCCTCGACATGAAGACCGGGCTGCGCTACGAGAACACGGAACTGTCGACCGTGGACACGGCGCTGCTGCTCAGCGGCATGCTGTTCTGCCAGTCCTACTTCAATGGCTCCGACGACGAAGAAGTGGAAATCCGGCGCCTCGTCGAGGGAATCTACAGCCGCGTCGACTGGAAATGGGCGCAGACGCGCGGTCCCGCGATTTCCTATGGCTGGACACCGGAGTCTTCCTTCATCCATCTCGACTGGCGCGGCTATAACGAAGCCATGCTGGTGTACATACTGGCGCTTGGATCGCCGACCCATCCGGTGGAACCGGTTGCATGGGAAGAATGGGGCCGCGACTATCCGCGTTTCTTCGGCACCCAGTACGGACAAACCTACCTGACCTTCACGCCGATGTTCGGCCACCAGTATTCGCATGTCTGGATCGATTTTCGCGCAATCCTCGACACGCCCATGCGCAAGGCCGGCTATGACTATTTCGAGAATTCGCGTCGCGCAACCTACGCTCAACGCGCCTACGCGATCGCCAATCCGATGCGCTGGACCGCTTACGGCGAGAACGTGTGGGGCCTGACGGCAAGCGACGGCGCAGCCGACGTCGAGATGGAGTTCGGTGGCGAGAAGCGCACCTTCCGCACCTATTCTCCGCGTGGAGTCGGGGTGGAATACACCATGGACGATGGCACGATCGCACCGACCGCGGCCATCGCATCCATTGCGTTTGCGCCCGAGATCGTGATCCCGGCAGTGGAGGAAATGCATCGCCGCTATGGAGAACACATCTTCGGAAAATATGGCTTCTACGACGCGTTCAACCCCAGCTTCAACTTCGACGTCCCGCTGCGACATGGCCGCACGATTGCGGGTTTCGGCTGGGTGGATACCGATTATCTCGGCATCGATCAGGGTCCGATAATTGCGATGATCGAAAATTACCGCACCGGCCTCGTGTGGCGCGTAATGAGGGCCAATCCCCATATCCGCGCGGGTCTCGAGCAGGCGGGCTTCAAGGGCGGCTGGCTCGCGGTCGACACTCCGCTGCCTGCTGCCGCAAAGGACACGACGGCAATCCTGGAAGCGCCGGCCGCCAAGGCAACGGAAGCCACGGCAACTCGCTGAAGCACACCCGCGCCGGCCGGCCCGCCGGCGGCTGAAAGACGGTACGGCCGAAAAGCCGTACCATGCTGCCGATGGTCAGGCTGCGCGAAACGCTGCGTGTCTTCCTTGGCGCCTTCGTTCTTCTGCTCGGCGCCTGTTCTTCTGCGACCTCCGAACAACAGACGATTCGCTTTTGGGCCATGGGGCGCGAAGGCGAAGTCGTCGCACAGCTCCTCCCCGAATTCGAACGCAACAATCCCGGCGTTCACGTGCAAGTACAGCAGATTCCATGGACCGCGGCCCATGAGAAACTGCTGACCGCTTTTGCCGCCGGCGCGCTGCCGGATCTTTGCCAGCTGGGCAACACCTGGGTGCCGGAACTCGCTGCGCTCGACGCCCTCACGGACCTGGAAGCCCATGTCGCGGCATCCCGGGTCGTCGACCCCAAGGATTATTTTCCCGGCATCTGGGATACCAATGTCGTCGAGGGCCGGCTGCGCGGCATCCCCTGGTACGTCGATACACGGGTCCTGTTTTATCGCACCGATCTGCTCAGGAAGGCCGGCTTCGGCAAGCCGCCAAGCTCCTGGGAAGAGTGGGAGCGCGCTCTTGCCGCCGTGAAGAAAGTGGCGGGACCCTACGCGATCCTGCTGCCGCTGAACGAATTTGAACCCCTGCTGGCCCTGGGCCTCCAACAGCAGGAGCCGATGCTGAGCGAAGACGGCCGCCGGGCAAAGTTTTCCAGTCCGGGCTTTCGCCGCGCACTGGATTTCTACGCACGGATGTTTCGCAACGGCTGGGCGCCGGCCATGAGCGACGCCGCGATTTCCAACGTCTGGACCGAGTTCGGGCGGGGCTACTTTTCCTTCTACATGTCGGGTCCGTGGAACATCGAGGAATTCAAGCGGCGTCTGCCTCCCGAACATCAGCGCGACTGGATGACCGCGCCGCTGCCCGGACCGAACGGTCCCGGCGCATCCACGGCTGGTGGATCCAGCCTGGTGATTTTCCGGTCCTCGCAGCACGCGCAGGCCGCATGGCGTTTGATCGAATATCTTTCCGAACCCGCGGTACAGGTTCGCTTCCACGCGTTGAGCGCAAATCTTCCGCCCCGGCGCACACCATGGCGGGACGAACAACTCGCCGGCGACATCTACGCCAAGGCGTTTCGCGAGCAGCTGGAGCGCGTCCGGCCCGCGCCGAAAATTCCCGAGTGGGAACGCATCGTGACTGAAATGCAACTCACCGCCGAGCAGGTCGTGGTCGGCGGCGCCGACATCGAGGAGGCCACCCGCGCTCTCGACCGCCGGGTCGATGCGATCCTGGAGAAGCGGCGCTGGATGCTGGACCGGAAAAAATCGCCATGAGACTGCAGATCGCGGCATGGGGATTCATCGCGCCGGCATTGCTCGTGATCGGCGTGTTCTTCTTTCTGCCGGTGCTCGCGGGCGTGGCGCTCAGCCTGACGGATTTCGACATCTATGCGCTTGCCGATCTGCACAACCTGCGCTTCGTCGGCCTCGACAATTACCTGCACCTGTTGCGCACGCCGTTGTTCTGGCAGGCGCTCGGCAACACGCTCTATTTCGTCGCGGTGGGTGTGCCCCTGTCGATCGGGCTGTCGCTCGGCGCAGCCCTCCTGCTGCACGCGAAAGTGGCGCGCTTCAAGCCCTTCTTCCGCACGGCGCTGTTCGCACCGGTCGTCACCACGCTGGTGGCGGTCGCCGTGGTGTGGCGCTACCTGTTCCAGACCCGCTACGGAATGGTCAACTATGCGCTGGGCCAAATCGGCATCAACCCGCTGGACTGGCTCGGTGACCCGCACCTGGCGATGCCGACGATCATCCTGCTCGCAGTGTGGAAGAACTTCGGCTACAACATGATGATCTTCCTGGCCAACCTGCAAGCCGTCCCGGAAGAAGTCTACGAAGCCGCCCGCATCGACGGCGCCACGACGTTTCAGCAACTGCTGTACGTCACGTTGCCGATGCTGAAGCCGACGCTGATACTCGTCGGCATCCTGACAACCGCAGGCTATTTCCAGCTCTTCGCGGAACCCTATGTAATGACCCAGGGCGGCCCGCTGCGAAGCACCGTGAGCGTGCTGTATTTCATGTATGAGGAAGGCTTCAAGTGGTGGAACCTCGGCACCGCGTCGACCGCCGCGGTATTGTTGTTCGGCCTGATGCTCGCCGTGACCTGGGTGCTCATGCGCGCATCGAAGCGCGGAGTCGACGCGTGAGGCAGTCTTTTGCCTCCGTCATCGTCAATGGCCTGCTCATCGGCCTGGCGTTCGTGAGCCTGTTCCCCCTGCTGTGGATGCTGTCGGTATCGTTCATGAGCCCGGGCGAAGCCAGCTCGCTGCCGCCTCCGCTGCTCCCCGAATCGCCCACGCTTGCCAACTACCGGGAGTTGTTCGTGCGCGGTGGCATGCTGCGCTACCTGATGAACAGCCTGCTGCTCGCCACGATCGTCACGCTGGTTTCACTCTTGTTCAACGCGATGGCCGGTTACGCCTTTGCCAAATTGCAGTTCGCGGGTCAGCAGCGGCTCTTCAAGGCGCTGATCGCGACCCTGATCATTCCGGGCCAGGTGGCGATGATGCCGCTGTTTCTGCTGCTCAAGCAGATGGGCCTGGTGAATACCTACGGCGGCGTCATCGTCCCGGCCATGGCCGGCATATTCGGAATATTTCTCGTGCGCCAGTACGCGCTCTCGATACCCGACGAAATGCTGGAGGCGGCGCGCCTGGACGGCGCCGGAGAATTCCGCATCTTCGCCAGCATCATCGTGCCGCTGATCGCACCCATCCTTGCATCCCTGGCGATATTCACGTTCCTCGGCTGCTGGAACGATTTCATGTGGCCGTTGATCGTGCTCACCGACTCCCGGCTGCATACGCTGCCGGTCGCGCTGGCCTCGTTGTCGCGCGAGCACGTGCAAGACAGCGAGATGATGATGGCGGGTTCGGTGGTGACCGTGCTGCCCGTGCTGGCGATCTTTCTCGCCCTGCAGAAATACTACATTCGCGGCCTGCTCGTGGGCAGCGTCAAGGGATGAGGCACCGGTACAGGTTGATGCGCTTGTGCGAAGCCTGCGCGCTGGCCTGTGTCTTGTCTGCCTGCGTGCCGCCGCCCCACGCGATGGCTGCGGATCCGCCGCCGCTGCGTGTTCTCGACGACTTTGACGACGTCACCTCGTGGCAGGTTGCAACGTCCGACGATGTCGCGGCGACGCTTCGGGCAGCCGCGGGACAGGACGGGCGCGCGCTGTGCGTGGACTTCGATTTCGGCGCGGTGTCCGGCTACGTGTCGGTGCGCCGCGAGCTGCCGATGGAGTACCCGGACAACTTCGAGTTCTCGTTCGGGCTGCGCGGCGATGCACCTGCCAACGCACTGCAGTTCAAGCTCGTCGATGCCAGTGGAGAAAACGTCTGGTGGGTCAATCGTCCGGAATACGCGTTTGCGCATGAATGGCAGCGCGTGCGCTTCAAGAAACGCCATGTCTCCTTCGCGTGGGGCCCGACGCAGGATCGCGATCTCAAGCACAGTGCCCAGGTCGAATTCGTGGTGGCAAGGGGGCGCGGGGGCGGCAAGGGCAGCGTCTGCTTCGACCGGTTGTCCTTTCGTGAATTGCCCGTGGATTCTTCCGCTCCACCCTCGACGGCTCAGGTAAGCGCCAGTTCGACGCTATCGCCGACGCAGCCGGCGCAATCATTCGACGGCATCCCTGCCACGGCATGGCGCAGCGATCCGGCTGCCGGCCGCGAGCAAACGCTGACGCTCGACTTTGGCCTGGCGCGCGAATTTGGCGGCCTCGTTCTGCACTGGTTGCCGGGCTCAAACGCTTCCCGCTACACGATCGAGCTTTCCGACGATGGCCGGGTATGGCATACCGTGCGCCGCGTCGTGGACAGCAATGGCGGCAGCGATCCGCACATGCTGCCCGAATCGGAAGCCCGTTATGTTCGTCTGCGCCTGCAGGACGGTCCTGCGCAGTCCTATGCGCTTGCGGAAATCGAAGTCAAGGAGATCGCCTACGGCGCGTCGGCCAATGCCTTCATCGAAGCGATTGCCGCGGACGCCCCCCGCGGCCACTATCCACGCGCGTTCTCAGGCGAACAAAGTTATTGGACGGTGCTGGGCATCGACGGCGGGACCGCGCAGGGACTTCTCTCCGAGGATGGCGCACTGGAAATCGGACCGCAGTCCGCTTCCATCGAACCCTTCCTGATCACCGGCGAAGGTTTGGTCAGCTGGGCCGATGTCGAGACGCGCCAGTCGTTGCTCGATGGCTATCTGCCCATCCCGTCCGTGACCTGGCGCCATGGCGAGCTGGCTATGCACGTTACCGCCTTCGGTGCGGGCAAACGCGCGCGTTCCCAACTCGTCGCCCGGTACGTCGTCGAAAACCATTCCGACCGTCCTCGCGCCGTCACGCTGGCGCTGGCCATCAGGCCGTTTCAGGTCAATCCGCCAACCCAGTTCCTCAATGCGCCGGGGGGCGTGTCGCCCATCCGCGAACTGCGTTGGGACGGGCAGGCACTGAGCATCAACGGCCAGCGCAGGGTGTTTGCCTTGCAGCGGCCGGAAAAATTCATCACGGCGGATTTCGATTCGGGTGGCGTGGCGGAGCTTCTGACCGCAAAGGCACTTGCGGCGGCGAACAGCGTCGAGGATTCCACCGGCCTCGCCTCGGCCGTGTTGCTCTATCGCATGCGACTGCCGGCGCATGGAAGCCGCACGGTCGGCATTGTCGCCCCGCTCACAGGCGCGCCCGCGCTGCCGGCAAAGGACACGCTCGTCTGGTTGAACCGGGAACAGGCGAAGGCGGCGGACTATTGGAGAAAAGCCACCAGCCTGGTCTCGCTACGCCTTCCGGCGCAAGGCCAGCCGCTGGCCGATACCGTGCGTACCGCGCTGGCGCACATTCTCATCAATCGCTCCGGGCCGGTTCTCCAGCCGGGCAGCCGTTCATACGCACGCTCGTGGGTCCGCGATGGCGCCATGATGTCCGACGCACTTTTGCGTCTGGGTCACGCGGATGTCGTGCGTGAGTACGCCGACTGGTTCGCCCCGCACCAGTTTTCCAACGGCAAGGTGCCCTGCTGCGTGGACAGTCGCGGCGCCGATCCGGTGGCGGAGAACGACAGTCAAGGGGAACTGATCCACCTGATCGCCCAGCGCTATCGCTACACCCGCGATCGTTCGTGGCTGCGGGGCATGTGGCCGCACGTCGCCTCTGCCGTTTCCTACATGGATTCGCTCAGCGCGACGCAGCGCACCGAGCAGAACCAGAGTCCGGAGCGGCGCGCGTTCTTTGGGTTGATGCCGGCGTCGATCAGTCACGAAGGCTATTCCGACCGGCCCGCCTACTCGTACTGGGACGACTTCTGGAGCCTGGCCGGCTATTCAGGCGCAGTGGAAATGGCCAAAGCACTCGGTGGCGACGAGACCGGACAGTTCGCCGCCCGGCGAGAACAATTCCGCAATGACGTTCACGCGTCGTTGCTCGCGAGCATCGAACAACACGAAATCGACTACATTCCGGCCAGCGCCGATCGCGGTGATTTCGACCCTTCGGCAACCACCATCGCCCTTTCGGTCGCGGGCGAGCAGGCCGGCCTGCCACAGCGGCAATTGCAGCGGACCTTCGAGCGCTACTGGCAGGAGTTCGCGCAACGCCGCGACGGCGGCAGGCAATGGACCGAATACACGCCTTACGAACTGCGTGCTGTCGGCGCCTTCGTGCGGTTGGGCTGGCGCGAGCGCGCACAGCAGTTGCTGGATTTCTTCTTCGCCGATCGCCGGCCCGCCGGCTGGAATCAGTGGGCCGAGGTGGTGGGCCGCGACGCACGCCAGCCGCGCTTCGTCGGTGACATGCCCCACGCCTGGATTGCGTCGGATTTTATACAATCCGCGCTCGATTTATTCGCGTTCGAGCGTCCGCTGGACCAGGCGCTGGTACTGGCCGCGGGCGTGCCCAACGATTGGGTCGCCGGCCGGGGAATCGGCATCAGGAATCTTCGAACACCATACGGCAACCTGACTTATGGACTGCGACGCGATGAGCGGCGTCTGCTGCTGAAGATCGCCGGAGGCTTGACGCCTCCGCGAGGCGGTCTGATCTACCGCTGGCCGTATGCAACCGCCCCGGGTCACGCGTCCGTCAACGGTCGAACATCGATCTGGGAGAATGGCAACGAACTGCGCATCCACGTATTGCCGGCCGTGATCGCCGTGGAGCTTTCAGGAGTTGAAAAATAGAAACGTGGACGCAGCGTCGCTCGTCGAAACGCGATCGCGAGTATTTCAGATCTTGCGACTATGAAGGCCCGGATTCGTGAGGCGCGAATCCGTAGCTAAAGACGCAGTCCGATGACCTGGACGGCCCTCACAGCGATGTCCGCCATCGTGGTATTTGCCGGCTTCGTGCAAGGCAGTACTGGCGTGGGCTTCGCGCTGGTCGTTGCCCCGGTGCTGGGCCTGGTCGCGCCGCAGATGCTGCCGGTGACAGTGCTCATCCTGATGTTGCCGCTGAACATTTACGTCGCGTGGCGGGAACGGGTGGCGTTGGACTTCCGCAGCGGCGCATGGGTCACCGCGGGGCGCCTTGCCGGAACGTTCGCCGGCCTGTGGGTGCTGGTGGCCCTGTCTGCAAGCCACCTGAACTTGCTGATCGGCATCTCGACCGTCGCCGCGGCAGCAGTTACGCTCGCAATGCCTGCCTTTCGGCCGAGCCGCGGCGTCTATGTCGCGGCTGGTCTGGTCACCGGTGTAACCGAAACGGCCACCGGCATCGGCGGGCCGCCGCTCGCTCTGGTCTACCAGCATCATCCGGTCGCGGTCATGCGCTCTACGATCGCGCTGTGTTTCCTGATCGGTGAACTGATCTCGCTTGCATTCCTCTGGCACGCGGGACACGTCGCCATACCGCAACTCGTCGGTGCGGCGCAGTTGTTACCCGCGCTCGGCGTGGGAGCATTGCTCAGCCGGTTCGTGCACGACCGCATCAACGCACGCGCATTGCGGATCTTCGTGATGTCGTTCTCGATCATCTCTGGCCTGATATTGCTTCTGCGTCCCTGACCAGGACTGGCGCCTCGGGCGGTTCGGCCGTCCGGCTTTTCCTGCGCCGGTTGACGGTAAATACTCCGGTGGTCATTACAAACACGTTGCGGATCGATGATTGTTTGCCGGGGCGACCCCTCAACGGGAACTAGTTCACGGCCGTCCTATCTACCAATACTGTAGCCGTAAGTTACGGACCCCGGATGTCGACGATACGCCAGAGGATGGATATGGATACGAATGTGGCTGTAGATGGGCTCTCGAAACAGGAATGCGGAGACTTCCGTCTTGTATGCAAGCTTTATGACTTGCACTGGTCGGATTTCGAACTGCACGTTGAGCACGAACCAGTCGGCGGCCTCGGCCGCAAGGGGCGAAAGCTGGCCCACGCGCTGTATCGGATCTCGGGACGGCATCGTACTTATCGGGCGGGTGCGGGAAACAACTGGATTTCTGCGTTCGAGGAAGACGTGAAAGCGTATTGCTTTACCTCGCCATCCCGAAAGTTGCCATCGAGGAGTAGCAGCGCCTCCAGTACGCACACCGGCAAACTGTGACCGGCATCCCTGGCGCGAGCAGAATCGGCCGGCGAGAACAATCATTGAGCACGATTAAGGCTCCGGGCGGCATGCGGGCGAGCGCAATACCAGGAGGAACAAAACATGGCGGCAAAGAATCAGAAACCGGATCGCGAGTCCATCGACGTCCGGGGAATTGAAAGTAGATCGGGTTTCGACTTTACGCACGAAGCACATCGGAATCGCGTAGCGACCGCTGTGTACTACAAAGCAGAACGTCGCGGATTTTCCGGCGGCGGCGAGCTGGATGACTGGCTTTCTGCCTAGCAGGAAATCAACGCCCGAGCGTCAAGAGATGGGCACTCGAGTTGATCCGGCAGTGAGGTGCCGGATCGCCAAAGCGGGTTAGGCAAAGCAACGCGATGAAAGAGCCGTTCTTACCTGCTCGTCCTGTAAGAACTGCTGCGTCTGCTGACGCGTCGACTGCCTCAACCAACAATGTATAGATAAATCAATATCCTGCCACTGCCCCGCTGCAGTGGCACGGCCTTTGCGTATACATGCCTACCGACCGCGCCATGGCCATGGGGACTTCGTGTCCTGGATCCACGGGCGGTCGCATCGAGCGAGTGCATCGCGCATTTTCATTCATAGGAGAACAAGCATGAAGATATTGTCTAATTTGGCCGCCGGCCTGTTGGTTTCAATCCTGCTGATGGGTGGCACAGTCGCTGCCGAATCGCCCGGCAAAGCCGTCAGCGATTCCTGGATTACGACGAAAGTGAAGGGCGAACTGGCCAAGGACAAGCAAGTGAGCGGCATTCACATTCACGTCAAGACCGTCGAAGGTGTGGTGACGCTGACTGGCAAGGCGAAGAGCCAGGCAGAAGTCGACCGTGCCACCGCGGATACCAGCAAGATCGAAGGCGTCAAATCGGTGGTGAACAAGATCGAAGTGAAGTCGTAAATGCCCCAGTGAAGTCACAGTGATGCTGCCGCGGCGCAAGCTGGATCGGCAGTGTCCCTGTTGAAAAAGGGCGGGCAAAATGTCCGCCCTTTTTTTGTGACCGGCGGGCCGGCAATATCGCATCGCCTTTTCCTGCCGGCCCGGCGAAACCCTCATGCAATGCGCCGAGCCCGACCCGGTTCACCGTTTGATTTCAGACGCGGGTTGCATCAAAACCGGCGAAAGAAGTTTGCCGGCAGCTTCCAGCTTTCAGGATACTTGAGTGCAATCCAAAGCCGCAACAGCAAGAGAATCACATTGTTCATCGCGGTCAGCAGTCGCGGCATGTCCGGCCTGACGATATCGATCAGCAATACGGCTCTGACGGATTCACTCTCGTTCCAGGCCTCGTGAAGGTAGGTGTCGTCCCAGAGCAAGCCGTGCCCCTCGCTCAACTCATGGAGCAGCCCGTCGATTCGCAGTAGATTTGTCGAGCTTCCGTCAGCGTTGCGCGGGATGACCAGGCCAAGGTGATAGCGCAGGACGCCGCGGAACGGTCCCCGGTGCATCGGTATGCGCTTTTTTCCTTCGAGAAACGAAATTGCCACGGACTGGATGGCCTTGTTGTGCCTGAACAAGGAAGCCGTAAACGGACACTTCGCCTGATTTCCCGGATGGTCGATGCCGTAGGCCTTGAGGACGAGCAGCCGCCAGTACTTCTCGCCGTATTCCGAGAGCGGCCTTTGTTCGGGCATCACTTCGTGGAAATGCGGTACGGCGCCCATGTCCCGCATCAACTGCAGGCACTCATCCTGGATCTTCTTCCAGTTGCCGGAGAAGACCACGTGGTCCGGGAAATAGCGATCGCAATCCAGGATAGGCGGGGTAGCGATGCGCCGGTCGTAGAACGACCTCAGAGAGGCGGAGACAAGATCGTAAAAGGTGGTCACCGCAGCGCTCCGAAATTTGTCATTGGCGCCAATGTCTCGCAATGATAGTCGAATGCAGGCAAAGAACATGACAAGATAACCCGACCGATCCCCATGATGCCGTGAGCCGACCTTGTTCTCCCTAAGCAATCTGCCGGAATTGATCGCGACCTACGGCTACTGGGCCGTCGCGTTGATCGTCACCCTGGAAAGCATGGGCGTACCGCTTCCCGGTGAAACCTTGCTCATCGCCGCGGCGATCTATGCCGCAAAGTCCGGACAACCGAACATCGCGATGCTGATTGGGTCGGCTGCCGCCGGCGCCATCCTCGGCGATAACATTGGATACTGGATCGGACGCAGGTTCGGCTATCCGCTGGTGGTTCGTTACGGCCGCTTCATTCGTCTTACCGACCCGAGAATCAAGCTCGGTCAATATCTCTTCCTGCGATACGGAGGCCGCATCGTATTCCTCGGTCGGTTTGTCGCGGAAATACGCACTTTCGGTGCTTTGCTTGCCGGCATCAACCGCATGGACTGGCGCCGTTTCCTGGCAGCGAACGCCGCAGGCGGCATGGTCTGGGCAACGGTTTACGGCCTCGGCGGCTATCTGATCGGAGACAAAATCCCCGACCTGGTGGGGCCGGCGGGAATCACCCTGTTCGTTGTGGTGCTCGTCGCGATGGTCGCAATGTTTGCATTTCTGCGTCGTCACGAGAAGCGGCTGCAAGCGCAGGCGGAACAGGCCTTCCCGGGGCCGCTGAGAAACCTCCACCACGATCGCGACACCTCGCAATCGGCGTAATTGCCATTGGGCGCAGCGGGAAAATGAGGTCGGACTGCAACCATCCGGGAGAGTCCAGCCTGGCCTGATCTTCATCCTCCTATGTGTACCAGCGTACAGAGCGCCCCGGCACGAAGGGCGATCATGGGCATCGGTACCATGGACGGAGTTCCCGTCCGGACATCGATGGCTGGTAACGAAATCTTGCCGATCCAACTCCAAATAGCGCGTACAGCAGGTTTCAATCCGCTCTTCGTCTTCCTCTTTGAATCCGCGCAATGCCGGCCGTATGTGTGCCAACCCACAGAAAACTCCAGGGCCAGGGTGTAGCTTTATCCGCGCCTCATTGGCGCTTCAACGAAACAGCGCCACGGCCGCTACCTGGGCCTTCGCGATCCACCAACCAAACAGGAGAAAACGATGAAGAATGCATTCGGGGGGAGTCTGCTGCTCGCGGGTATCTTTGTGGCGGCCTTGGCGGGTTGCGCCAACACCGGCGAAAAGACGGGCGCATACGTCGATGATTCATGGATCACCACCAAAGTAAAATCGGACATGATTGCCGACAACGAAGTAAAAGCCCGCAACATCAGCGTCAACACCACCAAGGGCGTCGTAACATTGAGCGGCACGGCGGGGAGCTGGCGCGAGTCGAATAACGCAGCCGAAATCGCGCACGGGGTCAAAGGCGTGGTGGCAGTCCAGAACGACATTCGCACTCCGTAAGAGCCGGGCGAACGCCGGACATTTGCAACAGGCGAAGTCGGCCCGGTTTACCCGTTTGTAGATGCGAGAACCGGCGGCACCCATTTCCAAAAACGAGCCGATGAAGAATGAGCCTCTCAAGCGGTGGAAAGTGCTGCCACACGGCAAGCTTTCGGAAGTCGACGAAAACATCCTGACCGTGACCGGCGAACTCCATGTACCGATGGAACTTCCACGCCGAATGACCGTGGTGCGTCTGAGGGACACACGCCCGGTCGTGTTCAGCGCAATTTCTCAGGATGCGGCCGGCATGCGGGTGCAAAGACCCGTAGCGATATCACATCGGCATGTGCCGATCGAACCAGGGTGTTCCAGTCCATACGGCGCGTGGTGCGGCACCGCGGCGAGCGCTATCATTCCGCAGCCGGACCGACTAAGGACAATCTGAAGTACTTTTGAGTTGGAGTGGATCGCCGCCGCAAAACAAACACAAGCCACGTCATGGAAATTTTCATTGCCCGCATCGGTAACCGATATTGAATACGCCTCATATTCGAGGAGCATGGCGGGCCGACGTGTGGCGCACGTACCGTTATCTGTCCGGCAGCAAGCTGCGCCGGCTGTTCAACTGCATGCGCGCCCCCGGGGTGCAGGCCGTGGTCGTCCTGCGGTGCGGACAATGGCTGGCGACCCGATCCATCCTGCTTCGCGTATTCCTGGAGCCGGTCTATTTCCTGCTCAACGGCTTGATGAAGATCCTGTGGGGGATCGAACTGCCACGTTCGGCGCGGATCGGGCCCGGCCTGTATATCGGGCATTTCGGCGGCATAACGGTGTCAGGGGGAGCGGTAATCGGCAACAACTGCAATCTATCGCAGAACGTTACCATTGGCGAAGCAGGATTCGGCGAAGCGTATGGCGTTCCCGTCATTGGCGACAACGCGTACATCGCTGTTGGCGCCCGGCTTTTCGGCAAGATAACCATCGGCAACAATGTGAAGATCGGCGCCAACGCGGTTATCTACAAGGATGTGCCGGACAATGCGATCGTGGCGCTTGATCCGGGATTCCGGATCATTTCACTCAAGGGGAATGGACCGAATGTTCCCGCAATGCCTGCGTAAGCGCGTACTGCAAAGTCTCGAGGGCAGGAAAACGGGGCCAGCTCAGTCTGGCTCCGCTCCCCCTTTGCTACCCGGGATCGTCACATCCTCAGCAGTGGAATTTTTTGGATCGTTTTTGCGACGCCGCGGAGTTCTCAGTGGTTGCCCGGTCAAACATTCTTCGCACAATGGCCCGATGACGGCTCGAGACGTTTCTTCGAAATACCGCGTCGGCCATGCGGAACAGTCTGGGCCAAAGTGCCATAGCTGGGTTCCGCGCTTGCGTCGATACGGCTGCTTTCTGCGTTCAATAACCATGGCCGGATAAAAACCGCGAGATCGGGAATATTCTCTCGACGATATTACAACTGCATGAAAGCGTTCCAGGAGTTAAGGCGATGAACTGATCGTGCCGTTTGAGAATCCCGCGTGGTGCGTCAAGGTCAAGGAAGCGGATGCCCGGGTATCGTGTCAAACTTGGCAACTCCCGATTCTCCCGCAGTCATAACGTAAGTCACAGGTTGGCCGGGTCCGGCCTCCGAGTCGGTAATCTCTACTATAGAGCCAGGCGGCAGGGAATTGGCATACTTTCTGGCGAGCGCCAACTCAAGGAATTCTTTTGGCCCCAGTTTATTTACGTTAACTTTGTATCTTGCCATGCAGGCCTCCGGGGATTCCGACGAGCAGATTACGCCCCGGCACGATACTGGTCTGCGCGTCGCCACACGTAGGCTTGACTGCCATCCCGGCAGTCCGCGCGCGAACAACTCCAGGGGCGAAGCTGCGGCTGGTGACCAGCACAGGTGAAGCAACGAGCGGTGGAATGAACGGTGTAGGATTTGTCGATTTAAACTTCAATCATGCGGGGGAGCAGATGAAAATTCATCTCGGCTTGTTGTTGATCGCCACGTGCGTAGCTGGGTCTGCTTTTGCCGCCGAAACAATCTGGACGGGCCGGGAGGGGGCGTGTTCCGAATGGTATTTCACCTGGCATATGACCACGCGGGATCAGGTACGCTACGTGGGAACAGTCGAGCAAGTTCATCAAGGCGAAAAGTGCGCGGCCGGTTCAGACAAGCAACTCACAGGAACCGTAGAGGCGGAAATCCAGAATGCGGAGAGCTCCGCTGTCGTCAAGCACCCGGATTCTGCGATTACCGCTGTCGTCAGGCATTCGGATGGCATCGTGTGCAGCTACGCTGGCACGCTGTCTGGCAATAAGGTAACCGGATTGCAGAACTGCCCGGGCGCGAAGAATGCGCCATGGATCGCGACAATTGTCCGCTAACGTGAACGTCTAGCCAGCCCTGGGTATTTCGCGACGATAGACCGGCAGATAATGCACGGGAGTCACGAATGCCCGGCGGTCAGAGTCGATTCTTTTCTCGGAAAGCGGGCCAGCATCGCCGTCAGGTCGGCGTATCCCACGGGCTTGACCAAATGGGCATCGAAGCCGGCATCGGCGGATTTTTGTCGGTCCTCATCCTGACCCAGGCCGGTCAGCGCCACCAGAGTTATTCCTTTTCCCCATGGCTGTTCCCGTATCCGGCGAGCCGCGCCGTAGCCATTCAACATCGGCATGCCAATGTCCATCAGGATCACATCCGGCCCGTATCTCGCCGCCGCTTCCACTGCCTCCACGCCGTCGAAAGCCAGATACGTCTCATTGCCGGACAGCTTCAACAAAATCGACAGGGAAATTGCGACGTCGTGATTGTCGTCGACGACGAGGATGCGCTGGGCGGGCAGAGCGGTTGGATCGCTGTGCGCCCGAGCCAGCGGCGGCGCCGTGGGCTTTTCGATCAGCGGCAGTCGCACTACGACCTGGCTTCCCTGACCCGGTCCTGCACTGAATGCCTGCACCGAACCGCCGTGCATTTTAACCAAACGCGACACCAGGGTTAGGCCGATGCCGAGACCACCCTGGGACCGCTCCAGCGTCCGAAAGCCAATTGATGGGCCATCGTGGTTTTGCCGCAACCCGGCGTGCCTGCGATGATATTGAAGGAAAATTCCGAAATGCCGCCGCCCAGGATATCGTCGAGGCCGGGAACGCCGGTCGGTAGTTTATGGATCGTGACTTTGGCTGGTTTGCTCAACGCCTTGGGTTGCGCGTTGCGCTTGGCCTTGTTAGCGGGTTTTTTCATCGCTGGCTCCTACCGAGATCCAAACCGTCAAAGGACAGTTTCGGCCATACCTCACGCGTCAATCGCATCGTCAAATCATCGCCGATGAAAGCGACCAGTAGTCCGAGCAGCTGAGCGAGCAGGACAATCCGGCCCTCCGCAATCTCCGCCGGATCAAGTTGCGTATCGAGTTCGGCCAGCCCCTGCAAAGAGCCGTCCGTGTGAACGTGCACCGCGCCAAGCCACGCAACCTCCGCGGCGGCCAGCGCGAGCGCGCGCGACAGGAGCGCATGGTAGCCGGCGTTCCCCAAGAGGATCGCCAAAGTGGGACGTAACTTCTCACAAACATAAAAGCCCGCCAAAGGTCTTGCCTCGGAAGACGGATGTCCCTTCTTCTCAAGGGCAATGAGACGCTTGGCGAGATTACGCGTTGGTGAGGTGGCGCGTTTCACCTGGATACTCCGTCGGAATTGCGCCTGCACAAGGAGGCGCGCAGGCCAACGATCACAAAAGATGCATCCGTGTCCGACTCGCCGCGACGCTGAATAATATTATGGCCGGCGTCTATTGCCAGCAAGTAGGGCATCTCCCCCCGCACAAAAAAAGAGCCGTTTCTTTGAACACAATGCGGCCTTTATTCCTGGTGATCTGGCGGATGTCCTGCGAAGGGGCCAATGCCAAGGAAGTCGATAAGCACCCCGCTCCCCGCATGTACTCGCCTGGCCGGCCACGGGAGCATCCGCAGTATCCTTCAACGAACCGCTGAGCTCTGTACGTTACCCCACATAAGTTGCTGCGGTTCCTCGAGCGAAGTCCCGTTGGGCGCCAGTGCAATTTGCCGCTCTCCCCTGGCTCCTGTCGATTTGCCTTTTCAGACGGATGCCGCGCCATCCGCGAGTGGAATGCACGAGGACGGAATCATTTTTCTTAGAATTCATCAAGGCGATCCGTCGCCGATGCGCTTCGACTGCGAATCGTCCGTGGTCTCGCCAATGAGCGCGTCGAGTCTGTCTGCGACCGGAAGCCCTGCGACCTTCGATCGATAGCGGGCACAACAAACGCCCGGGATCCTGACGGAATCCTGACGGAAACCTCCAAGACTGCGCGCGCCCCGCACCGGAATGCCGTCCAACGGTTGAAGAAGCGCCGCAAACGATTCGATGCCTTCTGACATTGGCCTCGCACCCATGGTTGGACTATCCTATCCACATCACTAATCAATTATCTGCCTCCGGCACAATTCAGAACTTGGGAACCAGATCGATGAAAATCGCGATTGTCACGGTGCTCGCCCTGGCGGGCGTTTGCGCAATGCCGCTTGCTGCGTACGCAGACGATGAGGCGGACTTGCAGATAGTGGGACAAGCCATCGGTGAGATGGTGACCGCGGAGGCGATGTTTTCCGCGGCGCTCGACGGTGAATGTGGAAAGCATGCCCCGGAGAATTTTCGGATCACGCGGGAGACCATGCGGCTGAAAATTGCCGATCTGAAAGAAATGCTTCCCCTCTCGAGCAAACAGAAGATAACCGAGCAGTTGAACAGGGAAGATTTCCAATCCCAACTGAACGCATTCAGGAAGCAAGCTGTCGACGAGACCCTTGCGATGTTTCGCAGCAAAGGGACCAATCAGGCTTTCGCCTGCGGCTACGTTTTTGGCTACTTGACGGAACCCCTCAAGCGTTCCGAACAGCACCGCTTGCGGGCTTTGAAGCAATTGGGGAAATAGTTGACCCCGTCGCGTTTCGTGCGCTATTTCCCCGCCTTCTTTTTATTCGCCGTCCATGTCGCTGCTTGCGCCGACACGCTGACCGGCCGGGTCGTCAGCGTAGCCGACGGCGACACCGTCACAGTCCTGAGCGGCCACAACAAAAAACGCAACGTCCGAATTGCCGGCATCGAGGCGCCGGAGAAGGCGCAGCCCTACGGGAAGCGGTCGAACCAGCACCTGATCGACCTGGTTTTCGATAAAACCGTCAGCGTCGAATGGCATAAATATGATCCCTATGGACGCATCTTCGGCAAGGTTATGGTTGCCGCGCCGAATGCTTGTCCGGCGGTACAGCCAGATTGCCCAAAGACGCTGGACGTAGGTCTGGCGCAAATTGTCGGTGGGTACGCATGGCAATACAGGCACGCCGAAGGTGAACAAACGCCCCAGGATCGGGCTGCCTATTCTTTTGCCGAGAAGGTTGCGCGGAGCAAGCGTGTCGGGCTGTGGGCGGACACCGCACCGATGCCGCCGTGGCAGTGGCGCAGCGACCATAAGCTAGTCAAGTAATGGCGGTCGACGGGGTCGGGTTGAGCTAGCCCCAAAGATCTGACCCATATCCCGGCAGTCATGCAGGTCCGAGACGGAACTTTTTCCCGGGCCCGATTCTCGAACTGCAGGACCAGAGATGAAGCGGCTATGCATCCCACTTGACGGGGAAATAAAGCGACATGACTCTTTTGCCTGGATGGAATTCAATCGAGGCCGCTGCGTGGGTTCACGATTTGCTCGAAAAAGCGAGCCTCTTCCTGATCGCCATTCTGGCGATCACGATAGGCGTGGCCTACCTCTATGGCCATCGCAGGGATTATCTGAGCGATGAGGCCACGCGCGCCGCAGTAGCGGCAAGACAGGCAGCCCCTGTCGAAAGAAAAGCCGGGATAGCCCCGAGTCCGGAAATCCAGAATCCGGCCGCGGCAAACCAGCCGGTCATCGAAGAAAAAAACCTGCCTGGCGCTGGCGGTCAAACTCCAGCCGCCAAGCCGCAGGCTCCGGTTACCGAGCGGCAGCCGCTTGTTGAAAAAGATAGTCAGCGAACGCAGGATGATCGCGAGAAGCGCAGCGCCCCGCAGCTGGCGTCACCGAAGGATCCGGCAACGGGAGTCAAGAACGCCGCGGGAATCGAGATACGGAAATCCAGTGACCTTGGCGGGCCCCAGGCACGGCGCCATCTGAGCGCAGATCAGAAAGCAAGACTTCATGCCTTCCTCAAGGACCAGCCGAAGGGAAGACTCCTCATCAGGATCATTCCATCGGTGCCGGACGCCGGTAACTACGGGGTCGAACTCGCCCGATTTTTCAAGCACCAAGCCGGATGGACCGTGCGTGTCGACAACTCGCCGTTCACGGGCACGGATCTCAGCGGCATGTGGCTTGCGCTACGGAGCGCGGACGCCATTCCTCCGGCCACTGGCGCATTGCACGCAGCGTTGGCTCATGCGCACGTCCCGGTTCGACCGCAGCCCGTCTGGGATCCGGGCGGCCCCGCATTCAACGAGATTTGGCTCGTTATCGGCAGAAAGGCGTAGTCGGATACCGCTTGGTTGGGGGTCTGGTCAAGTGGCCATTGCGGAAGTTGTAACGCATGATCGGCGCGTGTTTGAACGGGTAAAATCAGGACATCGCATCGTAATACCCTCGCGCCCTGTCCACCTCAACGACCGGAGCCCTGCAATGCGTTTGGCCATGAGAATCAACTCCGAGGCACTACTCATTGAGTTGGACGACGGCTCGATGCACGTCTCCTATGACGGCACCCAGTACGCCAGAGACGAACTGGTGCCGTTTCACATTTTCGGATCGGGCAGCAATGCATCCAGGCACGCGACCGCCGCTGCTTTTGTAACCACATGCATGCACGCGAAATTCGGAGAGGATCAAGCGCAATGGCCTGCGCTCGCCACGAGATTTGTGACCGCGAAAGACACGATCTGAATCGAACTTGCCGCCTCGGCAAGACTTGACGAACTGCCGCCACGTTCGCAGGAAGCCTGAAGGGTCAGCCAGCCCGGCAGGGCTCAAAAATAAAGAACTGACCGCCCGAGGCCGCAGTCACTCCGGCCAAATTCACCGCTACCTGAGGAAGCTCTGATCAAGTCTTGCGACGCGCGTTGCGTCAGGTGCGGATGGATGGGAGGCGCCGCGACGAAGCCAAGGCAGGTACCTTGGCCAGGAGCGCAGCACCTGACACAACCCGATCATCGCTCGTCTGTATGAGAGGGACCGGGGTGATTTGGGCCGATGGCTGCGCGTGCTCCTGCCCAAATCACCCCGGTCGCACACGTAAGACTTGTTCAGAGCGTCCCTAAGTGCCGGCAAAATATCGCCGCCGCAGCCATCGCGTGCTTCCCTTCTTGAAATAGTCCTGTTGCCAGGACGCAGCCGGAATCAAGTATCGCGGACGCCAGTCCGTCTCCCCTTTTTTCCGTGCAATCGCGACGGCTTCACGAAATGAATAGTGCGAGAACGATCGCATGAACTCGCCCAGATAGATGTCCGCAATCCGCGTTGAATTCCGGATGATCATCATGTTCTCTTCGTTCGCATTGGTACTGGCCGCACTGAAGTTTGCCGATCCCGTGACCACGACAGGCGCATCGCCGAGCGGATCGACCAACATAAGTTTCGTGTGCACGAACTTCACATTCGCTTCCTTGGCCAGCTTGTTCCTCTCTTGCAGCCAGCGATCGTACGAATTCAACGGGATGCTGTTCGCGACCGCGACCACGACGTTCGGAAGCCTGCGTATGCGGGCGATATCCAGCTTTCCCTGCGCGAGCGCCGCGCCGTTCCCCTCCTTCTCCATGAGCGCCATTCGCAGTACGCCGTCGTTCTGTTCATAAACCCGCTGGAAATCCTTGTGCATCCCAAAGGCAAAGGTCATGAAGAGGCCGGCCCGCGCGCCATCCGCGATCTTTGCGTACCACTCCTGGACGTCGAGCCCCGTCCGCGGCGAGAACACATGGACCAGATCGTCGGACCAGGGATCGGGCGGTGCGGGGTTTTCATCCGCCATCCAGGCCTTTTGATCCTTGGCAGCAGGATTGCCGGCAATCTCCGACCAGTACTCGTCGTAGGCCACCGCAACTTTCGGGTCTTCGATGATGTGTCCGCAGTTGAGATGCCCGAAGATGCCGTTCTCCGTCAGGTTGGTCGAACCCAGCCAGACGGAAATGGGCTTGTCATTTTTTCTCAGCACGACAAATTTATTGTGCATGATCTTGCCGGTGGTTCTGGGCTTGCACAGGGTGTTCATCGAAAGGCCGTCGATCGCCGCCTTGTTCTTCGCCTTGGGCCCGGTTTTCCCCGGAATGGCATCGTAGATGACTTTCACTTTGGCGCCTGTCTTCGCTGCCGCCTTGAGTGCTTCCAGCGCCGCGGTCCATTGAAACTCATAGATGGCGCCATGAAGGCTGAATGACTTCCCCTTCGCGCGCCCTACGAAAGCAACGAAGGCTTCAAGCAGTCCGCGCGAAAGCCAGCGATAGGCCGCCTCGCCCACCTTGTCGGGCGCCTGATTCTGGAACCGGCGGGCATATTCCTGCGAGGCGACCGCGCCCCGATTGAAGAAGACCGCATGGGTTTCACCCAGTTCCGATTCCGTGGAGATTGGCATGCTCACGGTCGCCCCTTCCGTGAGGCTTTCCGGTTCGCCGTACAGTGCGATCACGCGATAGGTGTAGTCGTGGGATGGCTTCGCGCTATAGTCGGCCCATTGACCGTCAACTAGCGGTTGTCATCAAGCCCTCATGTCACCACTTTCGGAAAGGCAAAACCTTCCGGAAGTGGTGATGTGCCATTTCCAGGACATGAATTGTGAGGCCAGATCGCCGATCCCTCTTCCAGCGGTGCCTTTATCAGACGCTCGACTATGTATCCCCCGTCCAGTTCGAACGTCGTGCGGGTGTATCCTGAATCGCTGTCCACGGAATCGGGGCTAGCTCAGCCTGACTCCGTCAATGTTCAGGTGATAAAGCGCTTCCGGCAATTCCAGATACAGTGCATGAGGCATGAATTAAAGCTAGCTGACAGCGCTATTAAGTATAGAACTGACCCATAGATCTCCTGTTAGCCGAGACATTGAATTTCCAGCGCTATCGCTTGCGGATATGTTTTACGATCGCGGCGATGGTGTAAGGCAGCAAGCCGCCCTTTCGCTTGCCATCGCCGGATTTCTGAATGTGGTGAGCGATCCGAACGTAGTCCCAATGCGGATGCTTCTTCGTAAGATCAGCCGCCATCTCGCGCCATCGCGCCACGCGCCGCACCGCTGCAGGTCTAACCAGGCCGCTCGGTTCACCTTGTCCTGCGTTCAAATGAACCGGCCCGCTTCCTATGCTTTTTTAATCAGATCGGCCAATAGCGCTGTAATCGGCCTGGAGAAGCGCAAGTCGCATGACGGTACTCTTGGAGTAGACCTCGATCGCATATTTCGAATGGTCGCACGTAACAATCGACGGCGCGCTATTCAAGACAAAAAACGGTCCATCATTTCCGGCGCGACCGGGAGACCTAGCAGAAACCCCTGCATTTCGTCGCATTGCAGTAGCCGGAGGATGTTCAACTGCTCCTTGGTCTCCACTCCTTCCGCCACTACTTTCAGGCCAAGGGAATGAGCCAGTGAGATTATCGCGGACACAATGGTCCGGCTTTCTGGTCGTATGTTCATTCCCGCTACGAACGACCGGTCAATCTTGAGCGTGTCCATCGGCAACTGGGCCAAGTAGTTCAATGATGAATATCCCGTGCCGAAATCGTCAATAGCGATGGTCACCCCCAATTCGCGCAACGCCTTGAGCCGTGCGATATTGCACTGAATATCTTCCATCACCAGGCTTTCCGTGATTTCCAGCTCGAGCGCGGGCTCCAGCCCCTGCTGAGACGCCAGCGCAAGCTGCACGTCCTGTACGAAATTCTGATCGCGCAATTGCCGGGCCGATACGTTCACCGCGACCCTCGGTACCGTTAGCCCCCTGCTGCGCCATCGTTGCTGATCCGCGAGCGCCTGGCGCAGCGCCCAGCGGCCCACCTCGAAGATCATCCCCGTTTCTTCCAGAATATGGATGAACCGCGCTGGGGGCACCATGCCGGTATGCGGATCGTTCCAGCGGATCAGCGCCTCGACACCCGTAATTTTGGCGTTGGTGGCATTGAACTTGGGCTGGTAATGCAACACGAATTGCTCGAGCTCGATCGCCTTGCGTAGTTTGGTTTCCAGCATCAGCATTTCGGCCACGCGCGCGCTCATTTCTGGTGCGTAGAATATAAATTGCTCTTTCAGCTGTTTGGCTTTTCTCAGTGCCGACTCGGCATTGCTTAGCAGAGACTCAGCGTTGGATCCGTCGGTCGGAAAAATCGAAATCCCGGCGCGAGCGACGATTCGAAACTCCTCCCCGTTAATAACGAATGGCTGGCCAAAGCAGTCTTTCATTCCCTCCTGGAGCAGATGAGTGAGTTCATTGATGTCGCCGGTGCCGCGTATTAGTACAGCGAATACGTCAGCCAGCATGCGCGATGGATTGGCGAGTCGGGTGACCGCCGCTGTGGACTCGAGGCGGTGCGCAATCTGGCGGAGCAACTCGTTGCCGTTCTGCCGGCCAAGCGTGTCGTTCACCATGCGAAAGCGCTCCACGTCCATCAGGACCACCGCTGTCAGATCGATGGTATTGGCGTCGGCATCAAGATATTGATTCAATCGTTCGATGAATAGCGATCGATTGGGAAGTCCCGTGAGCGCGTCATAGTAGGCGAGGTAGTCCAGCTTTTCGCCCTTCTCGATGTAGTCCATCGCGAACGAAAGATTACCCGCCAGCTCCGATAAGAGCTTCATCTCCTCTTCGTCGAAGAACCCGGGTACCTCGGCATACAGGGCCAATGCACCGACCGCCTCCCCTGCGACCTTCAAGGGAAGGACGACCAGGGATCGGATCCCGCGCTCCGCGTGGCACGCTTCCAATGACGATACTCTCGGATCATTCGCGATATCGTTCACTATCACCGATTTGTTTCCGGTTATCGCCGTCACTGCGATTCCGCGGAAGCATGTTTCTTTGCTGAGCGAAAGTCGTGATTCGATGATCGAGAGGAACTCTTCATCGACACCAGCCCTGGCAACCGGTTTGATTTTCATGACATCTCGGTCGACAACGCCGATCCAGGCCATCGGCAATTCACCGTGCTCGACCGCGATTCGGCAGGCCTCATTGAATAGTTCCTGGCGATCCCGAATGCGCATGCTCGCGGACGTAATACCGCTTAACACGGCATGGATGCGGTTTAGCCGCGCGATCTTTTTCTCTTGAGCACGGCGCTCCGTGATGTCGCGAAAAATAATCTGAAAGGTACCGTTCTGAAGCCAGTTTGCGTTGAACTCCGCCGGGAAAACGCTTCCATCCTTGCGCCTTACCATGCGTTCGAACCGCGTCAACGCCCCGGAGCGGACCAATTCTGCGCGAATGGGGTATGCCCACCTGTCATTCTCAAGATAGGTTTCGATTACGTTCTGGCCGATCAGTTCGCTTTTTGCATACCCCAGAACATTGGAACAATGGGAATTCAGAAGCAGGAAGCGTCCGTCTTCATCGGTTGCAAAAATTCCATCAGAAGCCTGCTCTATGAGATCGCGATACTTCGACTCGTTCTCACGCAACTCACGTTCGGCCTCCTGGCGAGCACGGCGCTCTTGCGCCTCACTGATGGCACGCTCCACCGCAGCGGGCAAACGGATCAAGTTATTTTTGACGACGTAGTCGGTCGCGCCGTTCTTGAGTGCGCGAACGGCATGGACCTCACCAAGCGTGCCCGACACAAAGATGAACGGGATATGGGGATGCGACTGCCTCGCGATCGCAAGCGCCTCCATGCCGTCAAACTGCGGCATGGAAAAATCTGACAAAATTACCTGCGGCTTGAACTCGTCAAGCTCTTGTCGATACCCGGCAGCGGTTTCAACCCGGCGGTATTCGTACGCAATACCGGCACGCCCGAACTCCCTCAACTCGAGTTCGGCATCGGCCGCAACATCTTCGACGATAAGTATTCTGAGGCGTTCGCTCACTAGTCAATTCTGTCCATCTCTAACCCGACAACTCCCTGAACCCTGCTTCTCACCTTCCCGGACCGCTCCCGCCCGTATTCTCGACTGGCGTATCGCCGCGAATATTTTGGTGATCCCCGGATCTTCCGCTCATGTGTAATCTCCGTCCTTCTCCTGCTCCTCGCGGGCCCAGGCTCGGATGTAAGACGGGCAATTGCGCAGCTCGATACCCATGGCCACACAAAGTCCAAAGAAACTCACAACGTCGCGATTGACAAGCGTTACTTCTGCGAGGTCGAGCGCGAGTTTTTTCGAGCTGCTTCCGATTTGCGTCCTCAACACCTGAATGTGTTCCGACTCGACTCGCCCGATGAGGCGGAGGATCAAGAGATCCCCTTCTGACTCTTTTTCGATTTTTAACATCTTGCGATCTCGACGTATGCGATCTCGACGTATGCGATCTCGACGTATTACTTCGCAATACTCATGCCATTCCCAAGTTGCTTGAATGCACGGGTCTTCCAGCCAGCCGGTTGTGGTGAGTTTTCGCCAATTGGTGAGTTTTCGTTAATACGCCGACAACTTTGCACCTGCCTATCCGGTTGCCGAACTCAATCAGGTCGTCCAAAAGTGGAACGCTTGCTCTGTCGTAGCGAAAAGGTTGCGCTATCCTTTCACGATCTCTCGAGTGCCAGAGGTGTTAGTCACAATGCGCAAACCCCGGCCCGCACAAGCGGTGAGCAAGCTTTGAAGAACTACTGAGAGAAATGGAGAAACCTGAACAGCAGAATGGATTGTGCCGTGATGCCTGTGAGCCGCCAGGAATAGGGAGTCTATCGACTATTGACGGCAAGGCCGCGCGACATACGCATCGATCATGGCGCTTTTGCAGTGCCTTATCCGGACTTGAACCGATGTTTGTCGACTCTCAGGCTCCTGATCTTGGACTCGAGAGTGGACCGCGGAAGTCCAAGCTTGGCCGCCGCACCGGATGCGCCCGAGACTCGGCCCCGGCTTTGCGCCAATGCGGATTCGATCATCTCCCGTTCCCGGTCAACGAGCGAAGCCGCGAGAGGAAAGAACTGTTCAGTCTGCAAGGGCGATCCACGCTGCAGCCATGTCTCGTCGATCGAGAAGGTTTCACCGTCGCAAAGGATGACCGCACGCTCCACCACATTCTGCAGTTCTCGAATATTGCCCGGCCAGTGATATTCTTGAAACAACTTCAACGTCCTCTTTTCGATATTCCTGATCCTCTTTCCGATCTTGGCCGCATACCGGCCGATGAAATATTCGAGAAGCATGGAGATGTCTCCCACCCGTTCACGCAGCGATGGGATCTGGAGTGGAAAGACATTCAGCCGATAGAACAAATCCATCCGGAACGTGCCGGCGTCCACGGCGGCTTGCAAGTCCCGATTTGTGGCGGCCAGTATCCGAACGTCCACTGAGACGAGTTGGTTGCCTCCGACTCGTTCAAATTCGCGCTCCTGGATGACGCGCAACAGCGCGACCTGGGCGTCCGCGGGGAGTTCGCCCACCTCGTCGAGGAGGATAGTCCCCCCATCGGCCATTTCAAAGCGTCCCAGGCGACGTTGAGTGGCGCCCGTGAAAGCCCCTTTCTCATGACCGAAGAGCTCGGAGGCAAGTAACGCCGCCGGGATGGCTGCGCAATTTACTCGAATGAACGCGCGCGAGGAGCGATGTGACCGCTTATGTATCGCGCGCGCGATCAATTCTTTCCCGGTTCCTGTTTCGCCCTTGATGAGAACGGTGGAATCTGTCGGTGCCACTATTGCTACATGGTTCAATACACGGTTGAGCGCCGCCGACGAACCAACGATCTCCTCGAACATCGACGCCTGGTCTACTTCTTCCTTGAGCGCCAGATTCTCTTTGTAAAGTTGATCTTTTAATGCCTGATTTTGCAGCAGTGCCAACTTGGTGCCGGTGATATCCATCACCGCACCGGCATATTCCAGCTCGCCTCGACTGTTGCTCATGGCGTGAGCTACAACGCTGACATACTTGGTGGAACCATCAGGCATCAAGAGCCGGTGTTCGGTGGCCCAGTCCTTCCGGTCCGTCAACGCGCGATTTATCGCCTCTTGAACCAGGCCAACGTCATCTGGATGAGTTCTTTGGATGACCAGTTCAAGAGTAGGCCGAGTTGACGGCTCATATTCGAATATCCGGAATGTTTCGATCGACCAGAATATGACGCCACTTGGGATATTCCAGCCAAAACTGCCCGTCCCACTCAATCGTTGTGCTTCAGCCAGGTATGCCTGGCTGCGCCGCAATGCCTCGTCAGCCCGTTTAGCCTCCTCGATATCCGTATTTGTTCCGTACCATCTTAGGATTCGTCCTTCCTCATCGCGAAGCGGCACGCCGCGGCAAAGAAACTGGCGGTAGTGACCATCGGCCATCAGATGTCGCTCCTCCTGTTCGTAGGGCGTCCCGTGCACTACTGACTCGTGCCATGCAAGCAGTACACGCTCGCGATCGTCCGGATGCAAGATGTGCTGCCAGCCTTCTCCTTGCAAGTCCTCAAGGGAGAGGCCCAACTCGGAACGCCACCTTGCATTGCAAAAATCCAGCTTGCCGTTCGGTGGACCGCTCCAGATTTGTTGCGGAATCGCATCGATAATGAGTTGGAGCTCGCGCGTATGCGCCGCCTGAATCATTGCGACCACATAGCGCGGTTCGTCCGCTGCGCCCCGGAGAAGTGCGATCGTGCTGTGCATCCAGATAATCTCGCCGTCATTCCGCCGATAGCGTCTGTCGATAAGGAATCGCTCGCGCTTGCCTGCCAGCAGCTCGTCGATAACCGTCTTATAGGGAGGGTAGTCCGCTTCGTGAGTGATTTGCGTGATGGGCATGCCCCGCAGTTGCTCCTGCGTGTAACCAACCAACCGGGAAAACGCCGGATTGACTCGGACTATGTTCCCCGCAAGATCAAAGATTCCCATGCCGGCGGGTGCGTACTCGAACACCGTCCGCAACAGGTCCTGGCTGCTTCTTGCCTCGATTGCGATGCGCGCCATCTGCGTCGCCATGTCGATCAGTTGGATGTGTTCTGCTGACGGCAGGCGCGGTTCGCCGTAATACATCGCAAACGTCCCGAGCACGGCGTTGTCGTCTGAAACGATCGGGGTCGACCAGATCGCGCGCAGGCCGTTGCGGACCGCAATTTCGCGGCAATCCTCCCAAAGCGCGTCCACCCCGGTATCTTCGGTATACACCGGTTTACGCAGGAAGGCCGCTGTCCCGCAAGAGCCCATGTTGGGTGCGATGCGAAGGAACGGTTCGATGCCTGCCTTGTAATCCTCGGGGATGTTCGGCGCCGCGGCAAACCTGAGCCGCTCCTGCGCAGTGTCCACCAGCAGTACGGCGCAGCGCATCCCTTCAGCCTGCCCCTCGATCAGTTGCACCAGTGTTTCGAGAATCTCCCGCAGCGGTGCGCCGCTGGCGATCCGCTCGAGCACCCGACGCTCGCTATCGAGGAGCGCATTCCAATTCAATTGCTCAGTCAGGATTGATTTCACGCCCGGACCTTCCTTCCGATCGCGACACCTTCGTGCGCAAGGAGCAGCATTCCCACCTCCTTGGCCCGCCTCGCCGCGTCCCGATCGCCGGCGTAGGCGGCAACGACCGATCCCGTCATCAGGATTTGCCACTGCCTTGCCAGGCGATCCGGGGCACGCACGCCCGCGTCTTCAACCCATTGCTTCACCAGAGCGCTGATCGTTTCGATGTGGCGCACCGCCGCAGTTCGTACGGGGTGCCTTGGATCACTCTGTTCGAGCAGCGCTTTCGCAAAGGAACAGCCCTCGAAATCGGACCTGTGGAACCACGTGTCAAAAGCATCGAACACGGCCAGCAAACGTTCGCCCGGTACTCGAGCCCGACGCTCCACCTCCTCTTGCAGCCAGGCCCGCGTCCACAATTCCTCACGACGGCGGAGAAAAGCAATAGCCAGCTTGTCTTTGGAGGCATAGTGCCGATACAGCGTCATTTTGGCCACACCAGAGCGCGCGACAATCGAATCAACGCCTACTGCACGAATTCCATCGCTGGAAAAAAGCTCGTAGGCAGACTGATCGATGCGTTCTCGCGCGCTGGCCGGCCGGGATGACATTGGCTTTCGGTGTTTGGCTCGAGGTATCTTCACAAGAGAACTTTTTACCAGAAGATCAATATTCGGCAGGTGAGGCGAACATAAGTAGAGTCTGGACAAGTCGAGAATCAATTAGTTTCTATACAGCTCTGTCTTTTACAATATATCCATGAAAATTAGTGATTTTTACTTTTAGGTATACAGCTCTGTTCACAATCACGGATGTTTCTCACCCTGACCGCAGAAACCGAACAACGACATCGCCCGACCGCATCGCGGTTTTACATTTCCCACCCGCCTCGCGCGACACCTTCTTAACATTGGAACAACTTCGCGCTGCGTTAGAGCACCGGAGAAGTCATGGGCGTGGCAAGTTGCGCACAAGCGAAAGACGCCGCCGTGCTCCGATCCGGGAACTGACTCTACTGAATAGGCTTCCGTGTAAGGAGGGTCAGGCTGGCCTCATTCAACCACCCTGGGCCTCCTGTTTGCCGAGATGTTGGGTTTCTAGCGCTATCGCTTGCGGATATGCTTTACGATCGCGGCGATGGTGTAGGGCAGCAGCCCACCTTTCCGCTTACCATCGGTGGATTTTTGAATATGGTGAGCGATCCGAACATAGTCCCAATGCGGATGCTTCTTCATGACGTCCGCCGCCATCTCGCGCCATCGAGCCACGCGCCGCACCGCTGCAGGTCTAACCAGGCCGCTCGGGTCACCTTGTCTTGCGTTCAAATGAACCGGCCCGCCTCTTGTGCTTTCTTGACAAGATCCGCCAATAGTCCTGTCACGAGCCTGGAGAATCGTAAATCGATAAAGCCGGTAGCAATGGGCAGCCATTCGTGAGCGATCCCGGTGGCGGTTACGACCAGGGACGGGTCGTCGCGAACAGAGATCGTGAGGGTATGTTGCTGGTGAGGACCGGGACCGAGGTCTACGTCGAATGCGACATTCAAATGCTGGGTGTCTATTGCTCGCCGGACGGCGGCAATGAGTACGTTCTCCACGGCATCGCGCATTACCAGCGGGTACAGCAACTGCTCTCTGCTCGACATCGTGTGCGCTTTTATATCGTGGATTCGGCGCACATATTGAATCACGCCAGTCATGAACCCGCTATCAGCGTCTGTCCTACAGCCGTCTTTGGGCTAGTGCATGCGCCGAACCCGGGATTCGGTATCAGTGTCTCGGACGCTCCTGTTCCAGCACGCCCAAGACGCCTACACCGTAAGAAGAGGGCAGTTCTTTAGTTTATGATCGATCACTGTCGCTTTGCCAATTGGACGTCGCCTCAATTTTCGACCTCGGTTTGGATCTGCGATACCCGGACTGGGGAAATGCCATCCGCCATCCCTGTTACCTGGCGACTCCATCTGTCCCCGTGCGGTAAGTGAGGTGGTATAGCGCTCCCGGAAATTCCAGGCGCAGTGGACGAGAGTTAACTTAAGGCTGGTCCGGCAGCGCTATAAAGTAAAGAACCGACTCCTTAGGCCTCGAGGCTCGCCCTCTTCAATCGGCTCGAAATCGAATTCCATTGTCGCCGGGATAAGGATTTCGAATGCCTTGGCTTGCAAGCATTCATCTATTCATATTCCCCTGCCACACCTC
>WNFM01230248.1_pt1 | contig 42538 bp, 40 predicted proteins | sample 5400271 | NCBI WGS metagenome assembly WNFM01 (sample SAMN13153352, study PRJNA577476) | soil metagenome | isolation source: 60 cm saprolite on Douglas fir-dominated hillslope | place: USA:California | collected 2013-09-17
CAGTCGTGCTGAAAGAGAAATTCAGCAACGTACGCTACGCCGCCGCTTTCCTCGTCTGCGCCGGCGCCGTGGCGCTTAAGGTTTTCTGAAACACTCCAGGTCAAAACACTCACCGCAAAGGACGCGAAGGACGCAAAGGAAAAAACAAGAACAAGGAAAAAGCATATTTAGCAGGGTGACCGTTCATGAACCTGCGCCGCCAATGAATGCCGCGGTGGCTCGCCAGCCCTTGAATACCCAACACGCGTCCGTTGCCCGCTCTTGTCTTTCCTTCGCGTCCCTTCGCGTCCTTTGCGTTGAACGCTCTTCCGGTCTCAGGGGAGAGAGTTGTCTTTTGCGAGGCGGATGCCGGTCATCTGCCACCGGGCGGTGGCGGGGAAGAAATTGCGATAAGTCGCCCGGCTGTGGCCGGCGGGGGTCAGACAGGAACTGCCGCGCAGCACGTACTGGTTGGTCGCGCCTTCGGGCCAGAGGTAGCCGGGGTAGGACGCGTAGCTCGACTGCGTCCATTGCCACGACTCGCCGAACATCTGTTGCAGGCCTGCCGCGCTCCTTACCGGTCGCGGACGCAGGCGATCATTATGGTCCGCATCCTGCGTCAAGTTGACCGCGCCCGCAGCGTGCTCCCATTCCGCTTCGCTCGGCAGGCGCGCGCCAGCCCAGCGCGCATAGGCATCCGCTTCGAAGTAGGAGATGTGCACGGCCGGAGCGACGGGATCGAGCGCCCGCTTGCCGCCGAGCGTGAATTCGTCCCAGCGTTCACTCCCGCGCTCCCAGTAGATCGGATGCCCGATCCTGTTGGCCTGGATCCAGTCCCAGCCTTCGGAGAGCCACAGGCGCGGATCGTGGTAACCGCTGTCCGCAATGAAATCGAGGTATTCGCCGTTGGTCACCAGGCGCGATGCCAGGGAATAGGAATTCAGATATTGCTTGTGGCGCGGGGTTTCGTTGTCGAAACGGAATCCTTCGCCGCCGTGCCCGATTTCGACGAGGCCGCTGTCGAACGCATGCCATTCGATTCCGGTGGCGTCGGGGGATTCCTCCTCCTCTTCCTCCCGATAGGCCGGTTTCAGCGGATTCAGCGACAGCAGGTGCTTGACGTCGGTCAAAATCAGTTCCTGGTGTTGCTGCTCGTGGTGCAAACCCAGGTCGACCAGCGTGCGGAAAGCCTTGTCGTCGCCATGGTGCTCAAATATTTTCTCCATGCGTGCGTTCACCTGCTTGCGGTAGAGCATGATTTCGTGCAGGGCGGGTCGAGTCAGCAATCCGCGATGCGGGCGCGGGTACTTTTCTCCGACGCCGTTGTAATAGGAATTGAACATCACCCTGAACGCCGGCAGGAAAGGCGTGAAGGATTCCTCGTATTTTTCCAGGATGAAGGTCTCGAAAAACCACGACGTATGGCCCAGATGCCACTTCGACGGGCTCGCATCCGGCATGGACTGTACGCAACAGTCTTCTTCCGACAGCGGCTTGACCAGGTTGACGCTGTGCGCGCGGATCCTGGCATAACGCCGGCGCAAATCCCCGCCAACCGCCGGGATGCTGGCTCCGGGGCCGATCGCATGGGGTCCGCGTAGTTCGTTCACCGCTGTCTTCGCATCAGGCGACGGCGTAGAACAATGCAAACCAGTCGCGCTGATCGGTCCAGGCGGTGACGTTCCTGAAGCCGGTCCGGCGCAGCAGCGCACCGAATTCATCGAGACCGTATTTATAGCTGTTCTCGGTGTGTATGCGTTCGCCGGCCTCGAAGAGGCGCGAACCGCCGGGCCAGCGCACCTCGACGGCAAGCCGGGTCTCGACATGCATTTCGGCGCGCGACTGGGTCTGATTGAAGAACCCGCAATGCCGCCAGTCGCGCACATCGAAATCGGAGCCCAGCACGGAGTTGACGTTGTTCAGCGCATTCAGGTTGAACGCGGCTGTCACGCCGAGCGCATCGTCATAGGCGGCATCGAGGATCGCCTTGTCCTTGATCAGATCCACGCCGATCAGCAGGCCGCCCTGCTGCTGGCATTGCCGCCGCAGGTCGGACAGGAATCCGGCCGCATCCGCCGGCGTGAAATTGCCGATCGAGGAGCCCGGATAGAAAAACAGGCGCCTGGCGTCGGGAACCGAGTCCGGAAGCGACAGGCCTTCGGACATGTCCAGCCCCAAGCCGGTCATGCCGATGTCGGGAAACCGGTGGCGCAGGCGCGCCAGCGCCGTCTCCAGATAGGCTGCGGAAATATCCACCGCCACATAATGGGCCGGCTTCAGCGCCGGGAACAGGCCGGCCGCCTTCTCGCAATTGCCCGCACCCAGGTCGATGAGAATGCGGCCGGTGCCGACCGCGCGCGCGATGTCGCCGATCTGCCGCGAGAAAATCGCCGCCTCGGCGCGGGTGGGGTAATACTCGGGCAAATGCGTTATCGCATCGAACAATTGCGAGCCCAGCGAATCGTAGAAGTACTTGGAAGAGATCCAGGCTTGCGGCGCGTTCAGGCCTTCGAGCAATTCTTCACGGCCGTTCCACGACCCCGTGAGGATTTGGCGGTTGCGCAATCGCAGCGCATCCGTCGCCCTGCCGGCCTGTACGCGGTGCGGGGCTTCCCGCTCGAGTTCAAAGCTCCCGATGCCCGGATTCGCAATGTCGATCGCGGATTCTGTTTGATCCAATTGCAGCATGTTCAAGGCTCCTGTTGTTGAGTTTTCGAGCCGGGGCAGGAACAACCATGTTAGTCCTTTCCCGCGCGACGCGTCTCCCTGGGAATGGCCTCCGCCGGTGGCGTGCAAGCGCAGAGCTTTACCGCTGCGTGCCTGTGCCGGCCCATTCCGGTTGCGGGTGATGCCTGTGGACGGGGACTTTGTTGCGCTGGCGATGGGCGGCCCGTCCGCTCTGGTATTCGGACAGGTGGCCGGTCGGGCGGTTCCGGACATTCATCGGAATTCGAGGATTTTTGCAGCGTCGATCGATCGCCACTGATCTGTCGCAAAAGCCAGACATTTCCGTGGATTGCACGGAAAGATTCAAGAGAAAAGAGAAAAGAGGAAAGAGAAAGGAGGAAAGAGGAAAGAGGAAAGTAAAGGGCCTGAGTCCCTGGCTCTTTACCCGGTCGACGACCGAAAATCCGGCCCAGAGGGCTTACTCTCCTCTTTCCGCTTTTCTCTTTCCTCTCGGTTTGGTCGCCGCGGCAGCCATAAACTACGTGTACTGGCGTATGGTGCAACCCAAAGGCATCGTATAACGTGGGGATCGCATATCGTGGATGACACTCAGGTTTCATCACCTTCCCGCAGGAATCCGGCCGTGATCCTCAGCGCCCTCTATGATCTGTACCGGCATCGCGATGCCGCCACCTTTCCGGCGAGCGTCGTCGCTGCGCTGGCGCGTTGCGTGGTCTGCGATACGGTGGCTTATGTCCGCATCGATCCCAAGGCGAAGAGTTTCGAATTGACGGCGTGGCCGCGGGACACCTTCGACGACCTGGACCGGCACGAAGCGTTTGCATTGCATGTCCGCGACCATCCCCTGGCCAGCCATTTCCGCGACGCCCGTGATGCGCGCGCGTGGAGTCCCTACGATTTGGTTGCGCCGGAGGCTTTCCGCCAGACCGCACTCTATCGAAAAATTTATCAGCCGCGCGGCATGGAATACCAGTTGGTGATGCTGTTGCCGAATCCCGCTCCCGGTATGCACGCCATCGTTCTGCACCGCTCGACCCAGGATTTCTCCGACGAGGAGCGGCAGGCGCTGGAACTGTTATGGCCCCATTTCATCCAGGCCTTGCGCAACGTGCGTTCATACGCGCGCGGGCGCGATGCCGGCATGGTGAAAACGCTGGTGGAAGGGCGCGGCATCATCGTGCTGGACCGCGATTGCAACGTCGAACTGTGTACCGAGCAGGCGCGCCTGTGGCTCACACGTTACAGCGCGGAAACATTCCTGCGCGGGAAAATCCAGTTGCCGGAGAAACTGGCGAAATGGGTTGCCGACCAGTTGGCGGATACCTCCCCCGCGAGGGCGATCCCGGAGCGCAGCCGGCTCGAACCGCTGACGCTGTCGCGCGGCGAAAATTTCCTGACCATCCGCTTAATCGCCGACACTGGGCGGGGTCAGCACCTGCTCATCCTGGAAGAAGAAACGCTGAACTCGCCGCCGGTTGCCCTGGAAAGCCTCGGACTGACCGAACGCGAAGCCGAAGTGCTGGCCTGGGTCGCGCAGGGCAAGAGCAACCCGGAAGTCGGCATCATCCTCGGCATGAGTGCGCGCACCGTGCAGAAGCATCTGGAACACATCTTCGAGAAGCTCGGTGTGGAGAGCCGTACCGCGGCGATTCTGAAAGCGTGGCATAGCGGCCGGTATGCTCTTTTGGCGCCGCGCTAGCGTGGCCAAAAGAGCGGTGATCAGTGAACAGTAATCAGCGAACGGATATCAGGCGAAGCTGTTCCAACTACCGTTCACCGTTCACCGTTCACCGTTCACCGTTCACCGTTCACCGTTCACTGCCTCATTCGTCCCAGCAGTCGACGTTGAACTGCCGCACGATCTTGCCGTCGCGCATCTCGGCGATGACATGGCCCAGCACGCGGGCACCGTCGGGGTACTGGCAGGATTCGCGTATTGCAAAGCCTTCCGGCCCGACCACGATGCTGGTGACCTTGTGCATCATCTCGCGCGAACAGATGTCCTGGTACATCGCGAGGACGGCGGCGCGCCCCTTGCAGAGCAGCGGATTGCTGGGTGGATAATTACGGTTGACGATCAGGAATTCGACGTCGTCCGCGTAGACGCTCGCGGCGAGCTCCGCGTCACGGCCTTCGAGGCCGCGCTTCAGGGTTTCGCAGACCGCGGCGGCATCGGCCGCCGAGGCGTTGGTTCCGGTGACAGCTTTGACTTGCATGTCATCCTCCAGTCTCGCGCGTGGTTCAAAGTTGAAGCAGCAGCGCGGCGGGTTGGTGGCGATTGTATTCCGATCGGGCCGGCGCGACATGGTTTCGCACCGGCCCGGTCGGACGGGGGCGTGCAGCCTAATTCCGGTGGAGCTTGGCGTAGGTCGCTTCCGCCTTTTTGATGTTGGCCTCGGGGCTCTTCAGGAATTCCTGCTTCGCTTCTTCCTTGCTGAAGCAGAACGTCTTGCCGCTGGCCGGATCCTGCCAGTTGATCTTGCAGTCGGTTTTGACTTCGACGCCGTACTCCGACAATCCGTAGGCGCAGGTCGCGCCGAACTGCTTGTCCGCGGCGATGGCGGAAAGGGAAGCGACAGCGAGTGCGATGGCTACGATGAGGTTGCGCATGGTTCTCTCCTTGAACGGTTGTTGGTCGGGACCAGCCGGTGTTCCGGCGTGGTGTGGCCAAGTTACCGATCGGGAGGCGAACGCAAAATACGTGTTCATGCGTAGCGCTTGCATACGCATGTATGCGTACCCAGGGGCGAGGGGCGAGGGACGAGGGGAGAGAGGAAACCAAAAATGTGCTGGGTACTGCGTGCTGAGTGCTGCGAAAGAGCGGGATGCGTCGTGCCGCGTCAACCCAGCCTTAACTTTAGCGTTCCTGCCTGACTCCTTCTCCCAGCACCCAGTACCCAGTACCCAGAACGCAGCATCCGTTTCCTCAGTCCGCCTCGAAATTCATCGCGACGCCATTGATGCAGTAGCGCAAATGGGTCGGCGGCGGGCCATCCTCGAAGACGTGTCCGAGATGGCTGCCGCAGGTCGCGCAATGCACTTCAGTCCGGATCATGCCGTAGGATTCGTCAACCGAGGTTTCGGTTGACCCTGCTATCGGATCGTTGAAGCTCGGCCAGCCCGTTCCGCTCTCGAATTTGCGTTTCGATTCGAACAGGGGCTGATCGCAGCCGGCACAGGAAAACGTCCCCGGCCGTTTTTCAATGAGTAACGCGCAGCTATCCGGCGCCTCGGTCCCATGCGCCCGCATGACCTGATATTGCTCCGGTGTCAGTTTGCGACGCCATTCCGCATCGCTGTTTGTGACGACAAACGTTTTCTGCATGATGTCCGCCTCCTCCTTGTCAGGCATGGTCCGGCGTGAAGGTCATGGCAACGCCGTTCATGCAATAACGCAAGCCCGTCGGCGGCGGACCATCGTTGAACACATGGCCGAGGTGGCCGCCGCATCGGCGGCAACTCACCGCAGTTCGGGTCATGCCGAACGAGCTATCTTCCGTGGTAAGGACCGCCTTCTCGATTGGCGCCCAGAAGCTTGGCCAGCCGGTATGGCTTTCGAATTTGGTTTTGGACGAGTACACGGGTAGCTGGCAGCCGGCGCAGGAGAAGGTTCCAGCCCGATGCTCATTGTTTAGCGGGCTGGAAAAGGCCCTTTCAGTTCCTTCCTTTCTCAGCACGGTGTATTGCTCCGGCGTCAATAATTTCCGCCATTCCGCGTCCGTATGGGTGAATTCGAATTTTTCTTTTTCGGCCGCGACCACAGCGGGCGTGGGCCAGAATTGCCTCGCAGCCAGGACCGCCAGCCCTCCGGCGCCCGCCATCAAAAAGACTCTTCTTTTCATCTCAACGTCTCCTCCTCGAAGCAGCCCGGTTCGAAGATCGATTCCGGTTTGTTCGATATACGTTCAGGCGGGATATATGGATGTTCCGCCGCCTTGCAAGAGGGCAAGTTCGAAAGATGTGCCGGGGACTCGACTTCGCTTCGATCTGCGGGAGAGCCCCGTCGGCACTTCTCCCAGCACGCAGTACGCAGCACCCGCGCGCCTTCCGATGCCCGTTACACCTAGAGCCTTCCCCCGCGCTTGATGTCCGTGTAGCGGTTTACCAGCGCCATCGGCAGCCCCTCGGGTTCTTCGTCCACGCATACGGCGCCGGCGCGCTCCAGCCTGCGAAAAGTCAGTTCACGGCTGCGCAGGTAGTCCGCCGTGGCCGCATGCGTCAACGCCCGGTCGAAGGTATCGACGCGCGCGCTCAGCGCCCGCGACAGGATGTTTTCCCGCAACGACGCGAACAACACCAGATGGCGCGACTGCAGCAAACGCAATGCCGGGGCCAGCGTTTCGTCGTCTTCGTCCCGCAAATTGGACAGCATCACGACGAGCGAGCGCTTGCGCGTGCGCTGCATCAGTTCGACCGCGGCTTTGTGATAGTCGGTCGCGGCGAGGGTCGGATGGAGGTCGTATACGTTGTTGAGCATCAGATTGATGGTCGATCGCGATTTGCGCGGCGCCATCCAGCGGCCTTCGCCGGACATGGTCAGCAGCCCGACTGCATCGCCCTGGCGCAGGCTGACATAGGCAAGCAGCAGAGCCGCATTGACGACGTGGTCGAAATGCGACAGCGCGTCGTCGCGCGCGGCCATGCGCCGGCCGCAATCGAGCATCAGCACGACCTGCTGATCGCGCTCCTCCTGGTATTCGCGCGAAATCAGCCGCGGCATGCGCGAGCTCGCTCTCCAGTCGATCTGGCGCTGGGCGTCGCCCTCGCGGTATTCGCGCAACTGGTGAAAGTCCATGCCCTCTCCGCGGCGCCGGCGCTGCAGGATGCCGATCTGCGAGAGCCGGTTGTCGGTGGCCAGGATGGCGAACCGCGTCAGTACGGAAAAGTTCGGATAGACGCGAACCGTCTGCGGCTCGCCGGTCATCCGTGCGGACTGCCATAGCCGCAGCGGCGAGCGCATGCGGATTTCTATGCGATCGAACTTCAGGTCGCCGCGTTGTATCGGGCGCAAACGATAGCGCAGCTCGGCCCAGCCGTGAGCGGGCAGCACGATCGTCTGCGGCTGGCCTTCCACCTCGGTGTCCGCCGGTGCGTGGTCATGCGCCGTCAGGCGCAGCGGCCTTGCACCCCCGTTTGCAAAGCGCAGCGCGATCTCGTGCGTGACTCCGAGCGGCAATGACCCCGGTACCGTGCGGCGCGCGGCCGGCGTATCGAGCCTGGACACCAGTATCGCATCGGCAATGCAAAGCAGGGTTAGCAGGCCCAGCGCGCCGGCCCATGACGGAATCGCTTCCGGCCATACCGAAGCCGCGATGCCGCCGGCGGCGATACCGGCGGAAAGCACGAGCAGCGGACGGGCGGGGATCAGCATGATGAAGGGCCGTGAATGCCGTGAATATCGTGAATGTCGCAAAAGCCGCAAAACCGGCAAATGCCATGACTGGATTGCGGGAAAGCGTCTTTGGCCATTGCCCTAGTGATTCTCGCCGTTACGACATTCACGACATTCACGGATTCACGACATTCACGATTTCTAGATCCTCGGTGCCGGCACTTTTTCCAGCAACCCCTTGAGCAGCGTGTCGCTCGAGTGGCCTTCGATTTCCATTTCCGGCGAAGGCGTGACGCGATGCCTCAAGGCGGCCAGCGCCATGCGCTTGATGTCGTCGGGCGTGGCGAAATCGCGCCCGGAGATGAGCGCGGTGGCGCGCGCGGCGCGGATCAGCGCGATGCCGCCGCGCGGCCCCGAACCCGCCGCTACGCCATTCCAGGTGCGTGTCGCGCGCACGATGCGCACGGCATACTCCAGCACCGCATCGTCCACGCGCACCGCGGCGGCCACGCGCTGCAGCGTCAACACCGCTTCCGGCTGGATCAGGGGTGCGACCGCTTCCACGTTCAGTTTTTCGCCGACCTGGCTACCGGAGATCTTTCTTACCATTGCGAGCTCTTCGCTCTCCGGCGGGTAGTCCATGCGCACTTTCAGCAGGAAGCGATCGAGCTGCGCTTCGGGCAATGCGTAGGTCCCTTCCTGTTCGATCGGGTTTTGCGTGGCAAGCACCATGAAGGGCGGCTCCAGAAGGTGGGGCGTGCCTTCGATGGTGACCTGGCCTTCCTGCATGACCTCGAGCAGCGCGGCCTGGGTCTTGGCGGGCGCCCGGTTGATTTCGTCGGCCAGCAGCAGGTGGGCGAACACCGGGCCGCGACGGGTGGTGAACTGTCCGCTGCGCTGGTCGTACAACGTGTGGCCGGTGACGTCGGCCGGCATCAGATCCGGCGTGAACTGGATGCGCGCGAAGCGGCCGCCGAAAGTCCGGGCGAGCGCGCGCACCAGCAGCGTCTTGCCCAGCCCCGGCACGCCTTCTATCAGCACGTGGCCGCCCGCGAACAGGGCGGCCAGCACCTGATCCACGACTTCGGCCTGGCCGACTACCGCGCGGCCGATCTGGGTGCGCATCGCCACCGCAGCCTCCGTGGCGCGCGCAAGTGTTTCTTCCGATAATACTGTCGTCATCACGTCCCCTTTGTGTGTACAGCTCGACGTTTCAGCGCGAGTCTTTCATGCACGGTCTGGTAAAGCCTGATGGTGTGGAGGAAATCGAGCATGCCGGCCGGTACCTTTTGCGAGAACAGGATGCGCGACTGCACCGCGTCGAGGCCGAGCAATTCCGTCATGCGCGCTTCGCGTTCCGCGTCGGATGCGGCAAGCAGTTCGGGATGGACCCGCACGATGCGGCGCAGGCAGGCTTCGCGCGCGGCATCGACCAGCACCTGGGCACCATCGTGGGCCCACAGGAAACGGCCGCTCGCACGCAGGTGATCCAGCAACCTGCGCCGGGCGCGCTCGGGATCGGGGGCGGTCGGGCCGAAGCGCGGTACGGCGCGCCACAGCCAGATGAGCAGCAGGACCACCGCGCCGGCGATGGCGGACCAGGCATGGTCGCGCAGCCAGTCGAACAGGGATAACTTGCGCGGGTCGTAGAAGAAGAATACGGAAGGCGCCCCCTGGTCGACTTGCACGATGCGCCACAAAAATTCCGCGTGATCGTACTCACCGATCGAATGGTTGGACAAGGCCTCGAAATCATTGAGTACCAGGGCGTGCCCGCGGCCGGCCTGCAACAGCAGCATGGTGTTGGCCTTGCCGTTACCGAATTGCGCCAGCGCGCCGTTGGCCTTCAGGTCGATATGGGGATTCATCCCGACGGTCACGGGGGCGAGTTCCGGCGGCAGCGCGATTTCGATCGGCGCCAGACGGCCAGACTCGTCTTCGTCCTTTTTGGGCGTATCCGCTGTTCTGATCAGCTTGCGTCGTACGCCGAGCGCACCCAGCAATGGATCCGGCAGATTGGGTATCTCCGCCTCCACGATCAGGCGCCCGCCTTGCCGCACCCAGTCGAGGAGGCTTTGCCGCAATTGCGGGCTCAGCGCTTGCCGTCCGCGCGGCAGCAACAAGGTTGCGGATGCCGGCAAGGTACCCAGCTCCGGCAGTGAACGGACCGCCGCGGCCTTTGCCCCCATGCGCTGTAACAGGCGCTCCGCGGCCAGCCACCGATCGTGGCGCGCCTTGCCCTGGAATCCGACCCACTCGCTTTCCGTGCGCCGCTCGAAATTGGAATAGAACCAGATTGCCGCCGCAGCGAGGCAGGCGGCCAGGATTGCGACGACGAATACGCGGCGGATGTTCATGGTTGCGCCGTGCCGGAAAAATGCGACCGCCATTCCTCGCAGAGCTGCTGGATGCCGGCCGCATCCGGTGCGCGGGCGGCGTAGGCAATCGACTCCCATGCGCCGACCAGCCGCGCGAAATAACCGGCACTGGACGGCAGAACGCGGCTGACCGCGCGCGAACAGTCTTCTTCGGTATCGCCGGAGCCGAGCGGCAGCCGATGCCGGTGTACCAGCGCCGACAATGCGCCGCGATAGAGCAGCGACAAGGCTTCGCGAAACTCGCCCCTGCGCGCCATTTCCGCTGCGGCGCCGGCGACATCCCCGGGTAGCGATTCCGGGGCGAGATCGAATCCGAACAACGCGGCGGGAGGGCGGTAGCGGGGGGCATTGCGCAGGCGCGGTTCGGGAATGTAGCGGCGCAGGGAGTACAAGACGGCCACCAGCAATGCCGCCGCCGCAATCCAGAGTCCGAATTCGGCGACCTTGCCGAACAGCATGCTCAGATAGATCAATAGCGGCGATAGGCCGGCGCCCTGGGTCTTTTCCGATTTGCTCTCGCCAAGGTAGTGCCAGCGCGTCTCGTCCTTGTGTTGCGAGAACTCGGGAGTTTTGAGCACGGCCTGGATCTCGTCGTGTGCGGATTTCTCCGTCGTGTCGGCTGCATGCGCGGCGTGCGGAAGGATCAATACGCAACACAGGGCTGCGACTGCGAGCATCGCTGCCGGAACGCTCGCCGGGGCGCTCACGCGTTCTTCCAGCCTGCGCAGCGCCAGTTCTATGTCCCAGCCCTCGAGAATGGCGCGCCGATTGAGATAGAGCGCGAAGCCCGCCGTGACATAGAAAGGCTCGACCAGCGAGACCGCCGTCATATAGTAGAACGCGTCCTGCCAGTTCCATCTGGTCAGTTCCGTCCAGAACGAGCCCTGGTAGATTTCGTCGTCCGGTCCCGGAATGCCGGTGGAAGGCGTCAGCATCTCGGCCAGGTAGACGATGCCCAACAGTGCGACGACCTCGAGATTGGCGCAGACCACCGTGAGCCATACGCCGACGTTGCGCATGCGGCTGCCGAGCGCGGCATGCCGGCTGCGCGCGGCGCGGCCGCGTTGCCGCTCCAGTTGCGCCACCGGTAACGCGAAGGACCGTGCGAGGTTGAGGCGCGACAGGGTCAGCGCGGCAATGATTCCGGGCGGAAGCCATTCGCGCACGGCGCGCAAGGTGGTCAGCGCCCCTTGCGGTTCGCCGAATACAGCGCGGCTTGCCGTATGCAGCACGGCGCGGTCGAATACCGGCTTGAGCCACCACAACACCGGGACGACGTAAAATTTGTTTGAGAACACCAGCAGACAAAGCAAGGCGACCGGCAGATAAACCGAAAACCAGACCGCCCAGATCGGCCTCCACCATTCGCGCGCCATCTGGAACCCCAGGTCGAGGGCTTCCCAGCCGACGCGCGGACGCAGCACCACGGCCAGGCGGTCAGGCCGCACGGCCACGTCCCGAGAACAGGAAGTAAGTGAGCACGAAGGCCCACATGACGCAGCCGACCGTGTATTTCACGGAGGCGGGAAAAGCGGTCAGCGGCGACCAGAAACCTTCGATGAATGCGGCGATCAGGAACATCGCCGCCGCGCCGTACATCAACCTGATCGCGGGTTTGGCGGCCTGCACGAGCGCCTGCGTACGCGAGCGCAAGCCGGGCGCGATGACCGCGCTGCCGAGTTTCAGGCCGGCCGCGCCCGAGAGCACGATGGCGCTCAGTTCCATCGCGCTGTGTCCGGACACGAAAGACCAGAACGGTTCGCTGAAGCTCGCGCCGCTGAAATGGCCGGCGATGGCGCCGATCTGCGCGCCGTTGAACAACAGGTAGAAAATGCTGCCGAGGCCCAGCAATATGCCGGTGGCGAAAGTCTGGAAGCCGATCTTGACGTTGTTCCAGATGTAAAACGCAAACATCATCACGTTGTCGTCGGCCTCGCGCATGCCCAGGCGCGGGTTGGCCGGATCGTACATCTCCTGGAACCGCGCGAGGCCCGCGGGATCGACGAAGTAGTAGATGAAATCAGGAAACACCGGCAGCACCGCTAGCAATATCAGCAGCGGCCCGGCAAACAAGGCGGCCGCGGCGGCGACCAGACGCCATTCGCTGCGGACCATGCGCGGAAAGCCGGTGGTGAAAAAAGACCACAGCCGCGCCGGCTGCCCGCCGCGCGCGCCGTACAGCAAATGGTGGCCGCGCAGCGCGATCCGGTTGAGCCGGTCGATGATATCCGGGCTGTACTGGCGGTCACGCGCCAGCGCCAGTAACTGGCAGATGCGCCGGTAGGCCCGCGGAATTTCCTGGTCGGGCAGTGCGTCGGCGCGCGCCGGCGGCGTGCCTTTCTTTTTTTTCTTTTCGTTCTGCTCGAGCCATCGTTCGAAAGCTTCCCACTCCGCCTTGTGCTGTTTTTCGAAGACGATCTGTTTCATTGCCTGCCCACCAGATAGTTGGCGATGCCGATCAGGCGCGCGGTCGCTTTGCCCGCGGGTACGCCGTCGGTGAGCGAGCGGGGGATCTGCGCCAGCTCCTCCGCCCGTTCCTGCGTCAGGCCGGTCGAGCGGGATGCGAAATCGATGATGGCACGCTGCTCGGCGATGGAAAGCGCGAATCCGGGCGGTTGCGGCTCGGCATCGGGAATCGCCAGTGCCTGGAGTTGTTCCTCGCGATAGACGACCAGGGTGTTGGCGGCAAGATCGCCCAGCCGTTTGAAATCCCGGTTCATCACCATGGCCAGGAAGCCGGCGAAATACATGGCCGGCAAAAAGTCGACGGCGCGCAGAAGATTGCGGGTGAGCGCGGCCGGCCATCGCAACGGCGTGCCGTCGTCGTTCAGGACGATCAGGCCGAGCGCGCGTTTCCCCGGGGTGCTGCCCCACGTAGCCTCGAACCACGCGGGATAAAGCCATTCGATCAGGAAGGCGCTCAACAGGAAGATCGCATAGCCGAACTGGTGCAACGCGGTGCCGGTGAACGCGATGATTGCCAGGACGACGGCGCGCAGGAGCAGGTCGACGGTCCAGGCCAGCGCGCGCGGCACCGGGCCGGCGAGCCGCAGGGTCAGTTCTATCCCTTCCGGCGTGGATATGCGGCGCGCAGTATCGAGCACGGCGCCGCCGGATCAGCTCTCGTAAAAAATGTCGCGGTAGCCGGTGTAAATCGAAGCCAGCAGGACCGGCCCCAGCAGCAGCCAGCCGAGCATCACGGGGATGCTGGCAACGATTGCGAGCCCGAAGAATGCGATCCCGAACACGAGGAACGGAACGACATTCTTCAGGCAGGCGGCGAAACTCGCTTTGAGCGCCTCGCCCACGCGGAGGTCATTGAACACGATCAACGGGGACGCAAACCATAGCGCCATGTACAGCGGCACGCTGAGCGCCAGGAAGAAGAGCGGGACCAGCAGGAAGCCCAAGCCCATGGCTTGCATCTGTTCCGGCGTAGGCTGAACGCCGAGCATGATGCGCGCCGCTTGCGCGCCGAACACGATCATCGCGATGACGAACAACGCCGCGAATACCGCGAGCGACGCGGCGCCGACACCGATCAGCCGGAAAGTTTTCTCGCGAAACCCGGCGAACAGATGGCTCAATTGAATGCTGCCGCCATTGCGCACGGCATCGCAGCCACGCATCACGCCGCCGTAGAACACCGGCATCAGCAACATCAGGAGCAGCGGGCCGATGATCGGCAGGAAGTTCAGGGCGAACAGGATCACCACGAAAACGACGATCAGGCCGATCCAGGCGCCTTTCTGCGTCTTGATCATTTCCCAGGCGTCCGTGATCCAGGTCCAGCCGTTGCCGGCCGCCACGCTACGGCCTGCCACCACGAAGTTGCCTTCGGCGTCGATGGTGCGGACATCGGCGACACGGGACTTGGGGGCGGCGTAGGGATCGACTGCCATGACGGAGGACCTCCTTTTTCAGCGCTTCAGGTTGGAGAACTGTACGTGACGGCTAGGGTAGTGACAGCGGTGCGGAGTTGCAAGTGTCATGACGCGATCGCGTCAGAGGAAAGAGGCGAGAGGAAAGAGGAAAGAGGGGTCTAAAGCTTGAAGCATTTACCTTTCCTCTTTCCTCTTTCCTCCGGGTCGCGAGCGACTTGCGGCTAGTAAGTCGCTCGTCCCCCTGATATATCGAACACGCCTCCTGTAGTGAACGAACATTCCTCCGAACACATCCACGCCACCATCGCGGAGAGTTCTTCGGCGCTGGCCATGCGTCCCATCGGAGTCTGTTCGATCATCGAATCGACGAGCTTCTGCGGAAAAGCCTTGACCATGTCGGTGCCGACCGCCGTGGGGGCGATGCAGTTGACGATCACGCCGTCCTTCGCGAGATCCTTGCCCATGGATTTGGTCAGGCCGATGACGGCGGCCTTGGAAGTGGAGTAGGGCGCGAAATAGGGGCTGCCGTTCTTGCCGGCGATCGACGCGAGATTGACGATGCGGCCGTACTTCTGCGCCATCATGACCGGGATCACCGCGCGGCTGCACAGGTAAACGCCGTCGACGTTCACCGCCATCACCTTGCGCCATTCCTCGAGCGGATATTCCCAGCTCCTGCGCACCGGCCCGGCGATGCCAGCATTGTTGACTAGGATGTCGATGCGCCCCAGGTAGGCCAGCGCAGCTTTGGTGGCGGAGTTGACCTGCAATTCGTCCACCACGTCGACGACGGCGGTGTGTATTTTTCCTTTCGCCCCGAGCCGCCTGGCTTCGGCATCGAGTCCGGCGCGATCCATGTCCCACATCGAAACCGCGGCACCGCCGTCCAGCAGGCGCTCCGTGATTACCAGCCCGAGCCCGCGCGCCGCGCCGGTGACGATCGCGACCCGGCCCTTGAAGTCGAATTTGTTCATCAGAATTTCCCGAACTTGAGATAGGCCTCCTGCGGATCCATGCCGCCGAGGATGGCGCTGCGCACCTTGTTCTCGGTCAGCAGCACTTCTTCCGTCTTGCCCACCACTTGTTCCGCGATCTTGCCGGGGATGATGACCACGCCGTCGCGATCGGCCAGCAACCAGTCGCCGGTGCTGATGGTCACGTCGCCGATCGTCACCGGTTGCCCGAAGCGATCCGGCACCCAGCGCCCGACGATGTCGGACGGCGTATTGAAGCTGCAGAACACCGGGAAGCCCAATTTGAGAATGAAGTCGGTATCGCGGCAACCGCCGTCCACGACATAACCAAGCACACCCTTGTGGTGCAGCGTCTCGGCGGACAGTTCGCCCATCAGCGCAACCCTATGCGTGTTCGGCTGGCAGACCATCACCTTGCCAGATGGCGCCTTCGACAGCAGCCCGGTCCATTGCACCAGCGTGTCGTGCGCGTCGCGCGTCTGGTCGATATAGCCGCTCACCGTATAGATTTCTCCGGCGAGTTTCTTCGTCGGGTCGAGTGGCTTGATGGTGTGCGGCAACACGCATTGCGCGTAGCCCATGCCGCGAAGTACGTCGTGGACTGCGGCGGCGTAGCATTTTTCGAGTCTTTTTGTTAGTTCCATTCTCTCTTCCTTCCTAGATCAACGTGATGAACCACGGAGGACACGGAGGACACGGAGAAAAACAAGGGGAACAAAAGAGATATGAATCGATCAGTGGCGATGTGCAGACCGCGTCCAATTCGTGGCGCTGTCGATGACCACTTTCTCTTTCTTCTCAATTGTCGACCCGGCTCGTTCTTGCTTTTCCTCCGTGTCCTCCGTGGTTCAACTATGAATATCCGGCCGCACGCCAGAAATTTAAACGTCGTGCACTGCGGCGGCGTAGCATTTTTCGAGGCACTTTGTGAGATTCATCTTCAGTTCCTTTCGATGTCGCCAGCCGTCACGGGCGGCAGGTTATGCTACAGATTCCCGGGGATTGGTATCGGGAGGTCCAGTTTTGTGCACAGTAGCCAGTTCCGATGGTTTGGACTATGCTTTTCGCATGTTGCAATACTAGGTGGCCTCTTTAGAGGCGGACTTAAAGGCTGGTTAGTTGTAATTTCTAACGAATCACGTTGTCCCTCATCCGAGGATTGGTATGAGAATACAGTTTCTACTAGCTGTTGCGATTCTTACAGGTTGCGCCACAACCAGTATCACTGGCTTTACGGATCCGGACTACCGCAATAAGAGCTACAAGAATTTTGTGGTCGTCACGCCAAATTTAAATTTGGAGTATTCCTCCCTTCTTCAGGGAAAAGTCTGTAAGGCGATTCAGGCGAGAAAAGCATCCTGTATGCGGGGACTTGATACTTTTCCACCGACGCGCACGTTCAACACCACCGAGATCGTGCGGATACTGACTGACAATCATATAGATGGCTACTTGCTACTTACCTACGGCGGCGGTTCAATGCAGAGTCAGCAGGTCGGTACCTTGAGCTACGGAAGCGCTAACGTGTTCGGCAATTCGGTATCAGCGTATGGATCATCAACGCCGGTCATGTCGTTCTCGCGGAGCGACGGATATAGCGTAGTTTTAATCGACACGCAGTCGTATAACAAAGCCTGGATTGGCGGAGCCAAAACACAAGCGCATGGTCTTGCCAACATAACGGATGATGTTTTCACAAACAGCCTTGCGGAGAAGATTGCCTTGGAACTAGGTGCAGCGGGTCATCTGTAGAACTTTACCATCCAACAAGAATATGAATAACAGATGGCGTCAGTGAAAATCGACTTTGACCTTATTTTTTCCTGCGCAAATATTCAAGGTGGGATGAATGAGTAGCTTGGCTTTCTTCCCTTGGCTACGCCTTGCTACCAGTGTAACGGCTGACAAAGTCACGTTCCTTCCTTATCAGCGTGGAAAGCTTCCGTTCGCAAGTACTCCGCATCAAGATGTGCTCGACACTTTAATCGGAAGGTACAGGATCTCGCCAGACGGTCCAGTGGTCCACGCAGTTATCGCCGCATATGAAATTAGCGACCCAACGCGTCAGATTTCAGAATCAGAGATCGATAACCTCTTTGAGCTACGCGAACTCATCACGGTATCGGCCCTTTCCTGCCGACCGTATTTCGAGAATGGCGGCTTCCGATATTGCAATAGTCATAATTTTTCGCTTGTTGTGCAAAGGTTCGAAAATCCCGCCTCGGGAGTTAGTGTGACATCACGTCGTCGCGATGGCCAAGCACAGGTCTATTGGTCGGCAGATACTTATCGAGTACAGAGACCAGATCACGTTCCCTCGCCATTTGTAGGATTGGATCTGGATATCGATTTGCTTGAAGCACTGATGAAGGCTCGTGAGAATCAAAAATTTGAGCGCATAGCAGAATCATTGGCGGGGTTCAATCTTGCCAATACGGATAGCAGTGAAGTTTTTCAGCGTGTGGAGTTGATGTTGATGAACGGTGCATTTGAGAGGCTTCTCGATTGCCGTAGTGGTAAGGAGGAAGATTTGGCGCGCGAATTTGTTTCCATCATTCGACCGACGTCCGAATTAATGGCCGGTTCGAGCCCGCGGACCGCCGTTGCGGAAAGTCGTGGAGGCCGTCCGGTAACGGTAAGAGAGGTATGGATTAGAGACTTTTTCCGTTCTCGTGGCGACTTGGCGCATGGTCGTATCAAGCCGGTACGTCCGCTAACGTGGAGCTTGCATGAACATCTCTTGCTTGGGTCGTTCATATTCCCTCTGGCCCTAAAGGTCTTACTTTCGCAAGAGGGTTTCTACAATTTGACGGCAGACGACCGGGATTTAATCGACATATTTGAAAAGCTTCTCGTCACGGAGCTATTCAAATCCGATGGACATGAGGCGTTGGCCGATTCTTGGCCTTGGAATCAAGTCATGGAAGACATGCAGACTAGCCGGTTGGCAAGAACATTGGCCGCGACATGGAATGAGCTCGGTGGTGAAAAAACATAAGGAATTTCGCGGCGGTAAATGTAATTGCATGCTCACAACGGCACGTAAACGGGCTCAGAGTCGATTTTCAAACAGGGAATCAGGGCAGGCACAATTACATAATGGATGGATCCAATGCCCATATACAGCTTCGCAAGTCTGACTTCATATCTGCGCGATAATTACTAACGCGCGCCTCGATCGCGTCCGAATGCACCGGCGCCGTACTGAAAACCCGAAGGAGAATCTTTCATGGCGGAGCAAAACAGGACGAAAGTGATCATCCTTACCGGCAGCTACCGGATCAAGGGCTATATCGATCTGGTGCCAGGGGCGCGGGTCACGGACTACATGACCGAGGCAAAGAATTTCATTGCGGTCACCGACGCCGAGGTTTGGGAAGCCGGCGAGCGCCGCGTGCTGGCCGCTCCTTTCCTGAATGTCTCCCGCGACCACATCCAGGTCATCACACCCGAAGGCTGAGCAGGAGAAAGGGGCGGATCGAGCCAGCCCCGATTCGTTGCGCCCGTACTGCCGGCTGTCGTCGCCAAGCACGCATTCAGGCCCGGGAGCCAAGAGGCGTTCAGGGCGCCAGTTGGCAAGAAAAGTGCTCTCTAGCTAAATTAAAATGGACCGGGGCCGATTTATCCTGTAACTGAACAATGGATGTCGACTCTGACCCCCTTTGTTTACTAGACTGTAAGCTTCATGCCCGCTCAATTCCCGAACCCGGATTCCGTTACCGCGACGCCCCAGCCGACCCCATTCGACAGCCTTCTGGTGCAATGTCGTGACTTGGCCAGCGAGCGCCTGAGCCTGGCATTGTCCGGCATGCTCGACAAAGTCGACGACGCCCTTTCGGCCCTGATCAGTGAAACCAGGGATGTGAATGTGCAAAAGCTCTATTCGCAGACCCGGGACAAGGCCCTTGCGCAACGCGAAGCCATCGAGAAGCAGTTCCGGGCGCGCTATCTGCGGGAATTCCAGCAACGCAGCAACAAGGTCAAGAAAATAGGCGATAGTTTCGCGGATATCGACTTGTCTTCACTCGAGCTGGAACTGGTGGGCGATGAAGACCTGGACGAGACCATCAAGTTCAATGCCCTGGCAGCCAGGCTGCGCCAGTATTGCGACGAGGAACTCATCGCCCTCGACCAGCGGGTTGGCGTGCTGATCGGCGACGCCAGCCTGCAGACGGAAGACAATCCTTTCACCCCCCAGGCGATCTGCGATGCGTACAAGGATACGTGCCGCCAGCTCGATTCGAACGTCGATGTCCGGATGGTCCTCCTGAGGCTGTTCGACGACCATGTGGTCGATGAGATCCGCGCCGTTTACAAGGCCGTGAACGCATTGCTGATCCAGAATTCGATCCTGCCCAAGATCCGCCTCTCCGCCAGGAAGGAACCCGGCAAGCCGCCGACTTCTACGAAGGCCGCCGGGGAGGCGCCCAAAACCACTGCGAAAACTGAACAGAAAGCTCCCGAAGGCGAGCAGGATCTTTTTTCAATCCTGAAAAACCTGCGGGCCAATGCGATGCCTCCGGCAGGCGCGGCCGGAGTCACTGGCGCGCCGGTCGCCGGTGCGGCGGGGGCGGCAGCGGGAGCGGGCGGAGTGCAAGCGGTGCTCCAGGGTGCGGAACTGCTGGGTTTACTCACCCGCATCCAGCTTGGCGACTTGAGTGCCATGCCGGGCAATATCGTCCCCACGGCGAACTCCGCCGGCGAGCCGGGCATGGCCAATGTCCTGCGCGGATTGAAAGAGACCAGCGTGGGCGCCGGCATGAACCAGTTGGACATGATGACGCTCGACATCATGTCCCTGGTGTTCGATCAATTGTTCGATGAACCCAAGATTCCCGTCGGCGTGAAGGGGCTCATTGGCCGCCTGCAGATCCCGATGCTCAAGGTCGCGATCGCGGACAAGACGTTCTTCTCGAAGAAGACCCATCCTGCGCGGCGGCTGCTCGATACGCTGGGCGAGATTTCGTTGCGCCTGCCGCCCGACTTCAATGCCTCCAGCCCGCTGTTCGGGCGCATGGAGGTCATCCTCCAGGAACTCATCGACCGCTTCGAGGCCGACCTGGATGTCTTCGATGCCGCGCGCGGGCGGCTGGAGACGCTCATCATCGAAGAGGACAAGCGCGTCGAACAGGACACGCTGTCTGCGACGAATCACATCGAGCAAAAGGAAAGGCTCGCCCTCGCCAAAACCGTGGCGCAAGCGGAAATCAAGCTGCGCGTGCGGATCAGCAACGTGCCGGTTCCCGTGCTTGAATTTCTGATCCAGCAGTGGGTCCAGGTTCTGCTGGTTGTGCACGTCGTGGACGGCGAGGATAGCGATGCCTGGAAGAACGCGCTGGAAACCATGGATCTGCTGATCTGGAGCGCCGAACCGAAACGTACGCTCGACGACCGTCGCGAACTGGCCGTGATGGTGGCGGAAGTCCGCCAGCGCATCGCGGCCGGCCTGAAGAAGGGCGACATCGAAGACGCCGTCCGCTCGGAATTTTTTACCGAGCTCAGGGAAGTGCATGCCGGGATAATCGGCAACCTCGAAGAGGATGATGCATTGACGCAGGACGCGAGTCGCGCGAACGACGCCACGATTTCCGATTCCGCGTCTGCCATTCAACGGGAATCCAAGTCTGCTGCCGAACTTCCAACGGCGCCTGTTGTGGAACCGGTAGCGATGCCCGCTTCCGTGCCGGACCTGGATATTGCGCCAGCGCCTGCTGCAGAAATTGCACCCGTGGCGGTTGTGGAACCCGTGGCAGTGCCTGCTGCGGAAATTGGATCCGTGCCTGACCTGGAAATTGCACGGACGCCGGCTGTGGAAGTCGTGCCCGTGCCGGTTGTGGAATCCGCAACGGCACCCGCATTCGCGCCGGAACTGGAACGCGCAGCGCCTGCAGCGGAAGTTACACGCGTGCCTGCCGGGGAACCCGCAGCGACACCCGTTCCCATGCCGGATCTGGATTTTGCACCAGCGCCTGCTGCGGAAGTTGCGCCTGCGCCTATAGCGCAGCCTGCAGCGACACCCGTTTCCCTGCCGGACCTGGAATTTACAACGGTGCCGATTCCGCAAGTTTCGCCCGCGGCTGCTGCGGAAGCTGCACCCGCACCTGCTGCGCAAGCCGTACCTGCCTCTGCCGCGGAATTCGGTTCGCTACCGGAATTGAAATTCACACCGGCGCCTGCTGCGGAGCCCGCCGCGGAAACCGCATCCCTGCCGGACCTGAATTTTGTAATCGGGCCCGCCGCTGCGCCTGTCGCGAAACCGACCGCTGCGCCTGCCGCACAACCTGCGGCGAAATCCACCGCTGCGCCAACTGCGCGACCTGCACCCACGGCACCCGCACAACGCGTCACCGTGCCGCCCGCCGCGAAAGCCGTGGCGGCGCCAACTGCGCCCACGCCGGCCGCACAACGCGTCGCCGCGCCGCCCGCATCGAAACCCGCAGCGGCGTCAGCCGCGCAACCTGCTCCTGCGTCTTCTGCGAAACCCGGCCTTGCGCCAGGTGCGCGATCGGTATCCGCGCCGCCCGCGAAACCCGCTCCCGGGAAAGGTGTTCAGCCTGCCCCGAGGTCGCCGGCCGCGCCGCAATCCCGGAGCGAGACCAACGCATCGACTTCGCTGGACTTTACCGCGCCGATCACCGTCCGGAATCCCTTCGGCGGTGGCAAGGTCCAGGTCGAAGACCTGGACTTCACCGCCAAGCCCGCGGCGGGCGCTGCCGGTGCTGCCGGCGCCAAGCGCGACGCAACCCCTGCGCAACTCCCCGCCAACCTCGCCGTAGGTACCTGGGTGGGCATTCGCGAGAAAAGCGAAAAGGATGCGCGCAGGTCGGCCAAATTGTCTTACATCAGTCCGCTCAAAACCCGCTACCTGTTCGTCGACACGCAAGGAAAAACCACCCTCGATTGTTCGCGGGCCGAGCTCGCGAGCCGATTCCAGATCGGCGAGATCGTCATCATGGACAAGGTGCCCGAAGTGCCGTTGTTCGATCGCATCACGGAGGGCCTGGTCGGCAAACTCGGCGGAGGCAAGACACCCCGGTGAGTTGAAATTCATCGACAGGGCTCAGGGAGGTGATATGGATGCGCGATTCCGTGAAGTTGTCTCCAGCGAAGCCCAGTTTCGCGCTGTGGTTGGGCACCCGAATAATCGGGTCCAGCAAAAGCAACTCTCCGCCCTGGATGAGCACTGTCGTACGTTCATTGCCAAGAGCCCTTTCCTGCTCATTTCCTCCTGCGACGCCAATGGGAACATGGATGTTTCTCCGAAAGGGGATCCTGGCGGATTCGTGCGCGTACTCGATGACTCGACGTTGGCCATTCCGGATCGCCTTGGAAACCGGCGTGCGGACACGTTCCGGAATCTGTTGCAGAACCCGCATGTCGGCCTGCTCTTCCTGATTCCCGGAAAATCGGAAACCCTGCGCATAGGCGGAACCGCGGTCATCGTCCGGGATCGGTGGCTTCGTGACGAAATGGCGATGTCCGGAAAATCGCCGGACTTCGCCATCGTGATAACGGTCAACGAGGCTTTCTTCCACTGCTCCAAGTGCGTAGTGCGATCAAAGCTCTGGGATAGTACGCAGTGGCCGGAGGTGGCGGGGCTTCCGTCTCTGGCGCAAACGATGGTCGATGGAGGCAAATTGACCGAGACTGTTGAAGAGATGCAGGCTCTGATCGAGAAGGACGCGCGCGAGCGCCTGTACTAGTCGCCCGCGGCTTGAAGTCCGTTGGACGGTGCGACCCTGACCATGGACCTCGAGAGACGCGGTGGCCGGGCTGCCATCACCAGCGGCCGCACTACTTCACGGATTTAAATCGACCTGCCAACCGGCTCTATGTCCAGACGTTCCGGTGCAGAAACTGGCGTGCAAGAGTCGGCCAGCCGTCTTCATGGTATCCGTAATGCGTGAGCATCTGCCTGCATACGAATTCCCAGGCGGTACCGCTTGGCGACACTGCCAGGCTTCGAATCAGCGACCTGGGCACGTGGTCGTCCACGGCAAAGCGCAATCCCCGGAAATACAAGTTCACGTACCCGGTGCCGTCCTCCTCCAGATAGGCGAAATCGGCGGGGTCGACCGTAGGTAAATGTGTCCGGTGTGTGTGCGCAAAGCCGAACAAGTCCTGCTGGATTTGCAATGCAGAAGATGACTGATGCTGGTCCATGGACGCCTCCCGATCGTCAAAATGGATGGGGCTTTCCGGCGCAGGCCGAAACGCACAATACAGGCCTGGGAGGATCGCCCTCGCGGCAACCCGGCCTGATGCCTGAAGGGTTCATCCCTGGCAGGACGAATAACCACCCAAACCCATGATCTGCCCGGAATTCCGGGGTGTTCTGTGCGCTAGCGCACATAGCGTGCAGAATTAATTTCCGGCTTCGATTTGCTTCGTCGGCGTTCGGCTCCGGCGTATCCGGCTTCCCCGCTATACCTGTTTTCCCTTGCGCACCCCTCAAGTCGGTATTTGAAGGGAAAATATTGAAATAACTACGTTATATTTCCCTCGTGAGCTGTTCGGTCAACGTCGTGACCCGGGCATTGGCAAGCGAAAAAGCCGCGCCCTTTCGAGGTCGGGATATGGAAAAGAGCCCTATGTATCAGCCCTTGCGGATACAGGTACTCGTCACGTCGCCACGGCCTGCGGCCGGCGCAGGCTTGCGATCTGGTTCGCCACCAGCGCCCCTATCACGATGCCGCCGCCCAGCAGGGTCGCATTGGTAGGTTGCTCGCCGACCAGCAGCCAGGTCGAGACGACACCGAAGATGATCTCCAGCACGGAAAGCAGCGTGATCTCGGCGGATGACAGATAGGGCACGGCCAGCATGAACAGCATCAGGCCCAGGCCCAGTTGAACCACGCCCATGATGGCCAGCAAGCCCAGATCCACGGCGCTGACCGACAGCGGTAGCGCGAAAGGCAGCGTGAGGATCATCGAGAAAACGCCGGCAAGAAAAATGGAGGGGATCATGTCCACCTCGGCGCGGCTTTTCCTGAGGATCACGACGCTGGTCGCGAACGCGACCGGGATGCACAGCGCAATCAGGTTTCCGGTCCAAACGCCGCCGGAGATCGAATCGAAGAACATGACGACGATGCCTCCCAGGGCGGCGATCATGGCGATCCAGGTGCGCGGCAAAACCGCTTCACGCAGGAACAGCCAGCCGAACAGCGCGGCAACAAAAGGGGACACGCTGCCGAGCACAAGGGTATTGGCGACGGTGGTGGTCGAAAGCGCGAGGATGAAACTGATGAACATCAGCGCGAACAGCAGGCCGGTCACGATGCCCGGCCAGCCCATCGCGCGCATGCGCTCCGGCAGGCGCCGGCCATGCTGGAAGGCAATCACGCCGAGCAGGAAGAGCGTCATGAAGAACGAGCGCCAGAAGGTGATCTTCCAGCCATCATGAACTTCCATGTTACGCACCAGGACGCCCGCGCTGGACCAGCACAGGCAGGCGCCGACAATCAGGGCGATGCCCTTGCGGTGTTCCGCCGGCGTTCGCATTAGTTACTACTTTCAGACAACACTCTCACCGCAGAGGACGCAGAGGACGCGAAGGAAAAACAAGGGAGAGGGGGAAGATGTTGGAGGGGGGACTCATTGATCATCGTATACGACCTGCCACGGTGGCCCAGGTTGGTACTGTTCAGAATTTCCAAACACTATTTCCCTCCAGTCTTTCCTCCGCGTCCTCTGCGGTTAGCGCGTGTGGTTAGGTTAGGCGATAGCCGTGGGCGCGGTGACGCCGAGCTTTTCGCTCCAGGCCTGCAGTGACGGAAGAATGGCCGGATACAGTTCGACGCCGTCCCTGAGTTGCTTCTCGCGGCGGTGCAATCCGGTTTCGCCGGGCAGGCGTACGCGATCGAAGCCGGGCCGAGGCGGCGTGGTGCGGCAGGCGTTCGCGATCCACTCGGTCTGGCGCGTGAAGTCGTCGCTGCCGCCGAACAGCCCCGGATCGAATACCTGGACATAGACATTGGCCGCCCAGCCTTCGTTGGGATCGGCACGGCCGTGGCCCGACAAGCCTTGCGTCAGCGCTTCGACCAGCAGACCGAGTGCGTAGCCCTTGTGGCCGTGATCCAGTCCGCCGATCGGCAGCAGGCCGCCCTTCGGTTCGTTGAATACGACCGCGGGATCATCGGAAGGAATACCGTTGCCATCGAGCACCCATTGCCCGGGCAGCTTGCGTTTCTCGTTGTTGAGCCGGCCGGTCAATCCGTGCGTCGTGATCGACATCGATACGTCGATCATCACCGGATCGCCTTTCGTCGGCCAGGCCGCGGCAATCGGGTTCGGCGTATGCGTGCCGGTTCCGCGCCCGCCGTGCGGCACCACGCCGCCGACTTCGGGACCGGAAGAAATCAGCATGACCATCATGCCCTGGTCGGTGACTTTCTTGAGATAAGCGGCGAGGCAGGCGATGTGATGGCTGCGGCGGATGGCGACCGTGCAGGTGCCGAGTTTCTTCGCACGCTCCAGCGCGAGATCGATGGCCTGCGCCGTGAGCCAGGTTCCCGGCAGGCGCATGCCGTCCCAGGTCACGGCCGCCGGAAAGTCCGCTATTACCCGCGGCGATCCCGATTTCGTCATGCCGCCCTTTTCGAGATCATTCAGATACGGTCCGAGCAACTGCAGGCCATGCGTCGTATGCCCCAACAGATCGCCCTCGACCAGGATTTCCGCAACGACTCTGGATTTATCAGGTTCGAGTCCTGTCTTGTCGAGGAGGTTGGTCGCGAAGCGCACGAGGTCGTCGGCGCGGTAACGAGGATTGGTCATGTTGGAGGAAGTGGTGGTCAGCAGGGCGAAAACCCGAAGAACAATTTGCCACAGAGGACACAGAGGGCACAGAGGAAAACACGAGACGGAAATGAGATACGAGCTTGGCGGATTGCGACCTGTGTCGACAAACGCCGGTTCGCTTATCTCCGTTCTTGCTCTCCTCTGTGACCGCTGTGTCCTCTGTGGCTAACGGGTTGTTGCTACTGTCGTAATCGTTTACATCATTATGATCTGGCGGACGGTATGGCCGGAGGCGAGGCGGTCGAAGCCTGTGTTGATGTCCTCGAGCTTGATGTGGTCGCTCATGAGCTTGTTCACCGGCAGCATCCCGCGGCGATAGAGATCGATGTAGCGGGGGATGTCGCGCGACGCTACGCACGAGCCGACATAGCTGCCCTTGATGGTGCGCTCCTCGGCAACCATGTTGACGTGCTGCAACGGCCAGCGATGGTCGGGATGCGGCAGGCCGGCGGAGACGGTCGTGCCACCGCGGCGGGTAATGCGGTAGGCGAGTTCCATCGCCTGCACGGATCCTGCCATTTCCAGCGCGAAGTGCACGCCGCCACCCGTCATGTCCTTGACCTTCTGGATTGCATCCGGGTCCCTGGCATTGACGGTATCGGTGGCGCCCAGTTCTTTTGCCAGCTTGAGCTTGTCGTCGTGCAGGTCGAGGGCAACAATCTGCTGCGCGCCGGCGACGATGGCGCCGAGCAGCGAATTGAGTCCGACCCCGCCGAGCCCCAGGACGGCGACTTTCGATCCGGGAAAAACCTGGGCGGTATTGAACACCGCCCCTACGCCGGTCAGGACCGCGCAACCGAACAGCGCGGCTTCGTCGAACGGCAGCGTGCTGTCGATCTTCACCAGCGAACCGCGGTTGACGACGCAATAGTCCGCGAACGCGGAGACGCCGACATGGTGATAGACAGGCTCGCCTTTCTGGCTCAGCCGCATGCCGCCGTTCAGCAGCTTGCCCGCGCCATTCGCCTGCTGCCCGGGTTCGCAACGGCCCGGATGGCCTTCCACGCAGGGCGGGCACTGACCGCAGCTCGGCGCGAACACCAATGCGACATGATCGCCGACCTTGAGGTCGTTGATGCCGCCGCCGATTTCCTGGACGATGCCGGACGCTTCGTGACCGAGGACCATGGGCATCTGCCGCGGACGGTCGCCGTTGACGGTGGAAAGATCGGAGTGGCACAGGCTCGCCGCCTTGATCTGCACCAGCACTTCGCGCTGGCCGGGTTTGTCGAGCTCGACTTCCTCGATGCTCATCGGCTTGCTGTCCGCGTACGGTTGCGGCAGACCCATCTGCCTGATCACTGCTGCTTTTATTTTCATTCTGCAATCCTCAAGAACTGACTAGCCGCCAAGACGCCAAGAGCGCCAAGTAACAACTGGAAAATATGCACATCGGAAAATGTGGTTCGGCTACGATTTTTCCTTCGCGTACCTTCGCGTCCTTTGCGTTCCAAGATTCGTCTCTGGTTTTCTTGGCGCTCTTGGCGTCTTGGCGGCAAAGTTCTGAATTAGTAAGTAGCCCGTCCGCCGGAAAGGTCGAAGGTTGCGCCGGTAGTGAAGGAGCAATCCTCGGTGCAGGCCCACGAGACGGTGGCGGCGATTTCCTCGACCAGGCCGAAGCGGCCCATCGGAATCTTGGAAAGCATGTAGTCGATGTGGCTTTGCGCCACCTGGTCGAAGATCGGCGTCTTCACTGCGGCCGGCGTCACGCAGTTCACGGTGATGTTGTTCTTCGCCAGTTCCTTGCCCAGCGACTTGGTCAGGCCGATGACGGCGGCCTTCGACGAGCTGTAGGCCGAAGCGTTCGGGTTGCCTTCCTTGCCCGCGACCGAAGCGATGTTGACGATGCGGCCGTAGTTGTTCTTGATCATGTGCGGCACCACCGTGCGGCAGGTGTAGAAGGTGCCGTTGAGGTTGATGTCGTGCACGCGAATCCAGTCGTCGACCGGCGTCTCCCACACGGTCGCATTCTTGCCCGCGATGCCGGCCGAGTTGACCAGCGCATCGACCCTGCCGAAGGCGGCCAGCGTGGATTTGAGCGCAGCTTCGACCTGGTCGATCTTGCTGACGTCGACTTTTGCCGTGTGGGTTTTCACGCCCCCCAGGGATTTTGCCGCGTCCGCCATGGTTTTTTCGTTCATATCCCAGATGGCGACGTTGGCGCCCGACTGCGCAAGCCGTTTGGCGATGGCCAGGCCGATACCGGAAGCCCCGCCGGTGACGATGGCGCTGCGGCCTTTCATGTCGAGTTGATTCATTGCACTCCTCCTTATTATTTTGGATAGGCCGGACGGCATGCGGCCGGGGCACGGAAGACCGTCATTTTAATTCACCCGCCCCACCTCGGCCAAACCTTTAAACAAGGGTTCACCACAAGGGACGCGAAGGAAGGGCGACAACAAAGGAGAATAGTCGTATCGAAATGAATCCGGGGCTGATGATGTGCCACCCTGAAAGTTGGCGGCACAGATCTACGAACCGCCACTCTAGCCCTTTGCCCCGATATCCTTTTCCTTGTTCTTGTTTTCCTTCGCGTCCTTCGCGTCCTTTGCGGTGAATGCATTTTAGACAGCCTGGCCGGCGGCATGGCCGCTGGCCCAGGCCCACTGGAAGTTGTAGCCGCCGAGGTGGCCGGTGACGTCGACGACTTCGCCGATGAAATACAGGCCGGGGTGTTTGCGGGCTTCCATTGTCTTCGAGGACAGTTCGCGGGTATCGACACCGCCCAGTGTGACTTCGGCCTTTTTGTATCCGACGGTGCCGCTCGGCCGGATGCGCCAGTCGTGCAGGCATTGCGCCATCTCGCGCAGGCGGGTCGCTGGGCGAATCGCTGCGGCAGAAATTCGCCGAGTACGTTGGCGAGCAGTTTCTCCGAAGCCTGCGCGCTCTCGAGGATTTCCCCGGCGTCCCGATCCGGCAGCAGGTTGACCGATAGGTCGAGGCCCAGACGCCAGTACGAGGAAATCTGCAGGATGGCGGGCCCGGACAAACCCCGATGGGTGACGAGCAGATTTTCGCGAAAGCTCGCGCCGTTGCAACTGACCACCGCATCGACCGAGATACCGGAGAGATCGCCGAACTGCGCCAGGGTGTCCGGCGCGAACGTCAGTCCGACCAGTGCGGGCCGCAGTTCCGTGACCGCGAGGCCGAACTGCTCCGCGATGCGATAGCCGAAGGGGCTCGCACCGATCTGCGGAATCGACAATCCGCCGCTGGCGATGACCAGCGACGCGCTTTCGAACACACCGCGGTCGGTGGCGATTGCGAAACGTTCGCGTTTTTCAATCGCGGTGACCTTGGCCGGCATGCACCATTGCACTTGCGCGTCGTTGCATTCGGCCCTGAGCATTTCGATGATCTGCAGCGCGGACCCGTCGCAGAACAGCTGGCCGAGCTTCTTCTCGTGCCAGGCGATGCCATGCTTTTCCACCAGCGCGATGAAGTCGCGCGGCGTGTAGCGCGCCAGCGCGGAGCGGCAGAAATCGGGGTTCGCGGAAAGAAAATTCTCCGGCCGTGCATCGACGTTGGTGAAATTGCAGCGTCCGCCGCCCGAGATGCGGATTTTTTCGCCCAGCTTTTCGGCGTGGTCGAGCAGCAGCACGCGGCGGCCGCGTTTGCCGGCTTCGATCGCGCACATCATGCCGGCCCCTCCGGCGCCGATGATGACGACGTCGGCGCTCATCGCACCGGCTTCCCGTGCGCCAAGTGTCCTGTCTCGTTGATTCGTGGGATAACTTTGACATTAGACAATAGCAAACTGATACACCCCCAGTAATGAACCTTCGCAGACTGGAAAACCCGCGAAATTGGTGTCAGGCAAGGCACGAACCACAGCCAGGTTGCACACCTGGCGAGGATTCGCAACGCAGCCTGACGCCTATTCTCGTCGGGTTTTCGGCCGCGAATTAACGGGACAGGACGCTAAGCGAAGGACAGCACTATCAGCAGGAGGACGATGCCGCCGACGACCCACACCCAGATCGGCAGGGGAGATTTTGCCGGCGCGCGCGAGGCGGGCGCATCCGTCTGCCCCGCGCCGGCCGGAACTGCCGGTTCCGCCGCCGGGGTGACAGTCTTGTTGAAGCGGACGAAGAAATCGTCCGACATTTTCTTGGCCACGCCGTCGATCAGGCGTGACCCGATCTGCGCGAGCCTGCCGCCGACGCTGGCCGTCGCCCTGTAAGTGAGCAGCGTGCCGCCGCTTTCCGGTGCGAGATTGACTTGCGCACTGCCTTTGCCGAAACCGGCGGCCCCGCCGGAGCCTTCGAAGGCGAGCGAGTAGGAGTTGGGCGGATTGATGTCCGACAGCAACAACTTGCCCGCGAACTTCGCCTTCACCGGGCCGACGGCGGCGGTCATCGCCACCTTGTATTCATTTTCCGATACCCGCTCGATGCTTTCGCAACCCGGAATGCAGGCTTTGAGGATTTCCGGATCGTTGAGCGCCTCCCACACGCGCTGTTGCGGAAGGGGGATGTGCTGCTCGCCGCTCATTTCCATGCTGCCGATTCTCCTTATATCTGTTCCGTGCACCGCATTGGGCCGGGCTCCGCGATTATGCGCCCGCTTTTGTGGCGTTCAAGAGCGAAGTTGGCTCATAACAGGAATTCGCAGTCGCCGATAACAACTACTCATTATCTTTTTCAAAATCCGGTTGCTAGGCTCCATTCACATAAGCAGGCAGCAACCGTCAACCGTCCGGAAGCATCCAGGAGTCTGACCTTAATCAGGGGAGTTTGATCATGAGCGAAGTCATTGAACCGAAGAAAACGGTGTTGGCGATAGAAGGCGATACCGTAGCATCCGACACCGGCATCAACAGCACGCGCCGGACGATTCTGAAAGGCGCGGCGGCCGTGGCCGGCGTGGCAGGGGCACAGGCGATCACCGGTTTCCCGCTGATCTGGTCGCAAGAGATAAAGGACATAGAGTTGCGCCACGTCGGTGTGTCGTACTCCGTGGTCAAGGCCATCGGCGACCAGGCATCCAAGGATCTGGGCTTCAAGGTGACGATGCAGAACCTGGATACCTCGGCATCGATCAACCGCTTCGTTACCCAGCCGAACACCGTCGATATCGCCGACGTCGAAGGCTGGCAGGCGAAACTCGCCACCAAGCGCGGCGTACTGCAAGGCATCGAGCGCAAGAAGATCAAGGAGTTCGACAACATCCTGCCGATCTTCACCAAGGGCGCAATCGACGGCAAAGTCGTTTCGCGCCAGGGCATTTCGCCGTACGAAGCGATGTACATTTCGAAGCCGGACGCGACCGACCTGCATGAGGGCGTCACCGACTGGTGTACCTTCCTGCCGCAGGTCTACAACGCCGACTCGATCGGCTACCGGCCCGACCTGATCAAGAAGCCGATCACGGAATGGAAGGAACTGATCAACCCGGAATACAAGGGCAAGGCCGCCATTCTCGACGTACCCGCGATCGGCATCATGGACGCGGCATTGTGTTTCGAGAGCGCAGGCGAAATCAAATACGGCAACAAGGGGAACATGACGAAGTCGGAAATCGACTTCACCATCAACCGCCTGATCGAATTGAAGAAGAGCGGCCACTTCCGCGCCACCTGGACCACGTTCGACCAGTCGGTGCAGTTGATGGCGGCCGGCGAAGTCATCGTGCAATCGATGTGGTCGCCCGCGGTCGCCGCGGTGCGTGTGAAGGGCATGCCCTGCATCTACGCGCCGGTGAACAAGAAGGGCGACAAGGAAGGCTACCGCGGCTGGTGCAACGGCATGGCGCTGATGAAGCACCTCTCGGGCAAGAAGCTCGATGCCGCCTACGAATATCTGAACTGGTATCTGTCCGGCTGGCAGGGCGGCTTCGTCGCCCGTTACGGCTATTACAGTCCGGTGCCCTCGACCGCGAAGAAATTCCTGACGGCGAACGAGTGGGAGTACTGGTACGAAGGCAAGCCCGCCAAGGAAGCCATCCTGGATCCGTACGGCGTGCCGATGGAGAAGGCCGGTGCCCTGCGCGACGGCGGCTCGTTCCTGGAACGCGTGACGAACATCTCGTGCTGGAACACGCTGATGGACGAAGCGCAATACATGAACAAGCGCTGGAACGACTTCAAGGCGGCGTGACGCTCAGTTCAACCCTTGTCGGACCGGCAGGACAGGATTTACAGGATGGACATGATGGAAACCATGAAGACCGCCGGATTCCGCATTTCATCCTGACAATCCTGTTCATTCTGTCAAATCTCGAACAGCTAAAGCACCAGACAGGATTAACAAGCTGAACATGATGAAAATCAGGAAGGACGAATTCATCCCGTCAATCCTGTTCATCCTGTCAAGTCTCGAACAGCTAAAGCACCGGACAGGATTGACAAGATGAACATGATGGAAATCAGGAAGGACGAATTCATCCCGTCAATCCTGTTCATCCTGTCCAGGCAGGATAAGAAAAAAGTTGGACAGGTTTGAAAAAGAATTCCGGCCACTCAGTTCCACAACAGACCTTCACATGATCGCAACTGCCGACATTTCGCGCCAGAAGCCGGCGCGGCGCAGCCTCACATCCTGGTTCTATGTATCGCCGCTGGTGCTGGTGCTGATCCCGTTCTTCGTCGTCCCGATCCTCGTCGTGCTGGTGGCGAGTTTTCTGGAGAACGACGCGTACGGCGGCATGATCGCGCACTTCACGCTGGCGAATTACGCCGCCGTTTTCACCGCGGGACTGACCTGGAAGCTGTACCTCAGTACGATCAAATTCGCCGTGCTGACCTGGGGACTGACGCTCGTCATCGGGTTCTGGATCGCCTATTTCCTGGTATTCCATGTGCGCAACCAATTGCTGGCGATCGGGCTGTTCCTGGTCTGTACCGTGGGCAAGAACGGGTTGGTTAACTCGGCATTGGTCTCGACCGGCGTCATCGACCAGCCGCTCGAGTTCCTGTTGTTTTCCGACTTCGCCGTCGTGGTGGCTTACACCCATCAGCTCACCATCTTCATGATCGTGCCGATCTTCAACGCCATGTCGCGCATCGACAAGCGCACCCTCGAAGCGGCACGCGACGCGGGTGCCAGCCGTCTCGACATCATGCGCCACATCGTCGTGCCGCTCTCCCGCAACGGCATCGCGCTCGGTTCGATCTTCGTGCTGTCGATCGTCATGGGTGATTTCTTCGTGGTCAAAGTCATGAGCGGCGGCGGTTCGGCTTCGGTGGTCTCGGCGCTGTTCGAGGACATCGCTGTGCTGCAATATCCTCCGGCGGCCGCGGCCGCGGTCGTCCTGTTGCTGGTGGTGGTCATCATGATCGCGCTGATCCTGCGGACCGTGGATGTGCGCAAGGAGATCGCGCGATGAGCGCATCCACGATCCCGATTGCCCGCCATCCAAAACGGGCGCGGCGCGTTGCCAGGTATGGCGACGAGAGCAGGCGACCCTGGACATTCTGGGTATTGGCGGCGTTGTTCACGGCTTACGTGCTGGCGTTGTACGGGCCGATGCTCTGCATCTACGTGTTGTCGTTCCAGGATTTGCGCGGCGGCCTGGTGTTCCCGATGAAAGGCCTGTCGCTGCACTGGTTCGTCGACCTGTTCACGCAAGTACGCACCGGCGACGTCAAAGGCGGCTTCGAGCGCTCGATCATTCTGGCGATCCTGGTGACAGTGCTCACCGTCGTGGGCTCGTTCATGGCAGGGCTCGCTTTCCGCAACCGTTTCAAGGGCGACGGCATCGTCTTCTACCTCATGATCGGAAGCCTGGTCGCACCCGGCCTGGTTCTCGGTATCGGTGTGGGTCTGCTGTTCCAGTACTTCGGGCTGCAGGCGAGCTGGTATACCTCGGCACTGGGCGCCCACCTGAGCTGGACGCTGCCCTTCGGCGTGCTGGTGATGTTCGCGGTGATGTCGCGCTTCGACCGCGCCTGGGAAGAGGCGGCGCACGATCTGGGCGCTACGCGCTGGCAGATCATCCGCATGGTCGTCGTTCCCATCCTGGCACCCGGCATCGTCGCGGTCGCGCTGTTCGGCTTCACGCTTTCCTACGATGAATTCTCGCGCACGCTGCAGACCTCGGGCCCGCTCAATACGCTGCCGCTCGAAATCTGGAGCATGACGCTGAACGTGACTTCGCCGTCCCTGTATGCGCTCGGCACGGTCACGACCCTGGCTTCGTTTCTGATCATCGGCGTCTGCCTGGGTGCGATCGCCCTGATGCAGAAACGGCGTTCCAACCAATCGAGCAGGCAACAATGACGATCACGACAGGAGATATCGAACTCGCCGGCGTTTACAAGCACTTCGGCGGCGTCGCCGCGGTGGACGGCGTGAACCTGAAAATTCCCGATGGAGCCTACTGCTGCTTCCTCGGTCCGTCGGGTTGCGGCAAGACCACGATCCTGCGCATGATCGCCGGCCACGAAGATCCAACCGGTGGCGAAATCCTGATCGGCGGCGAGGATGTGACCGGCCTGCCGCCGGTGGAGCGGCGTACGGCGATGATGTTCCAGTCCTACGCGCTGTTCCCGCACCTGACCGTGCGCGACAATGTCGCCTTTCCGCTGCGCGTGCGCGGCCAGTCCGGCGCCGAACGTTACAAGACGGCGGACGCCATGCTGGAAAAAGTGCGGCTGACCGAGCTGGCAAACCGGTTGCCGGGACAACTCTCTGGCGGCCAGCAGCAGCGCGTGGCGCTGGCGCGTGCCGCCATCACGGAGCCGCGCGTGCTGCTGCTCGATGAACCGTTGTCGGCGCTCGACGAGCAATTACGCATCCAGATGCGCACCGAATTGCGCCGCATGCAGCGCGAGCTCGGCATCACCTTCGTGCACGTTACCCACACCCAGCTCGAAGCCATCGCGCTGGCCGACATCGTGGTGGTCATGGAGAAGGGGAAGATCAAGCAGGCCGGTCCGGCCCGCGAGGTCTACGCCCAGCCGCGCGACCGCTACGTTGCGGAGTTTCTCGGCGGACAGAATGTCTTCTCCGGCAAAGTCGAAAGCGTCAACGGTGCCAGCGTCGTCGTAGCCGCGCCGGATGCGGCGTCGATCGTCGTGCCGCTGCTGGGCCGCTCCGTCATCCGCGGCGGCGACCGTGTGGATCTGGCGGTGCGCCGCGACGACATCCACCTGCGCCGGCCCGGCCCCGCGGCCGAGCCGGGATGGAATGCCATCAACACGCGCATCCGCGCGATCGAGTATCAGGGCGCATTCGTCAAGGTCATGCTCGACACGATCGGGGAAACGGAGTTCGTCGCCTATGTCCCCGAACGTGAATTCTTTGCCGATCCGTTCACGGTTGGCGACATGGTCGTCGCCGCGTGGCGTTCAGAGCGTTCATTGCTTTTATCCTAGAACTGTTGCGAGGAGAAACGAAACATGCAGATCAATTTCACCCTCAATGGAAAAGCGCTATCGGTCGATGTGCCGCCGCAGGAACTTCTGTCCGAACTGTTGCGCGAGCGCCTCGGCCTGACCGGCACTCACGTCGGCTGCGATACCAGCCAGTGCGGTGCCTGCGTCGTGCACGTCGATGGCGCATCGGTCAAAAGCTGCTCGACCCTGGCGGCGTCGCTGAACGGCGCGACCGTCACCAGCATCGAAGGCCTGGCGCCGGCCGGCGGCCTGCATCCGATGCAACAGGCTTTCCACGAGCAGCACGGCCTGCAGTGCGGCTTCTGTACGCCGGGCATGGTCATGAGCGCGGTGGATTTCGCGAAGGACAATCCGAAACCCTCGCCCGAGGCGGTGCGCAGCTGGCTCGAAGGCAACATCTGCCGCTGCACCGGCTATCAGAACATCGTCGCGTCCGTCATCGCGGGCGCCGCGGCGATGCATGCCAACGCAAAGGGAGCCTGACGCCATGCCGGATCAACATCTGAAGAGCGCGGCGCCGGTCAATCCGACCGGCATCGGGGCGGCGATCCGCCGCAAAGAGGACATGCGCTTCCTGCTCGGGCGCGGCAATTACGTGGCCGACATGAAGTTCCACAACATGACGTTCGGCGTGCTGCTGCGCTCGCCCCATGCGCATGCGCGCATCAAGTCGATCGACACCAGCGAGGCGCTCAAGCTGCCGGGCGTAGTGGCGGTATTTACCGGCGACGATCTGCTGGCGGACAAGGTTGGGACCTTGCCGTGCGCGTGGCCAGTCACCGGCAAAGGCGGTGCCGCAACCAAGGAGCCGGCGCATCCGGCGCTGGCACAGGGCAAGGTGCGCCACGTCGGCGATCCGGTCGCCTTCGTCGTCGCAGAAACGCTCGAACAGGCCCGCGATGGCGCTGAAGCGGTATTGGTGGACTATGAAGAACTGCCCGCCGTCGTCGGCGTGCTCGACGCGCTCAAGCCCGGCGCGCCGGCGGTGTTCGACGACATTCCGGACAACGTCTGCGTGGACTGGGAAATCGGCGACAAGGCGGCGACCGATGCCGCGTTTGCGAAGGCCGCGCACGTCGCGCGCATCGGCCTGGTCAACAACCGGCTGGTCGGCAACCCGATGGAGCCGCGCGCCGCGATCGGCGACTACGATCTCGCGCGCGACCATCACACCTTGTGGACGACCAGCCAGTTTCCCCACATCGCCAAGCTGCTGATGGGTAATTTCGTGCTCGGCATTCCGCAACATAAATTGCGCGTCGTGTCGCCCGACGTCGGCGGCGGCTTCGGCGTGAAGCAGTTCCACTATGCCGAGGAAGTGCTGGTCACCTGGGCGTCGCGCAAGGTGCGCCGGCCGGTGAAGTGGGTCTGCGAACGCAGCGAGGGTTTCATCTCGGACGCGCACGCGCGCGATCACGTCACCGAAGCCGAGATGGCGCTCGACGAGAACGGCAAATTTCTCGGCTTGCGCGTGAGCACCACCGCCAACATGGGCGGTTACCTGTCGACCTTCGGCCCGAACATTCCCACCAACCTGTACGGCCCGCTGCTGGCCGGCGTCTATACCACGCCGGCGGTTTACTGCGAAGTCAAATGCGTATTCACCAATACGCTGCCGGTCGATGCCTATCGCGGTGCGGGACGGCCGGAGGCAACATTCTGCCTGGAACGCCTGGTCGATGTCGCCGCGATCGAGATGAAAATCCCGAAGGACGAGATCCGCCGCCGCAACATCATCCGCAAGGAGGCCTATCCCTATCAGACGCCGGTGATGATGAATTACGACAGCGGCGACCCCCTCGGATGCCTGGAAAAGGCGTTGCTCAGCGCGGACTGGAAAGGTTTTCCCGCGCGCAAGGCGGAGGCGGCCAAACGCGGCAAGCTGCGCGGTATCGGCTTGTGCACGTACGTGGAAGCTTGCGGCCTGGCGCCTTCCCGCATCGCCATCCGCCTCGGCGTGCGCGGCGGGCTGTTCGAAAGCGCGACCGTGCGCGTGCACCCGACGGGGCAGGTGACGGTACTGATGGGCACGCATAGCCATGGCCAGGGGCACGAGACCACCTGCGCGCAAATCGTGTCCTCCAAGCTCGGCATACCTGCCGAGAACGTCGAGATCGTATTCGGCGATACCGACAAGGTGCAGTTCGGCCTCGGCACCTATGGTTCGCGGTCGGCTGCGGTCGGCGGTTCCGCGCTGGCGAAGGCGGCCAACAAGGTGATCGTCAAGAGCAAGAAGATCGCCGCGCACATGCTGGAAGCGGCGGAAAGCGACATCGAGTTCGAAGGCGGCGTATTCACGGTGGCCGGCACGGACCGCAAGAAGACTTTCGGCGACGTAGCACTCATGGCGCATTTCCCGGTCGACTATCCGCTGGAAATCCTCGAGCCCGGACTGGAAGAGCAATCTTTCTACGACCCGGTGAATTTCACCTTTCCTTGTGGCGCGCACATCGCCGAGGTCGAGATCGATCCGGAAACCGGCTTCGTGCAGCTGCTCGGCTACGTCGCCGTCGACGATGTGGGCACCGTCATCAATCCGATGATCGTCGAGGGACAGATCCACGGCGGCGTGGTGCAGGGTGTGGGCCAGGCGTTGTTCGAGGATTGCGTCTACGACCACAGTTCCGGACAGTTGCTCTCGGGCTCGTTCATGGACTACTGCATGCCGCGCGCCGACAGCGTGCCGTCGATGAAGGTGGAGACGCACATCACGCCTTGCACGCACAACGAACTCGGCGTGAAGGGCTGCGGAGAAGTCGGAACGATCGGATCGCCCGCAACGGTGATCAATGCGGTCGTCGATGCGCTCCAGGATCTGGGCGTAACGCACGTGGACATGCCCGCTTCGCCGAATCGCGTCTGGCGCATCATCGCCAACGCAGGCGGAGCACAGCCGGCGAAGTAAGAAAGAGGAAAGAGAAAAGAGGAAAGGAAAGGCGTGCTGGGTGCTGCGTACTGTGTGCTGAGAAAGCGCTATTCACCAGCACCAGCACCAGCCACTAATCACTTTGAGCGGTGCGCCGCACCGCGAAACGAAGAGGAAACAGGCATGAGGAGCTTCGACTACCACCGTCCGACCAGCCTTGCGGAAGCGGGCAAGGCTTTTGCCGCTGCCGCGGATACGAAGCTGCTTGCCGGCGGCATGACGCTGATTCCGGCGATGAAGATGCGGCTGACGCTGCCGCCGGCAGTAGTCGATCTCGGCGGCATCGGAGAATTGCGCGGCATCAAGGTCGACGGCGGAAACCTGACCATCGGTGCGATGACCACGCATGCCACGGTTGCGTCTTCGAAAGACGTGGCGAAAGCCATCCCGGCACTGGCGCAGCTCGCCGGCGGCATCGGCGATCCGCAGGTGCGCAACCGCGGCACGATCGGCGGCTCGGTCGCCAACAATGATCCCGCCGCCGATTACCCGGCGGTGCTGCTTGCACTCGGCGCAACGATCACAACCAGCAAGCGCAAAATCCCGGCAGAGAAGTTTTTCACCGGCATGTTCGAAACCGCGCTCGAAGCCGGCGAGATCATTCTGCAGGTGACATTTCCGGTTCCCGCCATGGCGGCCTACGAGAAGTTCCGCAGTCCGGCGTCGCGTTACGCGCTGGTCGGCGTATTCGTCGCCAAAACCGCAACCGGCGTGCGCGTCGCGGTCACCGGCGCGGCGCCCAGCGTGTTCCGTGCCACGGCGCTGGAAGCCCTGCTGTCGGAGAAATTCACTCCCGAGGCCCTGGCCGGTTTCCGCTTTCCGGCCGAAGGGCTGAACGCCGACATGCACGGCGATGCGCAATTTCGCGCCAGCCTCATCAGCGTCCTCACGCGGCGGGCGGTTGCAACCCTGATTGCGGGCGGCGGTAAAAGTTGATGGCGGCAATCGAAGGTTTGCGCAAGGAACAGGCACCGAAGATCGGCGAACTCGCGCGCCTGCCGGCCACCGATCTCCTCGAGGGTTACCGGATCGGCAGCTTCACGCCTTCCGATGTCATCGAAGAAGTGATCGGCGCGCTCGAGCAAACCGACGAAATCTGCAACGTGATGGTCACGCAGATGTTCGATTCCGCGCGTGCGGAGGCGAAGGCGGCAACCAGGGCATGGGGTAGCGGAAGCCTCATCGGGCCGCTGACCGGCGTCCCGATCACCGTGAAGGACCTCATTTTCGTCGCCGGCGTTCCGGCGCGCGGCGGTGCGCCGGTATTCGAGGACTTCGTGCCCGAAGTCGATTCGGCAGTCGTCACCTCTTTGCGCAAAGCCGGCGCGATCATCACCTGCAAGACAACTACTTGCGAATCCGGATACAAGCTCACGGCCGACAGTCCGGTATCCGGCATCACGCGCAATCCCTGGCGGCTCGATCGCACCAGCGGGGGGTCGAGCGGCGGCGCAGCGGCGGCAGTGGCCGCCGGGTGCGGACCGCTCGCAGTGGGAACCGACGGCGTCGGCTCGATCCGCGTGCCGTCGTCGTTTTGCGGCGTATTCGGCATCAAGCCGACATTCGGCCTGGTGCCGCGTGCACCGGGATTCTTTCCGCCGTCATGGGCTTCGCTGGCGCATACCGGTCCGATCGCGCGCAACGTGCGCGATGCGGCCCTGTTGCTGGAAGTGATCGCGGGGCACGACGCGCGCGATGCCGCAAGCTTGCCCGTGGGGCAGAGAAATTACGATACGACGCCGGGACGCCTCAATGGCGTTCGCATCGCATTCACGCCGGATTTCGGATTCGCGGCGGTCGCGCCCGACGTCCGCGATGCGTTTACCGCCGCGCTGGATATTTTTGCCGACCTGGGTGCGGACCTGGTGGCCGACGATCTGGGGCTCGATCCCGAAGTACTGGAACGCACGATCAAACCGATCGCATATATCGAGCAGGCGGCTGCGGTGCTGACGCGCGACCATCAGGCGCTGGCACGGTCCGACCGCGAATATCAGGACGTCATCGCTCGCGGGCGGCAGTATCAGGGAACGGATTACGTCGACGCCATGCATCGCCGCACCATGTTGCGCAGCCAGTTCCTAAAAGTGTTTCAGCGTGCGCAGGTAATGGTCACGCCGACGGTCGCCGTCACCGCGTTCGCCGCCGGGAACCTGGGTGTCGACGAAATCGAGAATCGGCCGGTGGACCCGCACCTGGGCTGGTCGCCGTTTTCCTGGCCGATCAATCTGGCGGGATTGCCGGCGGCGACGATTCCCTGCGGTTTCGATCGCGACGGACTGCCGATCGGATTGCAGATCATCGCGCCCTGGCTGGACGAGGCCCGTATATTCCGTGTCGCCGCCGCCTTCGAGGCGGCCGGGCCCGGTTCAGGCCGCTGGCCGGGTTTCGTGGGCGGCGGTTGAGGTGCGCCGGGCGCCGTTGATGTCGGTTACCGCCGCTCCGCCGGTGGCTTTGTGTTGCGCCGTCGCGGCATTCGCAACGGATTCGATGGTGGCGCGGCCATCGGCATTGAGCGTGCCGAGATAATGCGCCAGGTATTCGTGCAGTGCCGTCGCCGCCGGCGTGCTCTGGCCCGAGGCGCGATAGAGCAGCAGATCGATCTTGGGCAGCGGCGGGAAATATTCGTTGATGCCGATCTGCTTCATGCCGTGCACCAGCGCGCACTTGCACAGCACGGTGACGGCCATGCCGGCGAAGACCGCGGCCTGCAGGCCGCCGACGCTTTCGCTCACGCAGGCGATGCGCCACTTGCGGCCTTGCCGCTCCAGTCCCTCGATCGCATAGTCACGATAGATGTTGCCCGCGGGCAGCAGGGCCAGCGGCACCGGTTCGGAAAGATGCACGTCGTGTCCTTCGCCCATGACCCAGATCAGTTGCTCCTGGCGCACGACCTGGCCGCCGGTGAAGCCGGGCATGCGGGTGACCAGCGCGATGTCGACTTCGCCGTGCTGCACCAGGTTGACCAGCGGCGTCGACAGCGAACAGCGCAGTTCGACCTGGATGCGCGGGAAGGATTTGCGGAACAGCGCAAGGATCGAGGGCAACAGGTAAGCGGCATAGAGGTCCGGCGTGCCCAGCACGACGTGGCCTTCGATATCGGGTGACGACAGCTTGGTCAGCAACTCGTCATGCAAACGCAGAATGGATTTTGCATAGGACAGCACCAGGTCGCCCTGCTCGGTCAGCACCGGACGCCGGCTGTCCTGCTTGAACAGGATTTTGCCGGTCAGGTCCTCCAGCCGTTTCATCTGCAGGGTGATTGCCGGTTGCGTACGCCCGAGCCGGCGCGCGGTTTCCGTGACGCTGCCGGTCTCGACGACCGAAATGAAAGAGCGCAGTACGCGCATGTCGACGCTGAAGAAGCTCATGGCCGGGACCGATGCATGGTTGAAAGAAGGGGTGTAGTGCCTGTATCGACGCAAAAACCATGCACGAGGGAAAAGTCCTGGGGATTCGATGCAAACGACTGCATCCTTGCGGATTTTTCCGAGGGCGAGCGTAAAACCGCACCGGAATGCGGGAAGCGATCGGGCCGAACGCCTGATTGTGAGCGTCAGGCACCCGGATGGTGCGCGGGGGAAGGTCAGGCGGCCAACGGCGTTGGTGGCCTGAGGGTGCGTCCGGGCTGCAGCGAGCGGGCCAGGTCGGTGAGGCTTTCGATGTTGTGCGCAGGCAGGAAGGCATCGACGTGCGGCAGCATCAAGCGCACGCCCGACGCCTTCGGCTCGAAATCCTCGAAGCGCAGCAAGGGGTTCAGCCAGATCAATTGATGACAGGATTTGTGCAGGCGCTCGATTTGCTCGGTCAGGTCTTCGCCGGCATCGCGGTCGAGCCCGTCGCTGATCAGCATGACCACGGCGTTCTGGCCGAGCACGCGGCGCGACCAGCGCTGGTTGAATTCCTTCAGGGTCGCGCCGATGCGCGTGCCTCCCGACCAGTCGGTCACCGTTCCTGAAATTGCACCCAGCGCGATGTCGACGTCGCGATGCCGCAACTGCCGCGTGATGTTGGTGAGCCGCGTGCCGAAGACGAAACTGTGGACGCGGTCGCGATCGCTGGTGATCGCATGCAGGAAATGCAGGAACATGCGCGAATACCGGCTCATTGAACCGGAGATGTCGCACAACACGACCAGCGGCGGATGGCGCAGGCGGTAGGAGCGGCGGCGCAGCGGAATGATGGCGGCGTTGCCGCGCAGGCTGGCACGCAGCGTTGCGCGCAAATCCACCCGCTG
>WNFM01205994.1_pt4 | contig 42248 bp, 36 predicted proteins | sample 5400271 | NCBI WGS metagenome assembly WNFM01 (sample SAMN13153352, study PRJNA577476) | soil metagenome | isolation source: 60 cm saprolite on Douglas fir-dominated hillslope | place: USA:California | collected 2013-09-17
AAGACCAGCGGACGCACGGCCCCGCGCCCTTCCGTGGCCAGGCCCACCAGCGCGGCGGCCAGCCCGACCACCCCCGCGCCATCGCCCGCCTCTTCTCCCGTGATCCGTCCGGTGCCGAGCCCGCAACCCTCGCGGCCGCCGTCGGATGCCGTGGGGCCGCTGCGCGATCCCCGCCGTGACCCCAATCTCGACCCGGGCCGGGACCCCCACCGCGATCCACGCGTGATCCCGGGTCTCAGCGAGCCGATGCCGACTCCGACTCCCTCGCCCTCGCCCCGCGACTGATCGCGGACTCGACTCAGTACTTCCGAGGGACGAAGGTCTGGTCGGTCATGGGAGGGCGGACGTAGCTGCCTTCCTTCTGCCGGCGCGGAAGCTCGATCTTCTCCCGCGCGATGTCCTGGTAGGGGACGAGAGAGAGCAGGTGCGCGATCAGGTTGAGCCTGGCCGCGCGCTTGTCGTCGGCCTCCACGACGTACCAGGGCGCCTGCTTGATGTCGGTATGGGAGAACATCTCGTCCTTGGCCCGAGAGTACTCCACCCAGCGCGAACGCGACTCGAGGTCCATGGGGCTCAGCTTCCAGTGCTTGGTCGGGTCGTCGAGGCGGGCCTGGAACCGTTTCTCCTGCTCCTCGTCGCTGACCGAGAACCAGTACTTCACGACCTTGATACCCGACCGCACCAACATGCGCTCGAACTCCGGACAGGACCGCAGGAACTCCTGGTACTCCTCGTCCGTGCAGAACCCCATCACGCGCTCCACGCCCGCCCGGTTGTACCAGCTCCGGTCGAAGAGCACGATCTCGCCCGCGGCGGGCAGATGGGGAGCGTAGCGCTGGAAATACCACTGCGTCTTCTCGCGCTCGCTGGGGGCGGCCAGGGCGACCACGCGGCAGACGCGCGCGCTCATGCTCTGGCTGATGGACTTGATCGCCCCGCCCTTGCCCGCGGCGTCGCGCCCCTCGAAGATGACGACGACCCGCTGGCCGCTGTGCTTGACCCATTCCTGGAGCTTCACCAGCTCCACGCTGAGGGCCTTGACCTCCTTCTCGTAGGGCTTCTTCTTCATCCGGCCGGACGTCGTGCGCTCGTCGTCGCGCTCCGTCTCGTCGTCGCCCTTCGCCTCGTCGTCGCGACGCTTGCGCTTCTTTCCCATCGCCTTCCCTCCGGGTGGGGGCAGCATAGGGCCGGGGGCGCCGCCGCCGCAAACCCGCGGCGCGTCAGCCCTCGGGGCGCGCGCCGTGCAGCGGCAGCACCAACGACAGGCGGGTCCCTCTTCCCGGCTCGGAGTCGATGTTCAGGCTTCCGCCGGCCAGGCGACTCCTCTCGCGCATGCCGTTGAGGCCGCTCGAGCGGGCGGCCAGGGCTGGATCGACATCGAAGCCTCGCCCCTCGTCCTCGATCCGCACACCCAGCGACTCCGCGCCGGCTCGCATGTTGACCTTCGCCTTGGTCACCCCGGCGTGGCGGGCGACGTTGGTGAGGGCCTCCTGGACGAAGCGGAAGGTGGTGATCTCGACCCGGGGGTCGAAGCGTCGATCCAGGTCGGCGTGGCGGAACTCCACTCGGATGCCCGTCTGGGTCTCGAAGCGATCGATCTGCCACGTGAGCGCCGGCAACAGCCCCAAGTCGTCGAGCATGGGGGGCCGTAGGTTCATGGAGAGATCGCGTACTCGCGAGATGAGGTCGTTGACGATCGCCGTCATCTCTTCCTGGGGGCTGCCGCCACCCGCGCCGTGGCCCGCGATGCGGAACAGGAGGCCGGTCAGGACCTGGCCGACCTCGTCGTGCAGCTCGCGCGCGATGTCGCGGCGCTCGGTCTCCTGGACCTCGACCAGCCGCTGGGAAAGCGCGGCCATCCGAAGGCGACTCTCTTCCACCGTCTCCACCAGCCAACCGCGCTCGATGCTGGGCGCCACCCGATCGGCGACGACGCGGAGAAGGCGCTGGTCCTCCTCCGTGAACGGCGTCCGCGTGGAGGCGACGTCGAGGACGCCGATCGTCCTCCCTTCCACCCGGAGCGGCACTCCCATTCCCGCTCGCAGGGGAAGACCGACCACCGACCAGACCCGCGCGTACCAGTTGTCGCTTCCCGCCGGCGGCGGCGGCAGGTCGTTGACGACATAGGGGGCATCGACCGTGATCGGCTGCGCGGATTCGAGAGGGATGCGCACGGAGGCGAGGCGCGCGAAGGGGACGCCGTCGACGGCACGCAACGTGAGCACGTGAGCATCCTCGTCGATGAGGCGGACGGAGGCGAACTCCGCGCGGAGGGCAGTGCGCAATCGGGCGAGCAGCTCACGCAGCAAGTCGTCCAGGCCGAGGTAGGACAGGGCCGCATCCGTGATGGAGTCGAGGCGCGCGCGCTCGGCCGCCAGCGCCTCCTCCACTCGCCGGCGCTCGGCCTGGCCCTGGACGGCGTAGGCGAGCGAGGTGACGAAAGCGGAGGCGGAGACCGAATCCGCGCTGTCGATCAACTGTCCGGCCGTGAGCACCAGGGGATGCGTCCCGACGCCGGCGCGATCGAGGGTGGTGCCGGGCAACGAACGTACGTCGTACCCACAGACGATCACCGTCGGGTATCGTCGGGCCAGAGCGTTGACCGACGACTCGACCGACAGCAGCGATTCGTCGTCGGGCCAGTCCGCATCTCCCCAGGCCGGGACGCCCAGGAACCGCACGAGGGGCGCGCCCGCCGCGACCGCCCGCTCCAGCTCGGCCCCGAAGGTGGCGAGCATGGCGTCGGCGGAGCGGGCTCCCCGGAAGTGGCTCAGGCGCCCGGTGGCTTGGAGGGCCTCCACATCGAAGCCCCTCTCGCCGAGGAGACTGAGGATTCGCCCGGACGTGTTGTTGGATCCGACGAGGAGACAGTGGTCTTCGCCTCGGAGTCCCGCTTCCAGGAAGCCGGCCGTATCCGCGAACTCCTCGGGGCTCGTCCAGAGGTACGAGATGTGGGAGTGGATGGGGACGCGCCAGTCGTGGATGCCAAGGGCGACCGTGCGCCTCGCGCCTTTGGTCCGGGACTTCCGCGATCGCCGTCGGCTCGACATCATCTGGGCGACCGGCCAGATTTAGCGTACACCTGCGGCCTCCTTGATTTAATCTATGCGCCCACGAAAGGCTCATGCGAACGAGATCCTTGCTCGTCTGCCTCGTCGTCGGCGCCGTCACGGTCACCGCCGAGACCCGGCCGCCCGCCTACACGGCAGAGCGGGTCGGAAGGACGGTGCGACTCGGCGACGCCGACCGTCAGGTGGTCGTGTCGATCGCCCCGTTGCGGGGCAACGTCACGTTCGAGATGAAGGTCAAGGGACATGACGTCCTGCACTTTCCGGTGGCGTCGCTCGAGGATCCCCGGGCCGGACAATTCGGCATCCCGTTCCTCGGCCCCTGGGCGAACCGGCTGGACGAGCCCGCCTTCTACGCGAATGGCCGGCGCTACGCCTTCGACATGGAGCTGGGCAACGTGCGCGGCAGCATCCCCATCCACGGCTTCCTCGGAGCCGCCGAGTGGCAGGTGGTCGAGGCCCGGGCGGACGCGGACGCGGCCTGGGTGACGAGCCGGCTCGAGTGCTTCCGAAACCCGCTCTGGATGAAGCAGTTCCCGTTCGCGCACACCATCGAGATCACGCACCGCCTCCAGGACGGCGTGCTCGAGGTGCGCACGCGCATCCAGAACCTGAGCCTCGAGCCGATGCCGGTCAGCATCGGGTTCCATCCCTACTTCCAGCTCACGGACTCTCCGCGCGACGACTGGACGATCGCGGTCGGCGCACGCACGCAGTGGCTCCTGGCCGAGAACAAGATCCCCACCGGGGAGACGCAGCCGATCGAGCGCTTGTTTCCCGACCCGCAGGCGGCGCTCTTGAAGGATTACCGCCTGGACCACGTATTCGGGGATCTCGTGCGCGACGCGCACGGCCGGGCCGTCATGAGCGTGAAGGGCCGCGGGCAGCGGCTCGACGTGAGCGTGGGGCCCAACTACCGCGCGGTCGTCATCTACGCGCCCGGCCCGGACCGAAGCTTCATCTGCTTCGAACCCATGGCCGGGATCACGAACGCGATGAACGCGGCCCACAAGGGTCTGTACAAGGATCTGCAGAGCATTCCCGCCGGCGGCACGTGGGAAGAGAGCTTCTGGGTGCGCCCGAGCGGATTCTGAGGAGCGGAGACATGGCACACCGTCACGTCCTGGAGACGTTCCGGCTGAGCGGCAAGATCGCGCTCGTCACGGGCGGCGGCAAGGGCCTGGGCAAGGCCATGGCCATGGCGCTGGCCGAAGCCGGAGCCGACGTCGCCCTGGCCGGGCGCACCCTGGCAACCTGCCAGGAGTCCGCCGCGGAGATCGCCGCGTCCAGCGGCCGCCGGGCCAGGGCCTTCGCCGTCGACGTCACGAGGAGCGACGACGTGACGCGCCTGGCCGCGGAGGTGGCCCAGGGCCTGGGACCGATCGACATCCTCGTGAACAATGCCGGAAACAACATCCGCGGCGCCACCCACGAGCTGAGTGAAGGGGACTGGGACTCCGTGGTCGATACCAACCTCAAGGGGCCCTTCCTCTGCTCGCGCGCGATCGGACCCGAGATGGTCAAGCGCGGCTGGGGTCGCATCATCAACATGGGCTCGATCCTGTCCGTGATCGCGCTGCCCGGCCGCGCCCCCTACGCTTCGGCCAAGGCCGGCGTGGCCAACCTCACGCGCGCGCTGGCCCTGGAATGGGCGGGGACCGGCGTCACCGTCAACGCCATCTGCCCCGGCCCCTTCGGCACCGAGATGAACCGGGCATTGCTCAGCGATCCCGCGAAGTACCAGGAGTTCGTGCGCAACATCCCGCTGGGCCGCTGGGGCGAGCCGGAAGAGCTGGCGGGCATCGTCGTGCTCCTGGCTTCGGACGCGTCCTCGTTCATGACCGGCAGCTCGGTGTTCGTGGACGGCGGCTGGACGGCGCGCTGAGGCTATACTTTCGCGAAATGCTGCTCTCGCGGCGCGACCTGCTCGACATGGCGCTGCGCGCGGCCGCGCTGCCGGGGGGAGCGGCGTTCTTCTCCACCTGGCTGCGCGCGGACACCGGGCATAACCATCCCGGCCCGATCGCGCCACCCGAGCTTCCGCTCCTGCGCGACTACCAACCGGCGTTCTTCGATGGAGGCGACTTCGCCGCGCTCCAGGCCTTCACGGAGATCCTGATCCCGACCGACGAGAGCCCCGGGGCGCGGGAAGCGCACTGCGCGCTCTACATCGACTTCGTCCTGCAGGCATCGACGGAGGCGGCCCCGGGAATCGTGAGGCAATGGCGCGAGGCGATGGCGGCGTTGAAACAGGCAGGGTTCCACGCCGCGGACGCCGCCGGGCGCGCGACCCTGGTCGAGGCCATGTCGAGGCCGGAGCGCGATCCGGGTGCGACGCACCCCGGGTACGCGGCGTACCGCCTGATCAAGCAACACACCACGTTCGCGTTCTACACCTCGCGCACGGGGATGATCGAGACCCTCGACTATCGAGGGAACTCCTACAACGCCTCGTTCCCCGCCTGCGATCATCCGGAGCATCAGACCAGCTGACCTTCGGAGGAGCACAGCGTGCCCACCGCCCATGACGCCATCGTCGTCGGCTCCGGAGCGTGCGGTGGGTGGGCGGCGATGGAGCTCGCGCAGGCCGGGCTGAAAGTCCTGATGCTCGAGGCGGGCGCGCGCGTGGATCCGGCGACGGACTTCCATCACACCTTCCTGTATCAGATGGATTATCGCGGGCGGGGCCGGCCCGGTCTCCTGCGCCGCTATTCCGGCAGCGAGCGGAACTACCGGATCATGCTGGACAACCTCGAGAACCCCTACACCACGTCGCCCGAAACCACGTATTCGTGGGGACGATCGCGGTGCCTCGGAGGGCGAACGCTGCACTGGGCGCGCGCCACCGATCGCATGGCGGACTACGAGCTCAAGGCCGCATCGCGCGACGGCTACGGCCTGGACTGGGCCGTCTCCTACGCGGATCTGGCGCCGTACTACGACCGTATCGAAAGCTTCATCGGGGTGAGCGGAGAGAGGCTCGGCCTGCCGCAGTTCCCGGATGGTCCGTTCCTGCCGCCCATGGCCCTCAACTGCGCGGAGACGATCTTCACCGCCGCCTGCAAGAGCCTGGGCTGGTCATCGACGCACCGGCGGCTGGCGCAATTGACGCGCGTGCACAACGGGCGGCCGCCCTGCCACTACTGCGGCAACTGCGTGAATGGATGCGAAGTGGGCGCGATGTTCAACCCCATCGCGGTCACGCTCCCGCCGGCGCTGAAGACGGGCCACCTCGAGATCCGGACCGACAGCGTCGTGGCGCGCGTGCGGATGAACCGGGAGAACCGCGCGCAGGGAGTGACCTACATCGAACGGCACACCATGAAGTCGGTGGACGTCGACGCCAGGTACGTGATCCTGGCCGCCTCGACCCTCGAGAACACGCGCCTCCTGCTGCTGTCCGAGAAGGGCGGCCTGGCCAACTCGAGCGGCACGCTCGGTCAATACATGATGGACCAGGTCAGCGGCGGCGGCGTCAGCGGAATCCTGCCCCGGCTCAAGGGTGGACCGAGCCGCCTCGACGACGGGAAATCGGCGGGCATCACGATTCCGAATTTCCAGAACATCGACAAGAAGAGCGAGCGCAAGGACTTCATCCGCGGTTACGTGATGAACGCCACGGGCGGCCAGACGGAGTATCCCCAGTTCGCGGCGCCCCTCCCCGGATACGGCTCGGCATGGAAGCGCGAGATCAAGAGCCGCTACGTCGCGCAGGCGCGCGTCTGGATCGCCGGCGCGGAGATGCTGGCGCGCAAGGAGAACTTCGTCGAGCTCGATCCGGAGGTGAAGGATCACTGGGGCATCCCGGTCCTCAAGATCCACTTCACGCACGGAGGGAACGACTACAAGCTGATCGCGGACTTCCAGCAGCGCGCGGAGGAGTTGTTCCGGAAGGCGGGCGGGGAAGTCATGCCCGGCTCGCCGGACGCACCCGAGCCGGCGGAGCAGGCCAGGAGACCGCTGGGGGGATCGATCCACGAGGTCGGCACCGCGCGGATGAGCCTCAGCCCGAAGGACGGCGTGCTCAACTCCTTCGCCCAGACGCACGATATCCCGAACCTGTACGTGTTCGGCGGCAACGCCTTCCCGTCGACGGGCGACAAGCATCCGACGCTGACCATGATGGCGCTGAGCGCGCGCGGCTGCGATCACCTGCTGGAGACGGCGAAGGGGCGAAAGGTCTAGGCGGTCCGCATCAGCACGCGGCGTGGTCCGATGCGGTCGCCCAGCCACCCTGAGTCGCCGTGTGTGCCAGGCGCGTCCTTTCTTCTCCGACCGGCCCCGTTCCGAGGGCCTTGGTCTAAGCTGTTCCCGGGGAGGAGAACGGTGAAAACAAGAACCGCAGGTCCGGCGCGGACTCTCACCTTGGGTTTCCTGATGGGCCTACTGGTCTACCCGTCGGCCTCAACCGGCCCCGTGCTGGCCGCCAACCCGCCTGTCCTCATCGACGATTTCGAAACGGGCCTCCCCGCCGGAAGAGACGGTCTCAACAATCCAATCGGGTTCTACACGTTCCAGGACGGAAACGCAGGCACGACGGTCGCGATCTCCACCAGCTCGACGCCCCCGGCCCCCGTGCCGGGCGCGGGCGCTTCCAACAACGTGTTGCAGCTGGCTGTGAACGTCGTCTCCTACGCCGGCTTCGTCCATGCGTTCGAGAACGCGGCCGTGAACACCTGGGTCACCCAGGACTGGAGCGCCTACGAAGGGATCTCCTTCTGGTTGTACGGCCGCAGCAGCGGAACGACCCTGTTCCTCGACGTGCTCGACAACCGCAACCCCGGCTCGGTGAGGGATGACGCCGAGCGCTGGTCCATCGACCTTCCCGACAACTTCAGCGGCTGGCGGGAGATCAAGATCCCCTTCGCGAGCATGCATCGCAAGGAGATTGGCAATGGCGCGCCCAATGACGGTTTCGGCTTGACCCAGGTCCATGGCTGGGCCCTGGGTGCGGTCACGACACCCAGCCCCCAGACCTACTACGTGGACAAGGCCATGGTCTACGGCGTGGCGCCGGTTCACCCGCTGACCGTGGGATTCACCAAGATCGAGTACGGCGTCAGCGAGGGGGCAGCCGCCACGATCACGGCGAAGCTCAGCAAGCCATCCAGCAGTTCGGTGACGGTCCAGTACGCCACCACTTTCGGTTCGGCCATCCCGAGGCGTGACTATTCTCCGGCCACGGGATCGCTGACCTTCGCGCCCAACATCACGCAACAGTCCTTCACCGTACAGACGATCGACGACCACAAGCATCAAGGCGTACGCGGCGTGCTCCTCGAGCTCTCGAATCCGACCGGTGGCGCCGCCCTGGGCCTGCCCGCGATCGCGCGGCTCGCCATCCTGGACGACGAGGCCTTCGACCCGAGCCTGCTCGACGACTTCGAGACCTATCCTTATCTCTGGCGAGCCGACCGGAAAGGCTCCCTGTCCAATCCGGAGATCGCGGCCGGCGACCCTCTGGCCCTGCCCGGCCAGGGCGCGTACGAGCACGTGCTCGAGGCCGGCCCCAAGAGCGGCGAAGGCCACTTCGAACTGAGCCGCACTTTTCCGATTGGCCAGGACTGGAGCGACGCGGAAGGTCTGAGCTTCTGGTTCTACGGTCGCAACCGCGATCGAGACGTCGAGGTGAAGCTCGCGAGCGCCGCGGTCGGTGACGATCGCCCAGGGCTGAAGCTCGTCTGGAGCGACGAGTTCAACGGCAAGGCCGCCGCGGCCATCGACTCGAGCATATGGGGCCAGGAGGTTGGCGACGGCACCGTCAACGGCATTCCCGGCTGGGGGAACAGCGAGCTGGAGTTCTACACGGGCGGCAAGCGTAACGTCTCCACCGATGGCCAGGGCCACCTGCAGATCAGGATCGACAAGGGCGACGGCTCCCTGATGTGCTACTACGGACCCTGCCAGTACACCTCGGCGCGGCTGCTGACCAAGGATCGCTTCGAGGTGGCCTACGGCCGTGTCGAGGCGCGCATCAAGGTACCGGAGGGCTCCGGCCTGTGGCCGGCATTCTGGATGCTCGGCACCGACATCGACCAGGTTGGCTGGCCGCAGGCCGGCGAGATCGACATCATGGAAAACGTCGGCCGTTTGCCCCAGCGGGTCTTCGGAACCCTGCACGGTCCGGGATACGCGGGCGGGCAGAGCTACGGCAGGACCTACGACCTGCCGGCGCCGGTCGGTGACGACTACCACGTCTTCGCCGTCGACTGGCAGCCCGACAAGGTCGTCTGGTCCGTCGACGGCGTCGCGTACTTCACCGCCACCCCGACCGATGCCTTCCTGCAGGGCAAGCGGTGGGTCTTCAACCATCCCTTCTCCGTGCTGATGAACGTGGCGGTCGGCGGCAACTTCGGCGGGCCGGTGGGAGCGGAGGCCACCTTCCCCCAGACCATGTCGGTCGACTACGTGCGCCTCTACCAGGCCAAGCCCAGGCTCGTGTCGTTCGGCGCGTCGTTCCGCGATGACTTCTCGGGCTGGAAGCGGATCCGCATTCCGTTCTCGGCTTTCCGAAGCCATGCCGGGGAAGGGGAGCGGGAAGAGGAACGCGAGGGCGAACACGAAGGGGAAGCGAGGGCGCTGGATCTTTCGGCCGTGCAATCCCTCGGGTTCGAGCTCCCGGAAGAGATGAGCGATCCGGTGCTCCTGGACCAGATCCGCCTGACCTCTCCGAGTGACGTGACCGTGATGAACACGGCCGATGGCGGCGCCGGATCGTTGCGGAAGGCGCTGGGCATCGTGGCCGTCGATGGCACCGTGCACCTTTCCGCCGCGCTGGCCGCCCAGAAGATCACTCTCCTCTCCGGCCCGCTGACCCTGGGCAAGAACGTGACCATCGACGGCGCGGCCGCCCCCGGCTTGACCATCAGCGGCAACCACTCCGATCGGGTGTTCATCGTCAATGCGGGCACGACCGCGACTCTCCGCAATCTGACCGTCGCCGACGGCTACGGTTGGCAGCTCGCCGGAGGCATCCTCAACAACGGCATCCTGACCCTGGACCATGTCGTCGTCACCGGGAACACCATGGCGACGAACGCCGGAGATTTCTGGCAAGGCGGCGGCGGGATCTACAACGGGAGTGGGGCCACCTTCAACCTGATCGACAGCAGCGTGACGAACAACCGGGCCCGCTGGTCCGGCGGCGGCCTCTACTCGTTCTTCGACACGACCACCACCATCGTGCGCAGCACGATCAGCGGCAACGTGTCCAACGACGTGGGCGGCGGCTTCCGCTCGCTGGGCAACGTGAGCATCACCAACAGCACGCTGAGTGGCAACACCTCAACCGGCTGGCATGGCGGGGCCATCTTCCACACCGACGGCGCGATGGAGATTGCCAGCTCCACCATTGCCAACAACATCGGGCCAGACTACGCCCCGTCGGCGATCTTCATCGGCTCCTTCAACGCGGCGGTGCCCAGCCTCGAGCTCACGAATACGATCATCACGGGCAACCACTGGTACGCCTGCGAGCAGCACGCGGCGGGTACGGTCAGCCTCACCTCGGGCGGCCACAACCTCGTTCAGGACGGCAGCTGCAGCCCGGCATCGAGTGACCACGTCGTCGGTGATGCCAGGATCGGCGCGCTGGCCGATAACGGCGGCCCGACCCTGACGCACGCCCTGCTGCTCGGCAGCGCGGCCCTGGATGCGGGGGATGACACTACCTGTCCGGCGACCGATCAGCGCGGGACCAGTCGGCCCCAGGGCGCTCACTGCGACATTGGATCCTATGAAGCCCCTTGAGGTCTTGAAGGCGCCGGCGGCACGGCCAGCAGCGCGTCCGGTGGCCGCTTGGCGGCCCAGGCGATGCCGCGCAGGATCAAATCCCGCGGGCCTTCCTTCTGGAGGTTCGCCGTGCGGTGTCCCTGCATCCAGACGAACGACCGATACGGCTGGCCGCCGGGCAGCGTCCTCTCGTAGGACCAGGCCTGCGGATGCACCTCGCCGTTCATCGGCAGGGGCGCCTCCATGAGCACGTGCATCCCGGGGGCCTTGCGCAGCAGGAAGAACGCCTCGTCGTCGATCTCGAAATCGCGCGTGCCCTGCGTGATCGGGTGCTCGCGATCGACCACGTGCACCTTGAGCGGACCCGGCGAGTAGTTCATCTCGCCGTGTTGCTTGGCGGCGCCGGCGATCGGCGCGAACCAGGCGGGATCGTCCGAGCACATGCCGTCGTGGAGCACCACGAGCCCGCCCCCGCGCTCGAGGTAGGGGCCGAGGACGGCCCGCTCGGCGGGACTGCAGTTGCCGCCGTCGCCCTTATAGATGATGAGGACGTCCGTCCGCGCCAGCTCGTCCGCGGTGGGGAAGTGGAGCGCACCGTCGACCTGGACCCCGCGTTCCATCAGGATCTTGCTCCAGTCGGCCAGGAACGCCGGATAGTCGTGTATCCCGTTGCCCACCGGGTTGTGCGTCTTCTCTCCGGCTCGAATGAACACGCGCAGCGGCCGCGCGGGCTCTTGCGCGCCAAGAAAGGAGGCCAGGGGCGCGATGAGCGCTACCGCCGCCAGCAGGACGAACGTCGTTCTCGGCTCCATGGATCCTCCCGCTTTCATCTAGGCAAGGCCCGTAGCTCTTCGGCGCTCCACGGGCGCGTGCGCGTCTTCGTCAAGCCACGGATTTCCTTGACCGCGTCCGGCTCCACGGGGGAGGCCGCGTTGCCCCACTCCCGACGCACGTAGGTCAGTACGGAAGCGATCTCGTCATCGGTCAGCACGGCGAGCGGCGGCATCAACCCGATGTCGCCCTCCTTGCCCGCCAGCACCACGCGTGTGGGGACGCCGGCGTCGCCGACGAGCAGCGGCGATCCCGCGAGGCGGGGCGCCTGGTGCTCACGCCCGCGGCCGTCCGGCCCGTGGCAGGACAGGCAGAGATTGCCGTAGAGCTTCCGCCCCGTCTCGAATCGCGCCTTTTCGCCGGTGGTCAGCGGAGGGATCTCCACGCGCGGGACGGGCTTGCCGGGCCAGTCGAGATTGGCGGCCACCGCCTTGGCCAGGGTGCCGATGTCGCCGGGCTCGGAGGTGAGTCGGGTGAGGGACGCGGGTGCCTGCGGAAGCGTTAACGCGACAGGTGGCGGCGCGCTGCGCCGCGCGCCGGCGGGGTCATCTCGGTCGCTAATACTCAGGCCGGCATCGAGACCCCGCAGCAGCGCCGTGCGCTGCCAGAGCGGTCGGCCCGTGGTCGCGGCCTGGTCGAGCAGCGGAAGGATGGCCTCGCGATTGCGCGAGCGCGCCAAGGCTCCGCTGAGCATGGCGACCGCATCCGCCGCATCCGCGTTCCTCTCGTCCTGCAGCAGCCGGGCGAGAAGCTGCGCCTCCATTCCCGCGAGCCCGCTCACCACGGCATCCACCGTGATCGCATCGCCGCCGTAGCGCTGCAGCATCGCCAACGCCGGCTCGAGACGCGCCGCCTTGGGCATCTCGCCGATCGAGGCCGCCAGCTGGCGCCGGACGGTCCAGTGCGGGTCGTCTATGAGGCGGAGGGCAGCGTCGGCCAGCGGGTGGGCCGGCTCCGCCAGCCACGGCTCGGACCACCTCAGGGCCCAGGCGCGCACGTCGGGTGACGGATCGGAGAAAAGCGGCTGGAGCGCCGGTACGTCGAGCCCGCCGAGCCCGCCGAGCGTGCCGAGCGCGTGCAGCTTCGTCCGCCAATCCGGCGCCGAGCGGAGGAGCTCCTTGAGCGCGGGCACCACGGCCGGGTCCCCGCGTTGCACCAGGAGCTGTTGCGCGGTGTCCCGCCACCAGCCGTTCGGATGGGCCAGATAGGCGACGAGCCCCGCCGAGGTCTCCTTCGACAGCGCGGGCTTGCGGTCGCGGCGGGTCGTCTCGTGCGCCAGGCGCCAGATGCGTCCGCGGTTGGTGGGCTGCGCGAGCTGGTTGCGCCGGATGTAGTCCCGCAGGTACTCGGTCTGGTAGGCCGCGTCCTGCACCACGCCGCGGTACATGTCCACGATGTAGAGGGTACCGTCGGGTGCGGAGGCGGCGCTCACCGGGCGCAGGCGCTCGTCGCGGGAGGCAAAGATCTCCCCGGTCTTGAAACCGTTGCGGGCGGTCAGGCGGCCGGTGCCGTCGTCGTCGATCACGAACCAGTGCAGCATGTTCGTCGTGCAGTCGGTGACGAACACGCCGCCCCGCAGCTCCGCGGGCAGTCGATCGCCGCGGTAGACGACGGGCGTGGCCGCGCTCTGCATGATCCGCGAGGAGCCGTCGGGCCGGAAGGACTGATCGCGGTACCCGCGGTTCACGCCGCGGCTGGGCCGCACCGGCCAGACCTCCGCGTCCTGGAGCGAGATCAGCGATTCGTAGAGGCCGCGCGTCCGCACGAGGCCCGGGTTGCGCATGAAGTAGCGGGCGAGCGTGAAGTCCACGAACAGGGGCGAGCTGTTGACGTTGCGCCAGACGCGCCCGGCGTCGTCGATCGATCCGCCCCACTGCCCGCGGTTGAGCGTCGGCATGACCTCGAAGCCGCCGCCGCGGAACCGCAGGTGCCAGTCGTGCTCGGACGTGTAGACCCAGTTGTCGAGCCCCCAGATCAGGCTGTTCGCGTTGTGCTCGGGGTTGCGCTCCAGGCGGCCGAAGCTGTCGCTGACGAGCACCTTCTCGTCCATCTTCAGGTCGCCGCCTGCGTCGCGCATCCACCACAGGTGCGGCGGCTCGCCCACGAGCGCGCCCGTGGCCAGGGTCTTGATCGCTCGCGGCAGGACGAGCTTGTCGGCAAAGACGGTCCGGCGGTCCATCGTCCCGTCGTCGTCCAGGTCTTCCAGCACCACCACCCGGCAGATCCCCTCGCGCGAGTCCTTCATCCCCTCACCCGCGGCAAAGGCCGGCATCTCGACCACCCACATGCGGCCGTCGGCGTCGAAATCGATCAGGATCGGATCCTGGACGAGGGGCTCCTTCGCGACCAGCTCGACGCGATAGCCGGGTGGCACCACGATCGTCTTCAGGGAGTCCTCCGCCGACCGCTCAGGCGCGCCCTCGTCCTCCCGCACCACCGCAGGTGGCCAGGGCTCGTGCGCCGCGCGGTGCCGACGGCCGACGGCTCGATCGGCCAGAGCGGCCAGACCGGCGAGCACGATCACCGCCAGGCCGAGGATCGCGAGACGTCCCTTGCTGACCTGCGTGGCCGCCTCGCCTACTCGACCGGCACCAGGCGGACGACGAGGCCGGGGGTGGACGCCGACAACTGCGGCCCCGGCAACTGAAGGGCGACGTAGAGCAGGCCCTCGGGGCCGGTCACGATGTCGCGCACACGGCCGTAGCGGTCGAACACCACCTCCTGGTGCAGGACTCGTCGGCCCTTCACCTCCAGGCGCCGGAGCGCGGTGCCGCCGAGCCCGGTCACGAACAGGTCGTTGCGCCAGCTCGGGTAGCGGTTGCCGGAGTAGAAGTGGATCCCACTGGGCGCGATGGTCGGGTTCCAGTACACGATCGGCGGCTCCATTCCCTCGTGCGCCGTCTGCGTGATGCCGGGCTCGAGACCGTGCGAGATCACGGGCCAACCGTAGTTGTGACCGGCCTCGAGGATGTTCAGCTCGTCGCCCCCCATCGGCCCGTGCTCGGACTCCCAGAGGAGGCCCGTCACGGGATCGATCGCGAAGCCCTGGGGATTCCGGTGGCCGTACGTCCAGATGGTCGGGATCGCGCCCGCCTTGCCCACGAACGGATTGTCGGAGGGGGCGGTGCCGTCGTCGTTGACGCGGTGCACCTTGCCCAGCGGGCTCCAGAGGTCCTGGGCGGCGGCCGGCTGGCCTCGATCGCCGATCGAGTAGACGAGCTTGCCCTGACGATCGAAGAGGAAGCGCGATCCGTAGTGATAGTTCTGTGGCCCGAAGAGCGCCGGGGCCGGAGTGTAGACCGCCTGCTCGTCCACCCAGGCGTTGCCCTCGAGTCTTCCGCGCACGATCGCGGTCATCGACGTGTCGCCCGGGCCCGCCACGGCGTACGAGAGGTAGATCCAGCCGTTCTCCGCGTAGCGGGGATGAACTTCGACGTCCAGGAGGCCGCCGTCCTGGATAGCCCACGGCTTGGGCGTGCCCGCCACCGGCTCGGGGAGCAGGCGGCCCTTCTCCACGATCCTCAGGCGGCCCGGCCGCTCGGTGACCAGCATCCGCCCGTCGGGCAGGAACGCGATCCCCCACGGCGTCTCGAGACCCCGCGCCACGACCTCGAGCTTGAACGTCTGCTTCTCGGACTTGATGACGTCGCCGTCGGGGTCGACGATCGTCCGAGGGTGCTCCCTGGCTTCGGCTTCCTGTTGGCGGATCAGGACGACGAGTTGCCAGATCTGCTCTTCCGTGAGCGCGTCCTTGAAGGCGACCATCGCCGTTCCTTTCCGGCCCTCGCGAATGGTCTCGACGACGTGCGCGTCGTCGCCGCCGAATGTCCACACGCCGTCGATCAAGCTGCCCGCGGCTCCGCCCTCGAGGTTGCGGCCGTGACAGGCGACGCAATGCTGGTCGTACACGACCCACGCCTTCACCGTCGGATCGCCCGGCCCGCGTCCGGCCCGCGGGTCGCGAGGCGGGCCCGGCTCGGACGGCGCCGCGAGGCTCAGCGTGGCGGTGGCAGCCAGGGTCCAAGCAGCCACGGACGCCCGAGTTCCCCGATGGCCTACTCGAAGCACCGTTCGAGCAGCGCCTGGCCGATGCCCGACTTGTTGCCGGGCGTGCACGTGTTGCCGGTGGGAGCGCAGCACCAGCACGCGTCCTTGACTTCGGCCCGCTCCCCCGGGGGGATGACGGACTCGGTGACGGCGCCCGATGCCGCCGGGCCGCAGGCGTTGCCGACCGCCGCCGCGCTCCGCAGGACGACGCGCGCGCCGGTCAGGTTCACGTAGACCGGCTTGGCGGCGGCGCCGGGGAAGGCGAGGGCGGTGACCCGCTTCTCGTTGGGCGCGGTCTGGCGATAGATGACGATCACCGGAGTTCCTGCCTTGAATTTCGCCGCCTCCGCGATCACGGCCGGACCGAACCGCCAGGTCAGGGTCTCCCCGGCGTCGGACTTCATGATCACGCTGCTCAGGCGGCTATCGACGCCCTGCAGCGTGCCGCGCACGCTCTTGTGGACGCGGGCCGGTTCCGGCGAGGCCTGCGCCGCGGCGGGCGGGGGAGGCGCGCCCAGGAAGAGGGCGAGCAGGAAGGATGAGGCCGAGAGCGCGCTCGTCCGGGACCAGTGCATGTCGCTTTCCCCAGGGGGTCGTCCGGCGCCCCGCCGACGGTGCGCAGGGTATCACCGATACGAATGGCGGAAACGTGGCTCGCGCGCTTGGAGTACGATGCCCGCGCGGTACTCACGTGACCGATCGCAAGCTGGTCGAGCAGGAAAGCGGGCGCTTGGACGAGCAGAGCCGAATCCTTGCCCGGATCTCGGCCAACGCGCCTCTCGAGGAGACCCTCTCCGCGGTGGCGCGCCTGGTCGAGTCCTCCTGCCCCGAGACGCTGTGCACGATCCTCCTGCTCGACGAGGACGGAGAGCACCTGCGGCATGGAGCCGCGCCGAGCCTTCCCGAGGCCTTCGTCAAGGCCATTGACGGACAGGAGATCGGTCCGGCCGCGGGCTCCTGCGGCACGGCCATGTTCCGCCGCGCCGCAGTCGTGGTGACCGACATCCGGCAGGACCCGCTGTGGACCGGGTTTCGGCATCTGGCCGCGCTGGCCGGCGTGCGGGCCTGCTCGTCGACGCCGATCCTGTCGGACGACCAGCGCGTGCTGGGCTCGTTCGCCGTGTACTACCGTGAACCCCGGCCTCCCACCGCGACGGAGAGGGAAGCGGTCGAGATCGCGACGCACCTCGGCGGCATCGCGATCCAGCACGGGCGGGCCCAGGAGGCGCTCCGCCGCAGCGCCGAATACCTGACGGACAGCGAGGAGCGCTTCCGCGAGATCGCCGAGAACATACGTGAGGTCTTCTGGATCACCGACCTCGCCAAGCAGCGCATGCTCTACATCAGCCCGGCCTACGAGGCGATCTGGGGCCGCACCTGCGCGAGCCTGTACGAGAGCCCGATGTCGTTCGTCGAGGCCATACACCCCGAGGACCGGGAGCGCGTCCTGGCCAAGATGTCGAGCCAGTCCAGCGGCGAATACGACGAGGTCTACCGGATCCTGAGACCAGACGGCTCGCTGCGGTGGATCCACGACCGCGGATTCCCCGTCCCGGGGCCGAGGGGCGTCGTGGAACGAATCGTCGGGAGCGCACAGGACATTACGGAGCTGAAGCAGGCGGAGCAGGCGCTGCGGGAGACCGAGGGCCGCTATCGGAGTCTTTTCGAGAGCGCTCCCGACGGCATCCTCGTGGCCGATTCCAACGGCACGTACGTCGACGCGAATCCCAGTGTCCTGTCCATGCTCGGATACTCACGCGACGAGCTGATCGGGATGAGGTCCGAGGACATCCTCGTCCCCCGGGAGCATGAGCGGGTGGGCTCGGCGCTCACGGACATCAATCGGGGCGTCGAACACCGACACGAATGGCAATTCCGGCGCAAGGATCGGTCCCAGTTCCACGCCGACGTCATGGCCACCGTGATGGCCGACGGCCGGATATTGGCCCTGGTCCGCGACGTCACCGAGCGCAAGCGCGCCGTCGAAACGCTGCGCGAGAGCGAGCGCCGCTTTCGCGACATGCTCGCGAATCTCCACCTCGCCTCCCTGATGCTCGACCGGGAGGGGCGGATCACCCACTGCAACGACTTCCTGCTGCGGCTGACGGGCTGGATGGCGGACGAAGTGCTCGGCCGGAGCTGGTTCGAGCTGTTCGTGCCGCCCGGACAGGACGACGTCAAGGAGGTCTTGTCGTCGCTCCTGGCCGACCGACCCGAGGCCTGGCATCACGAGAACGAGATCCTCACGCGGACCGGCGCGCGCCGCCTGATCCGCTGGAACAACTCGGTCCTGCGCTCCGAAACGGGCGAAGCAATCGGGATGGCGAGCATCGGGGAAGACATCACGGAGCACAAGCGGCTGGAGGAGCAACTGCGCCAGTCCCAGAAGATGGAGGCCGTCGGGAGGCTGGCCGGTGGCGTCGCCCACGACTTCAACAACATCCTGGGCGTCATCACCGGGTATGCCGATCTCCTCAAGCGCAAGACGCCGGAGGGTCACCCCGACCGGCGCCGGATCGACGAGATTCTCCGCGCGGCCCAGCGGGCGGCCGGACTCACGCGGCAGCTCCTGGCCTTCAGCCGCAAGCAGGTGCTGGAGCCGAAGGTCCTCGAGCCCAGCGTCGTCGTCGTCGACATGCGCGGGATGCTGGAACGGCTCATTGGCGAGGACGTCGACTTCGCGATGAAGGCCAGGGCCAAGGGCCGCGTCAAGGTCGACCCCGGACAGCTCGAGCAGGTCCTGATGAACCTGGTGGTGAACGCGCGGGACGCCATGCCCATGGGCGGATCGCTGACCATCGAGACGGCAGACGTGGACCTGGAGCAGGAGTACGTCCAGCGCCGCGAGGTGGCCGTGCAGCCCGGCCGCTACGTCATGATCGCGGTCGCCGACACGGGCGCGGGGATGGATGAGGCGACGCAGGCCCGGGTCTTCGAGCCGTTCTTCACCACCAAGGCCGAAGGGAAGGGCACGGGCCTTGGTCTCGCGACGGTTTACGGAATCGTGAAGCAAAGCGGGGGCTACATCTGGATGCAGAGCGAGGTCGGAGAGGGCACGGTCTTCCGCGTGTACCTGCCGCGCGTCGAGGAAGCCGTGGCCAGGGAACTGGAGCGCCCGGCGGCTCCCCGCCGCTCGGCCACGGAGACCGTGCTCGTCGTCGAAGACGAGCCGGCGGCCCGGGAGTTGGTCGGTGAAGTCCTTCGCGCGGAAGGCTACCGCGTGCTCCTGGCCGCGAACGGGCAGGAGGCCGTGGAGATGGCCGCCCGCGCGTCGGAGCCCATCCACCTGCTTCTCACCGACGTCGTCCTGCCGAAGCTGAGTGGCCGCGCGGCCGCGCAGCAGATCTGCGCCGTGCACCGCGGCGCGAAGGTCATCTACATGTCGGGCTATACGGACGACCAGGTCTCGCCCCACGGCGTGCTGGAGCCGGGCATCATCCTGCTGCAAAAGCCGTTCAGTCCCGAGGATTTGACCCGGCGCGTCGGGGAGATCCTGGACGACCGCTGACTGAGTCAGGGAGGTCCGGCCCCGATTCGCGTCTGCAGTGACGCGGTGCTACCGTAGCCTCGCAGTTCCGGGCTCCCACCCCTTCCGCGCGGCGCGGGACAGGCGGCGCAGGGCGATCGCGCCTTCCCCGGTTTCGCCAAGGGAGCCCGCCATTGAAACCGCCTCTGCTCGTCCTTCCCCCGACCAAGAAGCCCAGCTCTCCCGCCCTGACTGCGGCCACGTTGCTCGGCCGGCCGGCCGGCGCGCGCGCGGGTCTGGCCGGCGCCCGCGTCCTCATCGTCGAGGACGACCAGGACTGCCGTGAGCTGATCCGCACGTTTCTCGAGAGGGCGGGGGCCACGGTCCGGTGTGTCGATTCGGTGGCCGCGGCCATGGATTGCGTCTACCGTTCTTTCGATCCGGACGTCGTGCTCACCGACTACTCGATGCCGGTCGCGAATGGTCTGGAGCTCATCCGCCAGTTTCGCCGCGCGCCCTCCAGCCGTGCCATCGCCGTTCCCATCCTCGTCATCAGCGGGCAGAGCGATGAAAACTGGAGGGCGCGGTCACTGGCGGCCGGCGCCGCGGACCTGCTGACCAAGCCCTTCGATCCGGCCGTGCTCGTCACTCGGATCGCGGCCGCCGTCGCCCCCGGCCGAAGCGGGCCCCACTAGAACCCCGAGGAGCCCGGTTCGGCGTCGATCAGGGGCGCTGAATCTCTGCGAAACGGCCCGACTGGAAGTCGGAGATCGCTTGCCGGATCTCGGACTCCGTGTTCATGACGAAGGGTCCGTAGCGGGCGACCGGCTCGCGCAGGGGTTGTCCGGCGAGGAGCAGCAGCCGCGCCCCGGCGGACGCGCCGGACGGGACGGCGAGCCGCACGCCATCGCCGGGCCCGAGGAGGCCGAGCTCTCCGTCGCCTACCAACTGGCGGTTGCTTCCGACTTCCGCGCGTCCCTCGAACACGTAGACCAGTGCCTGGTGGCCCTCGGCGAGCGGCTGCTCGACGACGGCCCCGGGGCTGAGCTTCCAGTCCTGGTAGACGATCGGCGTGCGCGTGTCGATCACGGCCCGTACCCCGAGCGCTTCGCCCGCGATCACGCGAACCTCCGCCCGCCCGTCCTCGCTCGTCGCGCGCGGAATCCGGGATCCCGGCACCTCCTGGTAGCGCGGCCGCATCATCTTGTCGCGCGCGGGCAGGTTCACCCAGACCTGGAAGCCGTGGATGCGGCCCCCGCGCCGGCGGATGTCCCCCGACGGCATCTCGGAGTGCACGACGCCGCTCCCCGCGGTCATCCACTGCACGTCGCCCGCGGCGATCGCGCCCTTGTTGCCCGCGGAGTCCTCGTGTTCGAACTGACCCTCCAGCATGTAGGTCACGGTCTCGAACCCGCGGTGCGGATGATCGGGTGCGCCCTGGGCTTCGCCCGGGCCGTAGGCCGCCGGCCCCATCTCGTCGAGCAGCAGGAACGGATCGACGAGGGCCAACCCTCCGGTCGGGAAGGGCCGACGGACGATGAAGCCGCCGCCCTCGAGCTGGCGGTGGGCGGTGATCACACGCTCGACCTTGCGACTCATGTCTCGATCTCCTTCTCTGTCGTGGTTCTCTATCGTGGGTTTCAGGCGGCGTGTTGCGCGGCCGAGTTCCCCGGCATCTTGCGAGTGACGAGCGGCACGGCGCCCCCGATCACGCCCGCGGCCAGGGCCCCCAGGCCCCACGTCACGCCGGACCAGGAGATTCCGAGCGCCTGATCGAGCGAAATCGGGCCGGGCCCCGTGAACGCGAGCGCGAGGGCCGCTGCGCCCAGCACCAGCGTGTACTCGTAGCCGCCACCCTGCGCAAAGAAGCCACCCTTGATGTGGACACTGACCGCCGCCACCAGCATCACGGCCACCAGCGCCGCCCCCGCCGCCGGCGTCAGGAGGCCGACGGCCAGGAGGAGGCCGCCCACCCCTTCGACGATTCCCGCTTGCGCGGCATGGAGGCGGCCCGGCCGGAAGCCCAGCTGCTCCAGGAATTGGCCGGTCCCGGCGATGCCGTAGCCGCCGAACCACCCAAACAGCTTCTGCGCGCCGTGCGCGGCCAGGGTCAGGCCTACGACAAGACGCAAGATCAAGAGTCCGACGCTCATTTGAACCTCCATGCCTCTGCTATCGAGGGACTAGTTACTTCCCTATAGATACCAATAGTAGGCCCGGAGGTCTCCCGTGTCAAGTCCCTTCCCTTTGGAAAGTCACATGCGATACAATCCAGGCAGGATGAGCAAGCGGGTCAATCCCCACTGCCGCGCCTTCCAGAACGCGGTGGACCTGCTCGCGCGCCCCTGGACGGGACTCATCCTGAGCCTTCTTCAGAACGGCCCCTTACGATTCAGCGAGCTGGAAGAGGGCTCCCGTGGAGTAGGGGCCAAGACCCTCTCGGCCCGCCTCAAGGAGCTGGAGTCACGCCGGCTCGTCGCACGTCACGTCGAGCCGGGACCCCCCGTGCGCGTGCAATACACCCTGACCTCCAGGGGCCGCGGCTTCGAGCAGGTGGCGGCGGCGATCGAGCGCTGGGGCCGGGAGCTGGTCGCGGACGACTAGCGAGAGACGTTCTCTTCAGAGTGGCGCGATCACGCGGCGCAGCCGATGGACCGCCGATGGGATCTCGGCGGCCGTCGTGCCTCCGTAGCCGAGGACCAGGCCGCGTCGTGTCGGTGGGCCGAGGGAGCAAGAGGAGAGCGGCATCACCCAAAGGCCGCGCTGGGCCGCCCGCAGGGCTATGACGTGGTCGGGCCAGCGCCCCCGCGCCGTGACGGCCAGATGCATTCCCGCCGCGTCGCCGATCACGCTCAGGTCGGAGCCCAGCTCCTGGCCCAGGGCCTCCACGAGAGTCGCCCGCCGGTCGCCGTAGAGCGCACGCATCCGGCGCAGGTGCCGTCCGAACTCGCCCTCGTTGATGAAGTCCGTCAAAGCGGCCTGGGGAAGGCTCGCCGGAAAGATGTCCATGGCCTCGCGAACGGCGACGAAGCGCGGAACGAGGTCGAGCGGGATCACGAGATAGCCGCAGCGCAGCGACGGAAACAGGATCTTGCTGAAGGTCCCGATGTAGATGACGCGGGCGTCCCGGTCCAATCCCTGCAAGGCCCCGATGGGAAAGCTCTCGTATCGGTACTCGCTGTCGTAGTCGTCCTCGATCACCCAGGCGCCGGTCCGGCGCGCCCAGTCGAGCAGCTGCAAGCGGCGCGAAGCGCTCATGGTCATGCCGAGGGGGTACTGGTGGGAGGGCGTGACGTACGCGGCGCGCGCCCGGGCGCACGCGGCCATGCCGGCGTCGACGTCGAGCCCCTCGTGATCCACGGGGACCGGCGCCAACCGCGCGCCCGCCATGGACAGGACGTCACGCGCTCCGCGATAGCCCGGTTCCTCGACCCACACGTGATGGCCGGGCTCGAGCAGGACACGAACGGTGATGGCGAGGGCCTGCTGCGAGCCGCTCACGACCATGACGTTGTCGGGCTCGCAACGGACGGCGCGCGCGGTCCTCAGGTAGGTGGCGACCGCCTCCCGGAACGGGCGATGGCCCATCGGGTCGCCGTAGTTGAGCATCCGGGCCAGGGGGTTGCGGGAGTGGCGCGCGAGGAGACTGGACCAGACGGCGGCCGGGAAGCGCTCGACGGCGGGCTGGCTCACGCGGAACGCGCCCCCGCCCCCGAGCCATGGCTCGGGCCCACGTAACCGAATCGCCGAGTGGCGGGGAAGGAGGCGGCGAGGGCGGTGCCGGCGTCGCGGCGCGCGGTCGGGGTCCGGCGGGAGCGGCGGCCTCAGCTCGTCGGGCAGCGACCGCGCCACCACGGTGCCGGCGCCCACCCGGCTCTCGAAATAACCCTCGGCCACGAGCTGCTCGAACGCGCTGAGGACGGTGATGCGGGAGATCCGCAGCTCGGCCGCCAGCGCTCGCGTGGAAGGCAGTCGCTGACCCGGCCGCACCCGGCCGTCCAGAATGGCCTCGCGGTAGCCCTCGTAGACCTGCCGGTACAGCGGCCGGGCCGAGCGCCGGTCGATGGCCACCAGAGGAGGAAAAGCCGGCGCCCGCTTCACCCCCAGATCATAATGGCTCTATATGAACAGCCCAAAATGGCCATTCATAAGGGCCACTATCAAGGGCACACTGAGGGCGTGCGATCCATCGCTGCGATCCTCCTCGCCGCCTCCCTGGCCGCCGCACCCGCGGGCGCTCGCGATCCATCGCGCCTGGAGGTCCAGAGCGTGTCCAATCCCCAGTCCGATTTCGACTTCCTGTTCGGCCGCTGGGACGTCCACAACCGACGGCTCAAGGAGCGGCTGAAGGGCTCCACCAGGTGGGACGAGTTCGAGGGCACCGTGGTCGTCCGACCGGTCTGGGGCGGGAAGGCGAACCTCGACGAGTACGAGGCGGAGGGGCCGGCCGGGCACATCCAGGCCCTCACCCTGCGCCTGTTCGATCCCAGGTCACAGCAATGGAGCATCCGCTGGGCGACGAGCGAGACGGGAACGCTCGACGTTGCGATGATCGGTTCCTTCCAGGACGGCCGCGGCGAGTTCTACGACCAGGAGATGTTCGAGGGCCGCAGCATCTACGTGCGTTTCATCTGGTCCGCGATCACGCCGACTTCCTGTCGTTGGGAGCAGGCGTTCTCGGCGGACGGAGGCAAGACGTGGGAGACGAACTGGATCATGGAGCTCAGCCGCCGGACCTCGGCCGCGGACGGGGAGACGTTACCCCGACAGCACGATTTCGACTTCGAGTTCGGTACCTGGAAGACTCGCCTCTCCCGCCTCCAGCATCCCCTCACCGGCTCGAGTACCTGGGTCGAATACGAGGGCACGACCGTCGTCCGAGAGATCTGGAACGGCCGCGCCAACCTCGTGGAGCTCGAGGTCGAAGGCCCTGCCGGTCGCATCGAGGGTCTGTCCCTCCGCCTGTACGATCCCCGAGCCCGCCAGTGGAGCCTCAATTTCGCGAACCGCGCCGCCGGTGTGATGAGCCCGCCCACGATCGGGGAGTTCAAGAATGGGCGAGGTGAGTTCTACTCCCAGGAGACGCTGGACGGCCGGGCCATCTTGGTTCGATTCGTCATATCGAACATCACCGCGAATGCGTGCCGGTTCGAGCAGGCGTTCTCGGACGATGGCGGCAAGACCTGGGAAGTGAACTGGATCGCCACGGACACACGGGTGTCGTCGGGATCATCGGGAGGCAACAGCCCATGATCATCGAGATGCGCACGTACCGGACCAAGCCGGGAATGCGAGCGGAGTTCCTCGAGATATTCAGGGCCAAGAGCCTGCCCGCCCATCAGCAGATCGGCATGAAGATCCTGGGCCCGTTCCTCTCCGTCGAAGATGCCGACGTCTTCTTCTTCATGAGGGGCTTCCCGGACCTCGAGAGCCGCGGACCGATGAAAGACCGGTTCTACGAGGGTGAACTCTGGAAGCGGGAGCTCGAGCACAAGCTCCTCCCGATGTTGGAAAAGTACGACGTGGTGCTGGTCGAAGCCGAAGGTGGCCTGGGAACCTGGCACTAGGTACGGCCCGCTCGGGGACGGGGTCGGCCGTGGCCGAGATATCGGAGTCGGCTCGCGTCGGCATGGAAGAAGACGCGCTGGATCTTGCCCTCGGCCACGGCCAGCAGGACGGCCGCGAATGGGAGCTCGTCCCGGTAGAAGACGAGCGCGGGCTGACCGTTGAGCTCCCGCGGTTCGACGTCGACGGCGGCACGGCGTGACGTGGCCACCACGAAGGCGGCCACACGCGTCGCGCCCGTGAGCGGCCGCCGAAGGTTGCGCAGGCCCCGGAAGACCCGGCCCTCGGGCCCGCCGTCCGTGATGAGGACGGCATCCGGCGCGAGGAGATCCACCAGGCTCGCGACGTCCCCCGCGGAAGCGGCGCGGATGAAGGCGTCCAGGAGCTGCTGGTGCTGCTCCCGCGAGGAGTTCATGAGCCGCCGCCCGTCCGCCACCTTGTGACGCGCGCGCTCGAGCAGCTTCCGGCAGGCGGCCGGGGTGCGCGAGACGAGCGTCGCGATCTCCGCGTGGGCGAAGTCGAACACGTCGTGGAGGAGAAGCGTGGCCCGCTCGGCGGGAGTGAGCCGCTCCAGCACCACCAGGATGGCCATGGACAGCTGCTCCTGCTCCTCCAGACGAGCCATTCCCCCTTCCTCGAGGTCGACCGGCTCGGGCAGGCGATCGCTGCGGCTCTCCTCGCGCCGCGCCCGCGCCGAGGTGAGCTCGTTCAGGCACAGGCGGGTCACGACCGTCACCAGGAATGCCTTCGGAGAGTCGACCTCGACGTCGCGCTGCTGCCAGCGCAGCCACGCCTCCTGGACCATGTCCTGTGCGCGTCCGACGTCTCCCAGCATGCGGTACGCGAGCCCCAGCATCGCGGGCCGGTGGGCTTCGAACACGGCGAGATCCTCCGCCGCCCGCGGAGCCGACATCAGGATGGCTTCGCCCCGGCCACGGCGAGGGAATGGCTCTTTTCGAAATAGACATACGACACCGCCAGGAGGCCGAGGAACACCAGGGGGTCGATGACGAACAGCACGCTGAGGCGGGCATCCCCCCGACCGAAGTGGGCAATGCTGGCCGACACGAGCGTGATGGCGAACCCAGAGTAAGCGAACTCCTTCACCTTGAACGGCACGGCCGGTATCAAGAGGGCCAGGACGCCCAGGATCTTGGCCACCGTGAGCTCGACCTTGAAATACGGGGGGAATCCCAGGTGGACGAACGCTCCTTCGGGTCCATTCGGAAATGGGAAATGGTCGTTGAAGACGAAGTTGACGATGCTGAACACCATGACGGCCAGGACGAGGCCGGTGGCCGCCCGGTAGATCCACCGTTCTCGCTTCGACAGCGTGTTCGGCATCGCTCAGCTCGCCAGCCCGACGATCTCGCGCACGTGCGTCCGTTGTTCGGCAGCATCCAGCATGAAGGCCGCCACCGCACGGAACGACATCGAGAACCCGTCGACGGGGAGCGCGTCGCGCTCGCTGCGATACGCTTCGTCGGGCCTCTCGATCAAGCGTGGGGGCCGCGCGATCGTCCAATCGAGGGGCGTCGCGCGCACGATCTCCTCGGCCGTCCCGAGGTCGCGCATCACCTGCGTGAGCAGCCAGCGGAAGAAGGCGAAGCGGAGTCCCTTCTCCGGGAACAGGATGGCGGCCGACACGAGTACGAGCCGCCTCACCCCGGCCCTGGTCATGGCGGCGACGGTGCTGGCCGCGGCCTCCTGAACGATCGCGTGCGGGCGGAAGGCCCTTGGCGGCCGAACGCCGAGGGCCGAGAGCACGACGTCGTGCCCGGGCAGCGCGCTCGCCAGCTCGTCCACGCGCAGCGGATCGCCGCGCTGCACCTGCAGCCGCGGATGCCGGCGTGTGATCTTCGCCGGCGAGCGGACGAACGCCGTGACCTCATGGCCCCGAGCCAGGGCGACGTCGACGAGCTGCGTTCCCGTCTTGCCGTTGGCGCCAAGGATGAAGAGCCGCATGGTCCCACCTCCTACATGGTGGACCGGACAGGCCCTCCCGGCGTGACAGGAAAATCACGATGACGACTGGTCACGTCGGGCCCTGGACCGGAACCAGTAAAAGAGAGGGAGCCCGGCCAGGATCAGGACGAGCCCCGTCACCGACTCGACGCGCTTCTCGATCAGGGTGTTGACGACCAGCCAGGCGGACACCAGGACGAAGATCGCGGGAACCACGGGATAGCCGAGAGTCCGGTAGGGCCGCGGCGCCTGGGGCATCCGGCGCCGCAGGACGAAGACCGAGGACGTGACCAGGCCGTAGAAGATCCAGGACGCGAAGAGCAGGCTGTCCGTGAGCTGGTCGAAGGTGCCGGAGACGGCCAGCAGGCTCGACCAGACGGCCTGGACGACGAGCGACCAAACGGGCACGCGCGTGCGCTCGCTCAGCTCCGCCATCTTCGCGAAGAAGAGGCCGTCCCGGGCCATGGCGAACGGCACGCGGGCGTTCGAGAGGATGGACCCGTTCAGGGCGCCCAGGGCCGAGACCACGAAGGCCACCGCCACCAGCTTGCCGCCGTACTCGCCCAGGAAGGTGGTGGCGGCCTTCGAAGCCACGGGGAGGGCGGCCCGGTAGCGCGTGGAGTTGCTCGTCACCACCTCGGCCACGGGCAGGGCATAGAAGTAGGCGAGGTTGGCCAGGCAGTAGATCGCCATCACCACGAGCATCCCGCCGATGAGGGCGCGCGGGATGTTGCGGCCCGGGTTCTGCACTTCGCCCGCGGCCATGGGCATGTTGTTCCAGCCGTCGTAGGCCCAGAGCGCGGCCAGCATTGCCGTCCCGAAGGTGGCGCCGCTCCAGGTCACGGTCCCCGCCGGCGCCCGCAGGTGGGACCAGTCCGCCGAGCCCGAGAAGAAGAAGATGCCGAGCACGACGAAGGCGATGCCGCCGATCTTCAGCAGGGTGAGAGCCGACTGGACCTTGCCGCCGAGAGCCACCGCGAAGCAGTTCAAGACGGAGAGAAGCAGGATGGCGCCCACGGCCACGACCTGCCGAGGCCCGAACTGCCAGTCGATGGTCTGGCCCAGAACGGAGATCTCGCGATGGACCCAGACCGCGTTCAGGGGCAGGAAAGCGGCCAGGAAGATCGCGAACCCCGCGCCCAGGCTGGCGACGGAGGCGCTCCCCGCCACGATGAAACGCTGCCATCCGAAGAGGAAGGCCGCCGTCTCGCCGTAGGACTTCTTCAAGTAGACGTACTCGCCGCCGGCCTCGGGCAGCATCGCCCCCAGCTCCGCGTAGCTCAGCGCTCCCGCCAGCGACAACAGGCCGGCGGCCACCCACGCCGCCAACACCAGCGCGGGGATTCCCAGGTCCTGGGTCATCACCGCCGTCTTGAGGAACACGCCCGACCCGATGACCGTGCCCACCACGAGGGCGGTCGTGTCGGTCGCGGTCAGGCCCCGGATCAGCTGCCTCCTCGGCGCGTCCATGTGGGGACGATAATAGCGGGCGAACGGCCCCGGGGCAGACATGTATTTCGATGCGCACGCCGTCCCCGTCATCGACGTGTCGGGTCTGTTGGACGCAGCCTCGGCCCGCGCGGCGGTGGCGGCGCAGATCGGCGAGGCGTGCCGCGCCCAGGGCTTCTTCTACGTCACGGGCCACGGCGTGGATCCGCGGATCTGCGATCGTCTCGTGGCCGCGAGCCGCCAATTCTTCGCGCTCGACCAGGCCACGAAGATGCAGGGGCGCATGTCGCTGGGTGGGCGGGCCTGGCGCGGCTACTTTCCCGCCGGAGGCGAGCTGACCTCGGGCCGGCCCGACTGGAAGGAAGGCCTGTACCTGGGCTCGGAGCTGCCCGACGACCACCCGCTGGTGCGGGCGCGCACGCCGCTTCACGGCCGCAACCTTTTTCCGAGCCTGCCCGGGCTGCGCGGGGCGGTGCTGGCCTATATCGACGCCCTCACGCGCCTCGGGCACACCCTCATGGAAGGCATGGCCCTCAGCCTGGCCCTCGACGCGACCTATTTCGCCGACCGCTACACCGCGGACCCCTTGATCCTGTTCCGGATCTTCAACTATCCCTCACGGCCTGGGCCCGTGGGCCAGGACGTGCAGTGGGGCGTGGGCGAGCATTCCGACTACGGCCTCTTGACCATCCTCTGGCAGGACGACGTGGGCGGCCTGCAGGTGAAGACCCACGAGGGCTGGATCGAGGCGCGGCCCCTGCCCGGGTCCTTCGTCTGCAACATCGGCGACATGCTCGACCGCATGACGGGCGGGCTCTACCGCTCCACTCCGCATCGCGTTGCCCTCAACACGTCGGGCCGCGACCGCCTGTCGATGCCCTTCTTCTTCGACCCGCACTTCGAGGCGCGGGTGCGTCCGATCGCGGGCCTGGCCCCGTCCGCGGCGGCGCAGGACCGCGTGGCCCGCTGGGACGGAGCGAACATCCATGCCTTCGACGGCACCTACGGCGATTACCTGCTGGGCAAGGTCTCGAAGGTCTTCCCCGATCTGCGCCGCGAAGTGCTGTAGAGGGTCTCGCCTTATGGCGAGGTCACTCGGACCAGGTCGAGGCCGTCCACGCGCGCGTTGCCAAGCTGCACCGCCCAGTGGAGGTGAGGAGCGGTCACGCGGCCGGTCGCGCCCACGAGTCCGATCACCTCGCCCGCATCGACGACGCGGCCGGGCTGCACGCGCGATTCGCTCAAATGGCCGTAGAAGCTGAAGAGGCCGAGGCCGTGGTCGAGGAGAATCGTGCGGCCGGAGAAGAAGAGATCCTCGTCCAGCACGACGCGTCCGCGCTGCATGGCATGCACGGGAGTCCCTTCCGGCGCGCCGAGATCCACCCCGGTGTGAGGGGAGCGCGGCTGGCCGTTCAGTATCCGGCGGCGGCCGAAGCTGGACGAGGGTCGGGCATCGTCGAGTGGAATGCGAAACGGACCGTGCCAGAGCCGCTCGGTGGTCACGGCCTGGAAGAGGGCCTTGAGACGCGCGGTCTCGCGCGCCGCGCGCGCCTGATCCTGGGGGCTCAGCTCGACGAACCGCTGCGGCAACTGCAGGTGCTCCTCCGGAAACGCAACCGCCTTGATCGAGAGGACGACCGTGCACGGGCGGTCGAGACCACGCTGCACGAGGACGCGCGCGTCCCCCGGCCGCTGCGCGAGGTCGACACCGACGAGGGTGCGCCATGGTCCCTGGGCTTCATCGCGCCAGAAGCCGATTGCTTTCCCTTGCCAGGTCGCGGCCGGCTCGCCGGCTGCGGCCTCCGTTTCCAGCTCGAGGAGAACGACTCCTCCCTGCGGCGGGGCGGAGGTGCCGGCGCGGACACGCGCCGGATCGCAGGCCGGGGGAGCGGAAGGCGCCGGAGCGGCGAGGGCGAATAGAGCGAGGGCGAGCGCGGGATTCATGGCTCGATCACGAGGAGGTCTTCGCCGAAGACGACCTGGCCCTCGAACGACTTGCGGATCTGGGAGAGGACGGCGTCGCGATCGACGACCGCGTCTCCCGGGACATAGTGGCTGAGGACGAGCTTGCGTACGCCCGCGTCGCGAGCAATCCGCCCCACGTCGCGGAAGCTGGTATGGCTGCGCAGGATGTGCTGGACCAGCGGATGGTCGATCGGCTGGCCGACCCACTTCGCGATCTCGGCCGCGTCCTCGAGCAGCACCTCGTGCACGAGCACGTCGGCGTTGCGGGCCAGGGCGATCAGGTTGGCCGAAGGGGCAGTGTCGCCGGAGATGACGACGCTCCAATCCATGGTGTCGAAGCGGTAGGCATAGGCCTCGCGGATCGGCGGGTGTTCGACGCGCGCCGCGCGCACGGTGACCTGCGCATCCTTGTGGGCGATCCCGTCGCTCCGAAACTCGTGCACGCGCACGAGATCGCCCAGCGGCCTCCGGCCTTCGTCCGTGACCCGCGTGGCGATGTCGAATGAGGCCGCGCGCAACCCCGCCTCCACGCTGCGCCGGAGCGGAGGCGGCCCATGCAGCGCCACCTCCGTGTCGAGTCCGGCGGCCCAGGCAAGCAGTGGCAGCGTGACCAGATCCGCGGCGTGGTCCGAATGGTGGTGAGTCAGGAACACGTGCCGCAATGCGCGAAGGGGCAGCCCCGCCAGCACCATCTGGCGCCCCACGCCGTTGCCGCAGTCCACGACGTAGACGGCGTCGCCGATGACGAGCGCCTGCGCCGGCGCCGCGCGCGTGCGCTTGGGGGTCGGCCCTCCGGCGGTGCCGAGCAGGACGAGCTTCTCGCCCGGAGAGGCCGGGGTCAGGAGGCCGAGCAGCAGGAGGAAGGCGATCATGATGATGGCGCTCTCGGCGGAACTCCATTGTGATACACAACGGGAGGAGGGTTTCGCCACGGCACGCGTGATGACGAAATGACATGCACCCGTGCGTCGGACGGCCTCCCCTATTGGTAGACTGAGTCATTGACGCGGCCTGTGCCACCACGTCTCCCTAGCTGGGCGATCAGCGTCCTCTCTGTGCTGGCCGCGGCCGGCCTCGGCCGTCTGCTGGCGCCCTCGGTCGGCGCCGAGTCCGCCTACCTGCTGTTCACGGTCGCGGTCATGGTCAGCGCCCGCTATGGTGGCCTGTGGTCGGGCCTGGCCGCGACGGCCTTCGGCGGGGCGCTGGTGCTGGGCGTCTTCGTGCCGTCACCGGGCTCGCCCGCGCGGTGGCTCCTGCTGGCGGTGTTCCTCGCGGTGGGCGCTTGCCTGTCGTACCTCACCGAGACGTTGGCCGGCAGCGCCGCCGTGGTGCGGGGCCGCGCGGACGATCGCCGACGGCTCGAAGCCGAGCTCGCCGACCTGAGACGCAGCGCGGACGAGCTCCGTCAGGAGGCGGAGGGCCTGCGCGAGAACGGGCGCCTCAAGGATGCCTTCCTCGCCACCGTCGCCCACGAGCTCCGCACTCCGCTGAGCGCCATGCTGGGATGGGCTCACGTCCTCCGCGAAGAGAAGGTCGACGAGGCGACGGCCGTTCGCGCACTGGACGCGATCCTGCGCAATGCCCGCGCGCAGATGCGCCTCATCGCGGACCTCCTCGACGTCTCCCGGATCGTGGCCGGGACCATGCAGGTCGAGATGCAAGCCGTGGAGCCGGTGGCCGTGATCCGGGCCGCCCTCGAGACCGTCCGCCCCGCGGCGGAGTCCAAGGGCATCACGCTGACCTCGAACGTGGATGCGGAAGCGGGTCCCGTGACCGGAGACCCCAGCCGGCTCCAGCAGGTCCTGTGGAACCTCCTCACGAATTCCATCAAGTTCACTCCCAAGTGCGGCACGGTGGGCGTGCGCGTCCAGGCGGTGGACGGGCAGGTGGAGGTGACGGTGGAGGACAGCGGGCCCGGCATCCCGCCGGCCTTCCTGCCCCACGTGTTCGAGCGTTTTCGACAGGCCGGCGGCGAGGCCACGCGTGGAAAAGGTGGACTGGGGCTGGGCCTGGCCATCGCCCGCAAGGTCGTCGAGCTGCACGAGGGCACCATCGTCGCCGCGAACCGCGATCCCGGCCCGGGAGCCGTCTTCACCGTGCGCCTACCCATCAAGGTTTTGCGTCCGGGTGAAGCCAGGCCGGTGGCGGGGCCGCCCGCGGCCCCGGAGCCGGAATCCAGCGGCCGGATGCCGTCGCTCGAAGGCCTGCTCGTCCTCGTGGTGGACACCGACGAGGCGCGCGAGATGGTGGCCACGATCCTGCAAAAGCGCGGCGCTCGCGTGACGGGGCTGCCCTCGGTCCAGGAGGCCTTCGCGGTCATCGCCGATCAGCGGCCCGACGTCCTGCTCCTGGACCTCGAGCTCGCCGATGCCGGTGAGGACTCCCTGATCCGGAAGCTCCGCGCCTTGCCCGCGGAAGAAGGGGGAGCGACCCCGGCCGCGGCCCTCGCCGCCTTCGGCGCGGGCGACCGCACCCGCGCCCTGCTCTCCGGCTTCCAGCTCCAGCTCGCCAAGCCCGTCCGACCGGCCGAGCTCGTGGCCGCGGTGGCGAGTCTGGCCGGACGCACCCGCCAGCCCACGGAAGCCCAGGCCGCGCGGGCCTAGCGGAAATTCCCTCCTACGACGCCAGCTCGTCGCGCAGCGCGCGGAGCGGCGAGAGCCGCATGCCCCGGCGGGCGGGGACGGCGCAGGCAAGGAGGGCCGTGGCCGCCAGCACGACGACCGCGCTGCCAAGCGTCAACGGGTCGGTGGCCCCCACGCCGAACAGGAGGCTCGCCATCAGGCGTGTGAACGCCAGCGACGCGGCCAGGCCCAGGGCCAGCCCGGCGAAGGTCAGGCCCAGCCCTTCGCGGAGGACCAGCTTCATGATTTCCAGCGGGCCGGCTCCCAGCGCCATGCGGACACCGAACTCGCGGGTGCGCTCGGCGACCGAGTAGCTCATCACGCCGTAGATCCCGATGCACGCGAGCACCAGGGCCAGCGTGGCGAAGGCGGAGACGACGCGCTCGACGAGCCGGGTCCGCCCCACGGATCCGCCCACGATCTCGTCGAGGCTCTGGACACCGCTCACCGCGATTTCGGGATCGAGGCGGGCGATCTCCTGCCGTACGGCGGCCACGATCGGCCGCGGATCCGACGCGGAGCGGACGAGCAGCGTCATGGCGGGCCACGGGGTCTGAGCGAGGGGCAGGTACATCTCCTCGACGCTGGGCAAGTCCAGCGAGCGGAACTTCACGTCGCCCGCGACCCCCACGACCTCGCGCTGCACCTTGTCCCGCGAGTTCGCGAGATGCTTGCCGATCGGATCGGCGCCCGGCCAGTAGCGGCGCGCCGTCGTCTCGTTGACGATGACGACGGGCAGGCTGCGGGCGGTGTCGGCGGCGGTGAAGGCGCGGCCGCGCCGGATGGGAGTGCGCGTGGCCTCGAAGTAGTCCGGAGTCACCTGGTGCTGTGCGATCACCGGGTCCTTGCCGAGGCCCTGACAGACCTGCCCTTCCGGGCAGAAGAACACGAGCCGGAACAGTCCTCCCAGAGGTACGTAGTCGGTCGCGGCGGCGGCCTTCACCCCGGGGAACGTGGCCGTTCGCTCCAGGAGCTGGCGGAAGAACTCCGCCTGCCGCGGCGGGTCGGCGTAGCGGCTCGTGGGAAGGACGACGGGGACGGCGGTCACGCCCTGCGCCTGGAAGCCAGGGTCGATGCTGAAGAGTCCGGCGAGCGTCCGGATCAAGAGGCCGGCGCCCGTGAGAAGGACGAGGGCCACCGCCACCTCGCCCACGAAAAGGACGCGCAGGCGCCGCCGGGCGGCGCCGTCCGAGGACGCGCGTCCGCCCTCGCCCAGACCGCGCTGCGGATCGCTGCGGGCCGCGTGCAGCGCCGGGGCCACGCCAAAGGCCAGGGCGGTGGCGCATCCGAGAGCGAGTGAGAACAGCAGCACCGGGCCGTCCACGTGCATCTCTTCCACGCGCGGCAACGTCCCCGCGGTGACGCTCTGCACGAGGGGGACGGTGGCCATGGTCAGCAGGACGCCCAGGGCGCAGCCCACGAGGGAGAGGGTGAAGCTCTCGACCAGGAGCTGGCCCACCAGACGGGACCCGGTGGCGCCCAGCGCCTTCCGTACGGCCATCTCCCGCACCCGTGCGCTGCCCCGTGCGAGCTGCAGGCTGGCCACATTGGTGCAGACGATCAGGAGCACGGAACCGACGGCCGCCAGCAGGATCCCCAGGGGCTGCCGGGAGTCGGCGAGGAGGCTGTCCGTGAGCCACTGGGCCTGGAGCTGGAAATGCTCGGCGTCCACGTAATCGCCGTATTGCTGGCGGTAGCGCGCGTTGATCAGGTCGAGCTCCGCCTGCACCTGGGCCATCGTTTCGCCGGACCGAAGGCGCGCCACGAGCGAGAGGTACGACGCTCCCGAATGGACCTGGGCGGGGGTCATGAAGTCCGGCTCGAAGACCCGCGGCAGCCAGACCTGGGGCTCGGGAGACTGAAGCGGGAAATGGAAGGCCGGCGGCAGGATGCCGACGATCGTGACGTCCTTCCCTTCCAGCCGGATCGCGCGTCCCCGGAGCCCGGGGTCGGCGCCGAAGCGGCGTTGCCACAGCGCATGCGTGATGACCGCGACGTCATTGCCTCCCGGCGCGAGCTCCTCGGCCTGGAAGCCGCGCCCTGCGCGGGCGTCACTCCGAGCACGTCGAACAGATCGCGGGAGACGCGCGCGGCCGCGACGCGCTCGGGCTCGCTCTCGCCGCCCAGGCTGAGGCTCAGCGGGTAGTAGACGGCGATGCGTTCGAGGCTCCGGGCCTGATCCCGGATCGCCTCGTACTTGGTGAACGACATGGGTACGGCTCCGGCCTGCGTGTCGGTGCTGCGCTGAGAGACGGCGATCAGCTCCTGCGGGTTGCGGAAGGGGAGCGGTCGCAGCAGGACCGCGTTCACGACGCTGAAGATCGTGGAGCCGGCTCCGATGCCGAGGGTCAGGGTGACGATGGCGATGGCGCTGAAGCCCGGATTCCGCGCGAGCCTCCGCAAGCCGTACCGCGCGTCCCGCGCGAAAGCTTCCATCGTCAACACGCGGCGGCCGTCCCGGGGCCGCGGCGGCATCGGGCCACGATGAGCGTGAGGTCGTCGTGCTGCTCGTGGGGGCTGAAGGCGCGGACCTCGTCCACGAGACAGGAAAGGAGGGCCTCGGGCGCGCGATCCCGGTGCCGACGGAGGGCATCGGCGAGGCGCTGCTCGCCGAACTCCTCGCCCGCGTCGTCGAAGGCTTCCGTAACCCCGTCCGTATAGAGGGCGAGCAGATCGTCGGGCTCCAGACGGCACTCCCCGACCGCGCAATCCCACTGCCGGAAGAGGCCCAGCACCGTGGAGGTCGCGGCCAGGCGGTCGAGGGTCCCGTCGCGGCGCAGGACGAGCGCGCAGAGATGGCCGCAGTTCACGTAGCGGAGCGCGCCCGTGGGATCGTGATAGTCCGCGAAGAAGAGGCTCGCGAAGGCGCCTTCGGGCGAGTTCTCGCAGAAGAGCTGGTTCACGGATTGGAGGAGGCGCCCCGGCTCGCCGAGGGCGTACGCGACCTGGCTGCGGAGGTTGGCCTGGAGGTTCGCCATGAGGAGGGCGGCCGCCATGCCCTTTCCCATCACGTCCCCGATGACGAGGCCCACGTGGCCGGGGCCCAGGGTCAGGAAGTCGTAGTAGTCCCCGCCCACCGCCTGCGCGGGGAAGCAGGCGCCGGCGTAATCGAGCGACTCCAGCGCGGGCCGGGACTGCGGGAAGAGCCGGGCCTGGACCTGCCGCGCGATCGTCAGCTCGTGAACGGCGCGGCGCTCGGCTTCGAGCTTCTCCGCGATGACGCGGCGCCCCGCCTCCACGGCATGAGTGACCTCGTCGAAGCTGACGAGGGAGAAGGTGTTCCCATCGATGTCGCGGAAGCGCGCGGAAACGCTGCCCCACACCGGGGCCTCCTCCCCGAGCAGCCGGGGCGACGGCGCGGCCGCGGCCGGCGCCGGGTCGTACTTGATCCGCCGGAGCCGCGGTGAGCTCAGGAAGCGGACTCCCTTCCGCGACCACTCCTGGAACCGGCCGGTCACGTCGGCGGTGATGAGGACGACGTGAGTGGCGCGGCCGATGAGCCGGTGCTCGACCGATTTCGGTCGGGGAGCGACGAGGTTGAGGATGGCGTTGCCGTCGGGCGGAGAAACCGCGACCCAGCGCTCGCCGGACTGAAGGCGCGTGTCGATGACGAGCCGGAAGCCGAGCTGGTCGAGGTAGAAGTGGAGGCTCCGATCGAGGTCGTGCACGAAGATGCGCACGGCATGGATGCTGAGGAAAGAGTCGCTGACCACTAGGCGTGCCAACCCCCAGGGCGGTCCGCGTCCCAGGAACCTTCGAACTCGCACGTGGGGTCGCCGCGGTGCACGCAGCGGACCTGGCGGCTGGCCATGCCGACGGCGCCGAGAGCATGACCCAGTCCCTCCAGCCATCCCTCGATGAGGAGACAGTGCGCGCGGTCGATCTCGGGAAAGCCCTCGAGCCGGGCGAAGAAGAAGCGCTCCCGGTTCGCGCTGAGGGAAAGGCGTCCGGTGTCGCAGTACTTCCCCCAGAACATGTGGCCCCGCTCGATCAGGAATTTCGGTGAGGCGACCGCCGAGATGATCCGAAAGGTGCCGCCCAGGTCACGGACGGCGGCGGCGTGGCCCAACTCCCGCGCATGGGCGAGGTCGCCCTTTCCCAGGATGCCGTCGATGGCGCGCACGAGGCCCACGAAGGCGGCGTAGGGGTACCACTCGGAGGCGACGATGGAGCGATCGAAGGCCGCACGCTCGGCGGCGGGCAGGACGGCAAGGACGGCGGGGATCGAGCCTCCGGACTCCTTGACCGACTTCAGGAGGCCGCGGATCGCGAACCCCTTGATGCGCGCCATTCGACGCCGAGTCTATCGGAACCCGTGCTGGTACAGAATCGGGCTTCGGGGAGGGGATCGATGTCCAGAGCACGACGCGTGGCCTTTGTCGTCGGAGCCGTCGTGGCGATCGCCGTGACGCCGCATCACGTCACGAGCGCGGCCACCGCCAAGCCGCCGCTGCACGGCCGGCACTGGGTCGCCATCACCGGCAAGCCGCTGGGCGCCACCGCGGGCGCGTTGATCTTCGCCAAGGGCGGCAACGCGGTCGACGCCGCCTGCGCGATGCTCGCCGCGACCACCACCATGTGGGACACCCTGAGCTGGGGCGGCGAGACACAGGCCCTGGTCTACAACCCCAAGACGGGGAAGGTCATCGCCGTGAACGCGCTCGGGGTCGCGCCGACGGGGGCGACGCCGGCCTTCTTCAAGTCCAAGGAGATGGTGGCCCCGCCGGAGTTCGGGCCGCTGGCCGCGGTCACGCCGGGCACGCCGGGCGGCCTCATGGTCATGCTCGCCGAATGGGGACGGCTCTCGCTCGCCGACGTGCTCGCCCCCGCCATCCAGATGGCCGACGGCTATCCCATCGAGGCGCAGCTCGTGCGTACGATCGAGCGCACCCGGGACCGAACGAAAGAGTGGCCCTACTCGAAAGCCGTCTTCTTCCCGCACCTGGGCGAGACGCACGAAGCGCCGGAGCCGGGCGAGATCTTCCGTCAGGCCGACCTCGCGGCCACGCTGCGCAAGCTCGTCGAGGCCGAGCAGCAGGCCCTCCGTGCGAAGAAGACCCGCAAGGAAGCGATCATGGCCGCCTACGACCGCTTCTACCGCGGCGACATCGCGGACGAGCTCGTGCGCGGCATGCGCGAGCAGGGCGGCCTGATCACCAAGGAGGACCTGGCCCGCTGGAAGGTGCGCATCGAGGAGCCGGTCAGCACCACCTACAAGGGAATCGACGTCTACAAGCTCAACGTCTGGACGCAGGGACCGGCCATGCTGCAGGCGCTCAACATCCTGGAGAACGTCGATCTCAAGGCCATGGGCTACAACTCCGCGCGCTACGTCCACACCGTCTATCAGGCCATGAACCTGGCCTTCGCCGATCGCGATTTCTATTACGGCGACATCTATTTCCCGCCCGAGGAGCCGGTCAAGGGACTGCTCAGCAAGGAGTATGCGAAGCAGCGGCTGGCGCAGCTGAGCGCGGAGCGGAACGATCCCGACGTGCGTCCGGGCGATCCCTATCCCTTCCAGGGCGGCGAGAACCCCTACCAAGACGCCCTCGCCGCGTGGCGGACGACCGGCGCTCCCAAGCCCAAGGTGATGCCGCGCCGCGGTGGGGAGCAGGACAACCCGTCGGGCACCACGTCCATCGAAGCCGCGGACGAGGAGGGGTGGGTGGTGTCCGTGACGCCCAGCGGCGGATGGGTGCCCGCCGTGATCGCCGGACACACGGGGATCGGCATGAGCCAGCGCATGCAGAGCTTCGTCCTCGATGCCGCCGACAACCCGTTCAACGTGATCGAGCCGGGCAAGCGTCCTCGCGTCACGCTCACGCCGACCCTCGCCCTCAAGGACGGCAAGCCCTTCCTGGCCATGGCCGTCCAGGGCGGCGACACGCAGGACCAGAACCTGCTGCAGTGCTTCCTCGACGTCGTGGAGTTCGGGATGACCATCCAGGAGGCGGTGGAGGCGCCGAACTTCACGAGCTACCAGATGCGGGACTCGTTCGGCGTCCACATCTCCGAGCCGGGGCGGCTCACCCTCAGCGCCTCCATGCCGGAGTGGGTGCGCAGCGAGCTGCAGCGGATGGGTTATCGGCTGGAGTACCAGCGGCTGACGTCGGGCCCCATCAATGCCGTGCTCTTCGACCACAAGCACGGGACGTTCTGGGGCGGGTCGAGCAACCACGGCGAGGATTACGGCATCGCGTGGTGAGGACGGGCGATGGGCTCATCACTGGTGAGGGCTGCCCGGGTTCGGATTGGGGTTCCTCTCGTACACCCTGAAGTCCGTGATCCAGATGAACTCGTTCTTCAGCAATGGGCTCTGGCCGACCGGAACCTTGTTCAACATTCCGCCGGCGAGACTGCGGTAGAGGCCGAACTTGCTGCGGATGTATGAGCTCCCGATCCGCCACATGTCGATGTGGTCGTCCTTGAAATCGATCAGGACCTTCCCGTCGCCGATCCGCGTGATCTTGATGGAATAGTACCCATCGTGGGTGTAATGGACCTCTTCACGGACCTGCACCCATTCGTCCTCGAAGTCCGACAACGGGACGTTGTCGACGATCGTTCCCTTGCCGGTGCTCGCGCCATCGACGGAATGGATGATCTGGACTCTCTTGTTCCCGCCCGAGCTGCTGGCGCGCGGGGTGATGGTGATGCAGGGGCTCCCGTTGTTGGGACCGTCCTGGGCCTTGAGCTGGTGAACGTGACAGAAGTTGGCCGTGGGCTGGAACCCGGCCGGGAGCTTGAATTTCCATTCCAGGATCTGCCACTCGTCCCAGTTCCCCTGGACTTGCGCCCAGGTCGCGTTGTTGGTGATCGACTTCATCTCGTTGCGCTGGCGGTCCACGGTGCTCGAGCTGCAACGATCCCCGTCGATGACCGGATCGATATGGATGTGAAAGCGGAACGCGTATCGATCCAAGGACGGCTCGACGTCGACGTCGCCGTGGACACCATTGATGTCCCCTCCAAAGCCGCCGGTGCAATTCGGGTGCTCGGTGTAGTCGAATCCGAACCTTCTCATGTAGGGGTTGATGTCACCGTACGGCTTGCCCACCAGGGATGCGTCCGCTTCCATGGTCGACGTGCGCACATAGCCCCGGCAGCCGGGTCCGAGGATTGGTGTTCTCGTGCAAGACCTTCCGCGTTTGAGCCAGGCGGTCGTATCCATCGGAGGATAGACGTCGTCCAAGGTGAACTCGACGACGTGCGTGTCCGCGGCCGGAAGGTTGTCGAACTTCACGAAGTTCGGCGAGGCCACGTCGCAACCCGTCCGGCCTTCCGAGGCCTCCATTTGATCCGACCAATCCACGCCGTCGACGCTCGCGGAGACGATGTTGGCCATCGTGGGACCCTGGCTTCCACAACTATCCAGGTCGAGGATGAAATGGCCGAGGTCCTTCGTGTCCACCGTCGTCTTGTCGATGGTGTACCGCCACGTGGAGCGGCCACCCGCTTGCGAAACCTGGAGGCCGATGGCGTACGCGCCGGGATCCTCGCCGTGGTCAGGGGCGGCCGCGATCAGGGTTCCATGGCGAGCATCGATGGGGAACCCGGCCATGAGGAGAAGCGAAACCAGGATGGTGCGTGAGGTCTTCATGCGGTCATCTCCATGGACTGGGACGTTCCGCCCAGGATAACGCCGCAGGAATCAGCGCAAGGGAGGCGCGCGATCTTTCATGCGCGCGGCCGGCCTACGGCGCCGCGCGCTTGGTCAGGCCCTGCGCTTCCAGCCAGTAATAGAACGCGTCGATCCAGTGATCGCTGGTGGTGCCCTGTTTCTTCAGGCCGAAGCCGTGGCCGCCCGCGCTGTAGACGTGAACCTCCGGCTTGTGGCCGGCGGCGAGCAACGCGTCGTGGAACTTCACCACCGGAACAAGGGCCAGGTTGTCGTCCTGCGCCCAGGCCATGAAGATCGGCGGCAACGCTTTCGGTATGGCCGGCATCGCACCGAAGGGAGCACCGTAGATGATCCCCGCGAAGCTCGGGCGCGCGGCCGCGTCCGTCTGGAGCAGGGCTGCGCTGGTGACCATGGCGCCGGCCGAGAAGCCCATGAAGCCGACGCGGTCGGGGGAGACGCCCCACTGAGCCGCGCGCTGACGAACGACCTTGAGGGCCTGGACTCCGTCCGCAATGCCGTATCGCGCGGCCGCGTCCATGTCCATTCCCTTCGGGATGCCTTCCCCGCGCTTCTCCATGATCCGGTACTTGAGGACGAACGCGGCGACGCCTCTCTCCTGGAGCCAGCGCGCGATGTCCCGGCCTTCCCGGTCGATGGCGAGGGCGACGAACGCGCCTCCGGGCGCGATGATCACGCCCGTCCCTGTCGCCTTCTCGGGAAGGTACGCCGTGAGCGTCGGGGTGACCACGTTGAAGACGACGGCGCCCAGCGGAGTGTCCTCGACGGTCGTTTCCTTCTGCGTCCAGGTCTCGGAGCCGGGAGCGGCGCCCGGCCAGATGTCCACGCTCTGCGCGCCGGCGCGACTCGCCACGACCGAGATGAGCGCGAGTGCGCGAGCCGTCTCTCGCAGCATGTCTTTTGGATCCCCGCGGGTTCCCCAGGAGAAGGGGAGCCCGCGGGGAGCGTGTTCAGGCCTTCGTCGTCGCGAACTGCTTCATGAACTCATCCTGCCGCTGCTTCATCTCCTGCGGCGTGAGGTCTTCCTTGTGCGTCGCGATGCTCCACGTGTACCCGTGCGGATCGGTGAACGTGCCGGAGCGATCGCCCCAGAACTGATCCGTCATGGCGCCGTTCGGTGTCACCTTCCCGCCCGCGGCCACGGCCCGCTTGAACAGCGCGTCGCAATCGTCCACGTACACCCAGAGCGACGCCGGCGATCCACCAAACCCCTTGGGTCCCTTCATGCCCATCATCGCGTCCATCAGCATGATGAGCGAATCGCCGATGCGAATCTCCGCGTGCATGATCTTCCCGTCCGGGCCAATCGCGCGAGTGGTCTCCTCCGCGCCAAGCGCCTTTTTGTACCAATCGATTGCTTGCGTCGCGTTGTCGAAAGTGAGTGACGGCGTAACCGTATGATGCCCTTTGGGTACTGCGCTGGTCGCTTTTGCCATGTGTACCTCCGAAATGGACCCAGGGTAAAAGACGCAAGGAGCGTGCCAGAATGGACGAAGCCGTCGCCAGCGAAAGGACGTCATGCGAAAGCTGAAGCTGCAAATGCAGACCACGGTCGACGGCTGCGTGGCGGGGCCCGAGGGCCAGCTCGACTGGATGACGTTCGACATGGATGCAGGGCTCATCGCCTTCATCAACCAACTGACCGACACCTGCGACGCCATCCTGCTCGGCCGCAAGATGACCGACGGCTTCATCAGATACTGGGAGCACGCGGTCACCCAGAAGGACAGCCCCGAGTACGAGTTCGCGCAGAAGATGGTCGGCCTGCCCAAGGTGGTGTTCAGCAAGACGCTCCAGCACGTCGATGGGAAGAACGTCCGCGTGGAGAACGGGGACCTGGTCGATGCGGTGAAGCAACTGAAGAGCCGACCGGGGAAGGACATCATCGTCTACGGCGG
>WNFM01019053.1_pt1 | contig 42195 bp, 35 predicted proteins | sample 5400271 | NCBI WGS metagenome assembly WNFM01 (sample SAMN13153352, study PRJNA577476) | soil metagenome | isolation source: 60 cm saprolite on Douglas fir-dominated hillslope | place: USA:California | collected 2013-09-17
ACAGCTCAAGCGCACTTTGAACCTGACCTATTTGTTCATCAGCCACGACCTCAACGTGGTGCGCTATATCAGCGACCGCGTGCTGGTGATGTATCTGGGACAGGTGGTTGAGCTTGGCCCGGCGGCCGAGGTATTTGCCCGAGCGCGCCACCCTTACACAAGGGCGCTGCTGGGGTCTCGCCTGTCGATGGACGCCGGACGGCGGATCGAGGCGCCGCCTCTGGTGGGCGACCCGCCGAGTCCGATCGACCCGCCCTCGGGCTGCCGTTTCCGCACCCGATGCCCGCATGCGGAGTCCGTGTGCGAAGCGCGGATGCCGACACTGGGACACTGGGAGGACCGCTCCTCCCATGTCGCGGCGTGTCATATGACGACGCCAGATTCCGGTCACAGCCTGGCGGGGTCCGCCTGATGGACGGCCACACCGAGGCGGCCGCGCCGCTGCTGGACGTGCGGGATCTGACCGTGAAGTTCGTGAGCCGCGAGGCGACGGTGACCGCCGTCAACGGAGCCACGTTCAGCCTGCGCGCCGGCGAAGTGCTGTGTCTTTTGGGCGAGTCCGGCTCGGGCAAGTCCGTCACGCTGCGCGCACTGATGCGGCTATTGCCGAAGCAAGCGCAGGTGGCCGGTCGGGTTGAACTCGGCGGACAGGATGTTCTTGCGTTGCAGGGAAAGGCGTTACGGGCCTTTCGCGGCGGCGAGGTCGCGATGGTGTTCCAGGAGCCGATGACCGCGCTGGACCCGGTCTATACCATCGGCCAGCACCTGGTGGAGATGATCCGCCGACACAAGGGCGGCACCAAGGCCGAGGCCCGCGCCCGCGCGATCGAGCTGCTGGATCTGGTCAAGATCCCATCCGCCGCGCGCCGGCTCGATGCCTATCCGCATGAGTTGTCGGGAGGGCTGCGGCAGCGCGCGATGATCGCGATCGCGCTGTCCTGCGGGCCGCGGCTCTTGCTGGCAGACGAGCCGACCACGGCGCTGGACGCGACGGTGCAGATCCAGGTGCTGATCCTGCTGCGCCGCCTGCAGCAGGAACTGGGGATGGGCACCATCTTCGTCACCCACGATTTGGGTGTGGCGGCGGAGATCGCGGATCGCGTGGCGGTGATGTATGCCGGGCGGGTGATCGAGGAGGGGCCGGTCGCGGACGTCTTGCGCGCGCCGGCGCATCCTTACACCGCGGGTCTGTTAGCCTCCACCGTGCACGACCAGGCGCCGGACCAGGATATCGCCGCGATCCCGGGGAGCCCGCCTGATTTGCGGCGGCTGCCGGGCGGCTGCAGCTTCGCGCCGCGCTGCGGTCTCGCCACCGAGGCATGCCGCCAGGCCTTCCCCGACCCGGTCTACCCGGCGCCGGGCCGGATGGCCCGCTGCCTCCGCGTCGCGGACGTGTTGCCGAGCTTGATCGGAGAGCCTGCATGAAAGACAACGGCGCATGACCGAAAAATCGAAATTCGCGGACGACGTGACCGCGTCGATCGCGACCTGGCACGGCGTGACGCCGCCCAACGACGTCGCCCTGCGCATGCTGGGTGATCTGGAAAAACTTATCCGCGATTTCGAGGCGCTGCGCGGCACGCTACGCTTCGAGGACGAGCCCTCGAGCTTCGAAGCGGCGCTGCGCGAAGCGGCGTCGATCGGGGTGCGCCGATGACGGCGATTGGGCTTGATGTCGCCAACCTGTCGCTGGTCGACGCGGCGGACGCGGTGCGCCAGGGCGAGGTGAGCGCGGTGGCGCTGCTGGAGGCGTGCCTCGCCAACCTCGACGCCCACGAGGACGCGGTGAACGCCACGATCTGGGTGGACAAGGAAGGCGCGTTCGCGGCTGCCCGCGCCGCCGATACGAAGCGCGCCGCGGGCGGTCCGATCGGTCCGCTGCACGGCCTGCCGCTTGCGCACAAGGATATGTACTATCAGGCCGGCCGGCTCTCGACCTGCGGCTCGGCCATTCGCCGGGATTTCGTGCCCGACTACAGCGCCACGGTCATCGAGCGGCTCGCTGCTGCCGGCGCTTACGCCTTTGCCGGCCTCAACATGGCGGAGTTCGCGCAGAACGGCACCGGCCACAATCGTCATCACGGCGATTGCCGCAATCCCTGGAATCTTTCGTATATCACCGGCGGCTCCTCCAGCGGATCGGGTGCGGCGGTCGCGTCCCGTTTCACCTTCGCGGCGCTGGGATCGGACACCGGCGGGTCGATCCGTCTTCCCGCCGCGGCGAATGGGGTGAGCGGGATCAAGCCGACGCAGACGCGCGTCAGCCGCTACGGCGTGATGCCGCTCTCCTTCTCGGCCGACAATGTCGGCCCGCTCGCCCGCACCGCGCGCGATTGTGCCCGGATCCCGACCAGCGCCGAAATGCCGGTGCCCGACTACGAGGCGGGACTGAACGGCGACCTTCGCGGCGTGCGCGTCGGCGTGCCCAAGACCTACTTCCTGGACGATGTCGACGCGCCGGTCCGGGCAGCGTTCGAGGCGTCGCTGGCCGTGCTGGCCGGGCGCGGCGCCACGCTGGTGCCTCTGACGCTGCCACTGATGGATGCGGTCGCGACCTATGCGTCGGTCGTGTCGCGCGTCGAAGGCGCCACGATCCACGCCGAGTGGATGCGCCAACGTCCGCACGATTTCGCGACCCATATTAATTCCCGCATGTTTCCCGGCCTCGCCATCCCCGGCACCTATTATGTCGAGGCCCTCAGCCGGCGCGGCCCGATCCTGAAAGCGTTCGCGACCGAGGTGTTCGGTCAGGTGGATCTTTTGGCGACACCCACCATCCGCATCTGCCTGCCCACGATCGCGGCCACCGACGTCGACGATGGCCCGCCGGGAACGGAGCAACTGGCGCTGGGCATCTCCATCAACACGCGGCCTTTCAACTATCTCGGCCTGCCCGCGATCAGCATTCCCTGCGGCTTCGACCCGAACGGTCTGCCGATCGGCCTGCAGATCAGCGGGCGTCCTTTCGCGGAAGACGCGGTGCTGCAAGCGGCCGACGCCTACCAGCGCGATACCGACTGGCATACACGCCGGCCGGCCATCCCGGCCGCCTGAGCGATCGATTTCTGCAACGATAAGGAGGATGATGATGACAGAGATGCCTGACGACGCCGCGCTTACCGTGGAGTTCGACGTGTTCGCCAAGCGCGCGGGACTGGACATTCCGGCGGACCGCAGGCCGGCTCTGTTCGCGGGCTTCAAGGACCTGCGCCGCATGGTGGCGCTGATGCGCCAGCCGCGCACCGCGGCGGATGAGCCGGCCGGCACATTCTCGATCCTGAGCGTGACGCGAGGCCTGTGATCATGACGGACACCAAACTGTTCGAACTCAGCATCGCCGAGGCCGGACGCAAGCTGCGCGACGGCGCGATCACCTCGATGGCGCTGACCGAGGACGCGCTCGCCCGCATCGGCGCGATCGATCCCGCGCTTGACAGCTTCATCACCGTGACCGCCGAGCGCGCCCGGGCCGACGCCGCCGCGGCGGATGCGAATTTCTCGAAAGGGATCGACAACGGGCCGATGCAGGGCGTGCCTTACGCGCTCAAGGACATCTACGACACCGCCGGCATCCGATCGACCTGCCATTCCAAGCTGCGGCTGGACAATGTGCCGGCGGCCGACTCGGTGGTCGAGACGAGGTTTAAGGCGCAAGGCGGCGTGCTGCTCGGCAAGCTCGCCACCCATGAGTTCGCGCTCGGCGGCCCGAGCTTTGACCTGCCGTTTCCGCCGGCGCGCAATCCCTGGAACCCCGAGCATATTCCGGGCGGCTCCTCGTCCGGCTCGGGTGCGGCGGTCGCTGCCGGGCTGGTGCGCATGGCGATGGGATCGGACACCGGCGGCTCGATCCGCGGACCCGCCGCCTATTGCGGCACAGTCGGTTTGAAGCCGACCTATGGCCTTGTTTCGCGCCGCGGCGTGTTTCCGCTGTCGACTACGCTCGACCATTGCGGGCCGTTGTCCTGGACGGTAGAGGACAGCGCGATCGCGCTGCAGGTCATCGCCGGCTACGACCCGCTCGATCCCGCCAGTGTCGATCGTCCCGTGCCGAACTACCTGGACGGGCTCGGTCAGGGCGTGGAAGGGCTGCGCATCGGCCTTCCCAGGCATTTCTTCGCCGAGGCGCAAGGCGTTTCGCCCGAGGTCGTCGCGGCGATCGACCGAGCCGCGGAGACACTCGAAAAGCTCGGCGCGGTGGTCGAAGAGATCACGCTGCCGGATTACGAGCTGTTCAATGCGTGCGGCCGCGTCATCATGTACGCCGAGGCGTTCGCCATTCATGAGCAGGACTACCAGACCCGTCCGCTGGATTTCGGTCTGCTGACTTACTTGAGGATGACGCTTGGCGCCTTCGTCACCGCGGCCGATCTTCAGCAGGCGATGCGGCTGCGGCGCGAACTGACGCGCGCGGTCAATCTGAAGCTCAAGACCTATGACGCATTGATCACCGCCAGCGCCCTGATTCCGGCGCCTGCCTTCTCCGATATCGATCCAAACAGCCCGCCGAACTGGCCGATCCAGACCATGCCGTTCAACGTCACTGGCAACCCAGCGATGTCGATCCCGACCGGCTTCTCCGCATCGGGCCTGCCGCTGTCGATGCAGATCGTCGGCCGCGCCTTCGATGAAAGCATGGTGCTTCGCATCGGCGCCGCCTTCGAATCCGCGACGGGGCTGAGCGCCCGGCGCCCGGCGCTCGCTCGAGGCTAGGCGATGGGGTGCGCCTGCGGCCGTAAGGGTTGCGAGCGGCTGATTGGGCCGTGATCATCATGGATCGCCGCTCGTAACGGGCTGCGGTCAACTCGAACAGCACGGGTGATGAAACCTCTGACGCGCAGTCGACAGCAGAGGAATCGCCACATCGGGCTTACCCTTCCCGTCACCTCTCCGCCCGGTCGAGCGAGTGAAATTTGACCGGGCGTGTAGGTTACAGACGTACGTCTGGCGACCGAGCAAGGCGGGCAAGCCGTACATCGGAATCTTCGCGGCGCTGTTCGATTCAGGTTCCTCGAAAACATCCCTTTCAGGCGGACGATCGGAGGAAATATCGCAGATCTGCGCCGTGTGGGGAAAGGCGGTAACAGCCGCGCGCATGGAGTCGAAAGTTCAGAATCCTTTTTGCCGTAGAACCGGTTGTCCGTGGCGGGCAGATTGGTTCGAGAATGTGTATATGAGAACAGCGGTTTGCCGGTTAGTCGCTCGTAAGGCCAAATTCTCCACACATGGAAAAGCCCCGTCGCCAAAAGAAGCGCGTGTCGATCGCCGGAATGCACATCGATCGTGCGTCGGCGGTTCCGATTCATCTACAGATCGCGGCCCACTTGCGGAACGCTATTCTGCAGGGGATTCTTCCGGCCGGTACGCAATTTCTTGGCTCGCGGGAGATCGCGCGCGAATTGGGTTGTTCGCGAACCGTGATTCTGACGGCGTGGGATTTGCTCTATGCGGAAGGCTATCTCGAGTCCATGCCGCGTGGAGGTGTCACCGTGGCATCGGTCAAGCAGGCGCAAGCCAACCTGATGCCGGCAGCGTTCTCCCTGGAGGCCGCCTCAACAGCGATCGCGATTGGGCCGGTCTCCGATCGCTGGAGGTCGTTGCTGGCATTCGAATACGACACCAACTGGAAATCCGAATTCAGCCCGGGTGCGCCGGATGTTTTCAGCTTTCCGTTCAAGGAGTGGGCAAGGCTGCTGCGGCAGGCCTGGCAGAATCCCAAAAATTCCGACTGCCTCGATCTTCCGCCCGAAGGGCATCCCGTGCTGCGGAGCGAAATCGCCAATTTCCTCGGATCGGTTCGTGGCCTGGCCTGTGCGCCGGGCAATGTGGCCGTGACCTCAGGCACCTCCGGTGCGCTGGATTTTTGCAGCCGGATGATTCTCGATCAGGGCGACGAGGTCTGGGTCGAGGAGCCGGGGTTCGTCGAAGCCCGGTGGACGCTGACAGCGGCCGGCGCGAAACTGATTCCGGTGCCTGTCGACGACAAGGGTCTCTGCGTCTCCGAGGGGGTTCGGCTGGCGCCAAATGCGAAGCTCGTGGTCGTGACGCCGTCGCATCAATATCCGATCGGCGTCAGCATGGGGCTCGAGCGGCGGCTCGAGCTTTTGGACTGGGCGAACAAGAACGATGCCTGGATCATCGAGGACGATTACAATTCGGAGTTCAGGCATCAGGACAGCATGATTGCCTCGCTGCGGTCGCTCGATCGCGAGGGGCGCGTGATCTATCTCGGCACATTCTCGAAGCTGATGATGCCGAGCTTGCGTCTCGGCTACATGATAGCCGACGAACGCCTCATTGGGGCGTTCTCGAAAGGCCGCGCCCGGGTCGATGTCCACACATCGGGGATCGGGCAGCTCGCACTGGCGGAATTCATGCGGGAAGGACATCTGCTGCGGCACCTGCGGCGAATGCGCAAGGTCTACGCCGCGAGGCGGGCTGCCCTGATCGATGCAATCGTCACGTTGATGCCGGACGATCTGACGGTGTCATCGGCTGCGACTGGCTTGCATCTCGTCGCCTTTTTCACCGAGCGAATGCGGGCGCGGATGAGCGATGCGGAAGCGGTGAAACTCCTGCTGCAGGTCGGCGTTCATGTGCAGCCGCTGTCGCAGAATTATCTCGGAGAAGCCACACGACAAGGGTTGGTGTTCGGATATGGCCGGCTAGACGCCGACGACGCCCGCCGGCTCATTTCGAAAATGGCCGACTGCCTGAGCGGCCGGACTCCATAGCTGCAATCGGACGGGTTCACGGCGATGCTGCATCTTTCGCAGGCAGAAGCTGCACCGATAAGTGCAGAAGACGTCTTGCAGCAAATGAGACGGCATTTGCGGTTGGCTGGCCTAGCTATTTGCGGCAACTCTGGCTCTATCCGGCTCCGCAACCGGTCTGTCACAAATTCAGCCGGGATGGCTCTAATAGGGAAGCAGGGTGATGATGACGACCAGCGGAGTCTCGTTGAGACTATTGATCTGTGCGGCGTGTCTTTTGTCGGCTTCGATCACTGTGCAGGCGCAAACACGCGCAGAGACGCTGCGTCAGGTGACCGGCAACAACATCAACACCCTCGATCCCACAACGCCCGGAGCCACGCGGGAAGCCTTCGGCGTCTCGACCAGCACCTACGATCGCCTGGTGGCGTTCGACCGCAAGCGCGAAGCCGGCGTCTGGGTCTTTGATCCCGCGAAAATCCGCGGTGAACTTGCTGAAAGCTATGAGGTCAGCCCGGACGGTCTCAAGATCACCTTCACGCTGAGAGACACGAAGTGGCATGACGGTACTCCGGTCACCGCCGACGACGTCAAATGGTCGCTGGACCGGGCCGTCAGCGCGAAGTCACTCGCGAAAGGCCAACTGGGGACCGGCTCGCTGACGACGCCCGACCAGTTTATCATCGTCGACGAGCGCACCGTCACGGTGACGCTGCCCAAGCCGGACCGGCTCGCACTTGCCAATCTTGCCACGCCGCTGGCGCCGATCTTCAACAGCAAGCTGGCCAAGCAGCATGCTACGCCTGAGGATCCCTGGGCCCAGGAATGGCTCAAGACCAACACGGCCGGAAGCGGCGCTTACGCGGTCGAGGCCTTCAGGCCCGGCGAGCAACTGATGCTGCGGCGGAATGACAGCTGGAAAGGCGCGCGCGATGGGCAGTTGCCGTTCTTCAAGCGTGTCATCGAGCAGACTGTTCCCGACCCCGCCACCCGCGCCAATCTGATCGAAAAGGGTGATGCGGACATTGCCACCGATCTGCAGGCCAGCGACGTGCTGGCGCTACAGTCGCGCGGCAAGCTCAGGGTGGATTCGACGCCGCAGAGCAACGGCTTCACAATGATCGCGTTCAACACCCAGGCGGCGCCGTTCGACAACGTCAAGATCAGGCAGGCGATCGCCGCGGCGCTGCCTTACGACGACATGTTCGCAGCTGCGATCTTCAAGCGGGGTTATGCCCTGTTCGGCGCCTCCTGGATGGAGCCGCCGACCGGCAAATTCCCCCAGCCGATGCCGGTCAAGACCGATATTGCCAAGGCCAGGCAACTGCTTGCCGAAGCGGGTGTCCCCGCCGGATTCAAGACCACGTTCACGATCAACGTCGGCTCGGCGGCGATTACCGAGCCGATGGCCGCGCTGATCAAGGAATCGCTAGCGAAGATCAGTATCGAGGTGGAGATTCAGAAACTGCCCGATGCGCAGATGAGCACCGCCGTCAGCGAGAAGCGGCTGCCGTTCTTCACCGAGGGGTCGACGGCATGGTTGCCGACCACCGATTATTTCTTCCGCAACTTCTTCACCGGCAATCAGCGCTGGAATTACAGCTCCTGGAATGATGCACTGGTAACGGAACTCGGAGCTCAAGCGCGGTTCGAGCTCGACCAGGCCAAGTACGAAGAGATGAGCAAACAGATGATCGCCGAATACACCAAGGAGATGCCGCTGGTCCTGCTGTGGCAGGCGAACCAGGACGCTGTGATGGCGCCCAGTCTCGATGGCTATACCTATTGGTTTCATCGCCAGCTCGATTTCCGGGATCTCACCCGCAAATAATTCCGACCAAGACGGCTTGGGTTCGAACCAAGAATGGAATGATCGGCGTGGATAGAGACTGGGAAATCGGAACCGACATCGGAGGCACATTCACCGATATCGTTGCCATCCGGCACGATACCGCTGAGACCCGGATTGCCAAGGTTCCGTCGCGCCCGCATGCGCCGGTGCAGGCGATGCTCGAAGCCATTGCGGCCGTCGGGCTCCAGAACAGCCAGGTCAAGCGTTTCATTCATGGCACCACGCGGATAACCAATGCGATCGTCGAGGAGCGGCTGCCGAAGGTCGCGCTGGTCGCGACCTCCGGATTTGAAGACGTGCTGGATATCGCCCGCTATCGGCGCCGCGATCTCTATCGCCTCGACATTCCGCCAAAACCGCCGTCATTGGTGCCGCGCGAGCTGTGTTTCGGTCTCGCCGAGCGGCTTGATCATGAAGGCTGTGTGCTGAAGCCGCTGGAGCATCGCGAGATTGATCGGCTGCTGGCCTGGCTGAAGCAGACGGGTGTGCAGAGCGTGGCGGTTGCTTTGCTCCATGCTTACGCCAACCCGGTTCACGAGAAGATGCTGGCCGAGCGGCTGAAGACCATCGTGCCGCACGTGTCGTTGTCGCATGAGGTCAATCCGGAAGCGCGGGAATACGAGCGCACCTCGTCGACGGTGTTCAATGCGGCGGCGATGCCGATTGCCGTCGAATATCTGAGCGAACTTGAAGAGCGGCTGCCGATCGGGCGGGGCCTGCAGGTGTTCCATTCCGCTGGCGCCATGGTCCCGATCTCGGCGGTCAAGCGGCGTCCGCTGGTGATGGCGATGTCCGGTCCCGCCGCGGGCGTGTCGGCGTCGGTCAGCATTGCGCGCCAGCTCGGCACGTCGCGAATGCTGACCTTCGACATGGGTGGTACCACCACGGATGTTTGCCTGGTCATCGACGGGCAGGCCGAGATGGTGGATGGCCGCATGCTCGGCGATCGGCCGCTGCGGCAGCCGATGCTCGCGGTTCACTCGATCGGTGCCGGCGGCGGTTCGATCGTGCGCAATGGACCTGGCGGTCTGACCGTGGGGCCCGAGAGCGCGGGATCGGAGCCGGGGCCGGCCTGCTATGGCCACGGCGGCGCCGCGCCGACCATCACCGATGCCAACGCTCTGCTGGGCTACCTTAACCTGGACACCCGGCTCGGCGATCGGATCGGCCTCGATATCGAGGCCGCAAGGCGCGTGATCGCACCGATCGCAGCGAACCTGAAATTGAGCCTCAAGGAGACGGCGCTCGGCATCGTCAAGGTTGCCAATGCGACGATGGCGCGGGCGTTGCGCCGGGTGACGGTGGAGCGCGGGATCGACGGTCGTGACTGCACGCTGCTCGCCTTTGGTGGCGGCGGCCCGATGCATGCGGCAGGTCTCGCCGATCTCTACGGCATCGGTTCGATCGTGGTGCCCAATGCATCGAGCGCATTTTCCGCGCTCGGCTGCCTGACCGCCGACTTCAGCTTCCTGCAGCAGCAGACGTTGCGTGTTGCATTGAACGGCATCGACCTTGATCGGGTGTCGAAGCGTATCGAGACCCTGATCGAACAGGCATCGGAGCCGCTGATTGCCAATGGTGTTGCGCGGGCGTCGATCGATGTCGAACTGATGGCGCTGATGCGCTACGCCGCGCAGAACGACGCCATCGCGGTGCCGTTCGCCTTGCCGCTGGACGTCGCACGCCTGCAAGGCGATTTCCTCGCCCGTCACCGCGAACTGTTTGGTTACGCGACGGCGGAGAGTTGCGTGATCGAATCGGTCCGCGTGCAGGCACGACAGCCGTCGACTACCGTCGTCGACCGCCCCACGACCGTGGTTGGCAAGTCGCCCGCGAGTTCGCGCGCCTGTTCGTTTGAGGGCGCCCATGACGTGCGGACCCAGATTGTGGATCGCGCGTCGATGCAGGATGTAGTCGGCGGGCCCGCGATCATCGAGGATGCATGGTCTACGGTGGTGATCCCGCCGGGCTGGCAAGCCAGACCGGACGCGATCGGCAACCTCTTCCTGACCAAGGTGGCGTCATGAAACTCGACCCGTTTACCGTCGAGGTGATCCGGCATGGGCTGTCGGCGGCTGCTGAGGAGATGAGTCTGGTGATGACGCGCTCGGCGCGTTCGCCGCTGCTGCGCGAGGCCGGGGATCTGTCGTCCGCGATCACCGATGCCAGGGGAGATCTGGTCGGTCAGGGCCGGGATATCCCGATTCATCTTGGCGCCATGGCCTACACCGTTCCGGAACTGCTCAAGATCCTGCCGGTGGGCGACCTGAACAACGGCGATGTGCTGATCTACAATCTCGGTGCTCTTGGCGGCAACCATCTGAACGATGTCAAGGTGGTGCGGCCGGTCTTTGTCGACGGCGGCATCGTCGCGTTTGCGGTCAGCCTCGCACATTGGCCCGATATCGGCGGCACCTGGCCGGGCAGTTATTTCGCGAAGGCGATCGACACGTTTCAGGAGGCCATGCGCATTCCGCCGGTTTTGATCGCAACGGCAGACGGCGTAAGCGCGCCGATCATGCAGCTGCTCAAGGCCAATGTACGGGATCCCCAGGCGTGTGAGGGCGATCTGCTCGGGCAGATCGCGGCAACAAAGGCCGGTGAAAGGCGTATCGTCGAGCTCTGCCGGCAGCATGGCAAGGATCTATTTGTCGCGGCCCTGACGCGCCTGCACGATCTGTCGGAGATCGAAATGCGCGAAGCCATTCGCGCATTGCCGGACGGCGTCTATGAAGGGGAGGACTACCTCGACGATGGTGGCGCGGGCGGCGAGCCGGCGCGTATTCACGTCAGGATCACCATCGCAGGCGACGAAGCGACCTTCGATCTCACCGGCAGCGCCGACCGTGTCTCGAATTTCTGCAATACCACGCCTTTCATCGCACGCTCTGCGGTAGCCTATTCCGCGCGCATCATGAGTGGGCGAGACATGCAGCAGAACGCCGGCGCGCTGCGGCCGCTGACCATCATCACGCGTCCGGGCTCGATCCTGGAGCCGGGCTGGACTGCGGCCGTCGCGGCGGGAAATCACGAGACTTCGATGCGTATCGTCGATGCGATCTTCCGCGCGATGCAGGATGTGATCCCGGAACGTCTATCCGCAGGGGGTGCCACGACAGCCGGCGTGCTGTTCTTTGCCGAGCCCCGATCCGACGGCTCTTGGAAGATGTTGTATGAGGTGCATGGCGGCGGCGAGGGCGCCCGTTACAATCGTGATGGCGTCTCGGCGACACGCGTCCACCTTGCCAATACCTCGAATACGCCGGCCGAAGTGATCGAGGCCAACTACAAGATACGTGTTGAACGACAGGCCATTCGCCGCGATTCCGGTGGTGCCGGAAGCTATCGAGGCGGCGACGGCGTGGTGCGTTCCTACCGGATTCTCGCACCTTTCATGCATCTGACCACATGTATCGAACGGATGGTGATCCCGCCGTTTGGCATGCAGGGTGGCACGCCCGGTCAAACCTGCCGTATATCGCTGGTCAGAGACGGCGCCGATGTCGAGATCGACGGCAAGTCGAATCTGGTGTTGCAGCAGGATGACCTCGTCACCATCGAAACCTGCGGTGGCGGCGGCTATGGAGCGGCCTAGATGAAGCCGATTCCCCTGCAGGATTCTGGTTCACGATATCGATGCGGTTCTGGCTCTGGGAACGGTGCCGGGCAAATTCTAACGTCGTGTGCACGATTTCCATGCACACGGATTTTGGTCTTGTACGACGAATTGGCGAATGAAAGGTCCCGATGAGCAGACTTTTGCGGACCGGCCTCAATGCGGGCGATAGCGCGCCGCTCACCGTCGTCGGCGGCGAGGGGGTTTATTTCCATCTGGAAGATGGCCGCCGCCTGATCGACGGAAGCAATACCGGCGGCGGCCTTGGCCATCGCCACCCGGCGATGGTGGAGGCGATCCGGCGTGCCGCGGATACGCCCGTCGTGAACGAAGGCTGGACCTGGATCGGGCGCGAGAAGGCCGCCGACGATCTGATCAGCATGGCCTTTAGGGGTGAAGAGGATTGGGTCGGCGCGGTTCGCTTCTGCATCAGCGGCAGCGAGGCGAACGATATGGCGCTCTCGCTGTGCCAGGCACTGACGCAGCGCACGGCGCTGGCGACCCGCGAACGCGCCTATCACGGCCTGGTCGGTCTGTCGCGCAGTATGACCGTGCAGCCGCATTGGCATGGCGGGCTCGCCGTGCACGCCGGTGGCTCGCATCGGCCGGCCGCGATGGCACCCGTTCGCATCCTGCCGGCGCCAGACGGCGCGATCTATGGCGCGCCTGCCAACAATCCATCAGCCAAGCAATACCTCGCCGACGCCGCGGGGACGCTCTCGGACACCGCGGCAATCATCATCGACTATACGCAAGGCGGCATCTATTACGACGGCAAGTATCAGGACGAACTGGCGCTGCGCGCCCGCGAGGCGGGATCGATCTGGATCGCCGATGAAGTCGTGACCGGTGCCGGACGGGCGGGGCGATGGTTTGCGTTTCAGGGCGCCCAGAGCCGCCCGGATATCGTGACCCTCGGCAAATCGCTGGGCGGCGGCGCCAAGAGTTGGCAGAACTACGGAACGTTGCGGGGGCACCCGATCAGTATGGCCGCGATCAGCGCCTATCTCCGCGTCGTCACCGACGAAGATATCCTGTCCCGTGTGCGCCAGCTCGAGGCTGTGTTCGCTCGGCGCCTGCTCGAGATCGCGCGGCGGCACCCGAGCGTGAAACGCGTGGCGGGGCAGGGCCTGCATTGGACGATCGAGCTGCACGGGCCGGATTGGCGTTTGTGGAACGCCGACACCGATGAGGAACCTGTTGCCTCGCGCGTGGCGTCGCGCGCTCTGGAGGCGGGCGCGGTGATCGGAACCAGCGGCGAGCAAACGTCGCTATTTCTCGCGCCGGCGCTGGTGATTTCCGAAGCCGAATCTCATCAACTCCTCGATGCGCTCGATCACGGTCTGGATGTCGCGGACGAAGCGCACGAACGGCAGTTCGCGTCGAGTGGATGACAATAGAGAGGCCAGGGCGAGGCGAATCATGAGCGAGATGTCTCCGGCCTGGCCAATCGGCGAACCTTGGCAGCTGCCAATGCCGGACGGAACGCTCTACGACGCGTCGGCGCGTGCTGCGGATCGCCGCCCCCATCATCCGGCGACGGCCTTTTATGGGGCAATGCTGAGTTACGCCGAATTGCGTCATCGCGTCGATGCGATGGCAGGCTTCCTGCAGACCAGGTGCGGCGTCAAACGCGGCGACCGTGTTCTGGTCGGGCTGCAGAACTCGCCGCAATATGTCATTGGGTATTACGCGGTGATGCGGGCGGATGCGGTGATCGTGCCGGTCAACCCGATGAACAAGACCGCGGAGGTTGCGTATCTCGCTGCGGATAGTGATGCGACCGTTGCGATCATCGGCAGCGAGCTATGCGACGTGTTCGCGCCGCTGCTGGGGAACGTACTCACCCATGCGGTGGTCGCGAATTATCGTGACGAAGTGCCGACCGATACGCCTTATGCGTTGCCCGCCTGCGTGACGCAGCTTGGTGAACCGCCGCGTTCGCCGGGATGGGTCCGCTGGCAAGAGGCGATCGCGCGAGCAGAAGTGCCCATGCCGATGATGGCAACGCCGCACGATCTTGTGATCATGCCCTATACGTCGGGCACCACCGGCAAGCCAAAGGCCTGCATGCATAGCCATTACAGCGTGCTGTTCACGGCGGCGCTGCAGGCGCGCTGGTACCAACTCGGCAATGCCGATGTCATGACCGGCTTCATGCCTCTGTTTCACGTCGCCGGCATGCAGGGATCGATGAACGCCGCGGTCGTCGCCGGCGCGACGTTGGTGCTGATGGCCCGTTGGGATAAGGACCTGATCCCGGATCTGTTCGAAGCGCATGGGGTGACGTTCTGGAACGCGGCCCCGACCATGATCGTCGATGTCTTGGCCAGCGCAGGATTCCGCGACAGCAGCTTTGCGCGGTTGAAGGTCCTCACCGGCGGGGGTGCGGCGATGCCGGCGGTGGTTGCCGAGCGGCTGAAAGCCCGTTTCAACCTGGACTTCATCGAGGGATACGGCATGACCGAAACAATGTCGCCAACCCATATCAATCCACTCGCTGCACCCAAGCGCCAGTGCCTCGGTATCCCCGTGCATGAGACCGATGCGCGGGTGATCGACCCCGATACGTTGGAGGAACTCAGCGACGCCGCCGTCGGCGAGATTATTGTGCACGGGCCGCAAGTGCTGCAGGGATACTGGAAAAAGCCTGACGCCAATGCCAGCTCTTTCATCGAACGCGATGGCAAGCGCTTTCTGCGCACCGGCGATCTCGGCTATCGCGATGCCGAGGGCTATTTCTTCGCGCTCGACCGGCTCAAGCGGATGATCAACGTCAGTGGCTTCAAGGTCTGGCCGGCCGAGGTTGAGGCGACCATGTATGAACATCCCGCCATCAGGGAATGCTGCGTCATCTCCTCGCCGGATAGCTATCGCGGAGAGACGGTGAAGGCACTCGTGACGATGCATGAGGCCGCAAGGTCGACAACGTCTGCGGACGATATTCTGTCCTGGGCACGCGACAAGATGGCGAGCTACAAGGCGCCTCGTTCGGTGGTCTTCGTCGATAGCCTGCCACGTAGCGAGAGTAACAAGATCAGCTGGCGGCTATTGCAGGACGCCGAGTGGAAGCGGTGATGCCAACGTGAATCCGATGCACGATTTGTGCACCGAGAATGCGGATATGATTTGATCTCCAATTTGAGCAAAGATGATCGTAGAAGAGCGAACGTACGGAAACCCGCTTGAGCTAAATTCATCGGTCGGTCCAGTCCCTTAAAGGGCTCAGTGAACTGAGCAGGGGGCTGACTTTTGATCAGGCTGCGTCCGAGATACGCATTTCAACATGCAAGCCCGCAGCCCCGATCATATTGACCAAGGTATCGAGGCCAAACAATATAGGCGGCAAGGCCCAGGGCCATCCAATAGATCGTCTGATACCGGACTCCCGAAAGTCACTGCCCGGTAGGTAGTCCGGGTGACGCTTTGCGTTCGTACAAGCGCTTGAACTCACCTGAGAGCAGGCCGCCGGTGCGTCCCTTTCCAACTCCCACGCTCGGCCGCGGCGCCAATCTTGCGATGCGGGGGGCGGCAATTGAAAATTGTCGCGGAGGGTCTGACATCCATCCCCCAGGCGTTGGCCGCTTTCGAAACGGAGATGCTGCGCTACGGCTTCGAGGTCGTTAGGGAATTTGTGCAGATCGGCCAGCAGCGCATGGGGCAGAACCCTCTACCAGAGTGATCGGGTGCCACCCGCTCAGTGTCCTTGCAACCAACTGAAAATCGTTCGTCGAAAACCTAACCTATACGCTATTTGGATTGCCAACCCCGGGATAACCCCGGCTACGTCAGGAACGAACGGAATTACCTGTGGTCGTACGACGCTAAAACGCTTGGTTTTTCAGTAGTATATGGCGCGATAACCGGGTTCGGGACGCAGGGGTCGCAGGTTCAAAATCTCAATCGAAGCTATCGGTTCTTTTCGAGAACTTATGTTTTCATCAGTTGCTACACGGCAGTTGGAACAGACGGTCCGCGAAGCGGTCCGCGCCCAAAATGGCCCTCTCGGTAAGTAATTGATCTCATTGGTGGGCCCGCCTGGATTCGAACCAGGAACCAGACCGTTATGAGCGGCCGAATATAGATCAGGTTCGTTGATTTTGCTGTCTTTTCGTTTGAATTCGATCGCGTTCGTTGCGTTTTGGTTGGGGCGTTTCTGGTGCGAAACTGGTGCGGTTGCCCGACACGCTCCGATAGAGGGACGGAATGGGAGGCTGCTTCGCTCCTCGAACTTCGCCAACGTCAGGCGGCGTCGATTATCGCTTGAAGAAGCACCAAGCTAACTGAAACGCCAACGGCCAGCATCTCGCCGCCGAAGCGCATAGCGCGAAATGAGAGCGCGTTGCCGTCGCTTTCTGCCCACGCTTGCTGGACTTGGCGCTCTTGCTCTCCGCCGGCACCGTACGTCGGTAGATCGCGAAGCTCTGCAATGAAAGCTCTGCAATGAATCAGCTAAGCTTGAGGTGAATTGTAATTGCAGGGTATGAACATTATATGGTACATGTACATTATATAGGGCCGGATGCCAGGTAGTGGTCCCCGCAAGATACCAGTGGTGTTTTACCGCAGGCTGGGCGGGGCTGAGGTCGTGCGGGACTGGCTGCGGAGTCTGGACGACGCCGACCGCCAAGCCGTGGGCCTCGACCTCATGCGCGTTCAATACCGCTGGCCGGTGGGTATGCCGCTTTGCCGCGCGCTAGGCGACGGCTTGTGGGAGGTGCGCACGTCGCTGCCGAGTAACCGGATCGCTCGCGTCTTGTTCAGTGTGCAGCAGGGCCGCATTCTGGTCCTTCACGGGTTCATCAAGAAGACCCAGAAGACCCCGCCGGACGACATGGTCCTTGCGCGCCGCAGGAGCCGTGAATTTGAAAAATGAGGAGATCAATATGGCCAGGAAGAAGAAAGTAATCCGTTCCACCGCCAAACTCACCACGCTCGATGATTTCCTCGGTGAAGAAGGCAAGCGCGATGAGTTCGAGGCCATCGCCGTCAAGGAAGTCCTCGCGTGGCAGATCGGGCAGGCGATGAAGGAGAAGAACATATCCCGTGCCAGCCTGGCGCAACGTATGAAGACCTCGCGCAGCCAGATTGGGCGCCTGCTCGACCCAAACGACGGCAATGTGACGCTAGCCACGCTTCAGCGCGCCGCGCGCATGGTCGGGCGGTCGCTCCGGCTAGAATTAATTTGAGGGGCGGCGCGCCTCACTGTCGAGCACGCAACTTGCGTTGCGGCCCAGGTAGGCCCGGATGACTTCTCGCAGGCAGCCCGCATGAGCGAATATCAGTGTTACGAATTTCTGGCGATCGATCGACCTCTCGACCAAGCTGCGCAGGACGCGTTGCGATCGATTTCGTCGCGGGCGCGGATCACCGCGACAAGCTTCATCAACCATTACGAATGGGGCAATCTCAAAGGCGACCCGCGCAAGTTCATGGAGCGCTGGTTCGATCTGCATCTCTATCTGACAAATTGGGGCATGCGGCGCTTAATGCTACGGGTGCCCGCGCGCTTTGTGAACCCTGGGGACATCAATTGCTTTCTTGGTGAAATCGATTGGGTCGACGTGCGGACCTCCGGCGATAACTTGATTGTCGACATGCAAAGAGATGAAGAGGGGGCGGATGACGACTGGAATGACGGCTCCGGTCGGCTTGCCGCGCTCGCGCCATTGCGAACAGATGTACTGTCGGGAGACCTCAGACTATTCTATCTCCTCTGGCTGACGACGGTGCAGGACGAGCTGATCCCTGAGGATGAAATCGAGCCGCTGCCGGGTATAGCGCCATTGACCGGCGCGCTCGAAGCCTTCGCCGACTTCTTTGGCCTAGATCCCCATCTCGTAGAGGCGGCTGCCGAGTTGGGTGCAGATCATACGGCAGTGTCCAAGGACGAGCTGCGAAAAGCGCTTGCGGCCATTCCTGAACGCGAGAAAGTCGAGTTGCTGCTGCGCGTCGTTGACGGCGACTCCTATGCGGGTCACGAGCTCAGGACCAGACTTCGCAGGAAAAACCCGGCGCCTGCGACACAGCGGACGGCCGGTACATTGCGAATGCGGGCGCAGGAGATCAGGAAAGAGCGTGAGCGTGCCGACGCCGAGCGCCGTGAAGCGCAACGGCGCCGCCAGGCAGCGCAGGCCGAAAAAGCGCGCCGCGTGCGGCTGAAGGCTCTCAAGCAACGCGGTGCCAGCGTCTGGCGCGAGATTGAGGACGGAATCGAACGCCGCAACCCAGCTATGACCAGGCGATGAGCATTCTTTCCGATCTTAAGGCGCTGGCTGCAGAAGAGGGAAGCCAAGATGATTTCAATAGTCGCGTCGGCTCGATCCGAGCGCGCCATGAGAGAAAAGGAAAGTTCATTGAGCGGCTGAACAAGCTTGGACGCGACAGTGATGAGGGAACGGCGTGATCTTTTCAAGGTTGTGGAGCATAGCCTCCGCAATATTCGCCAACCCGACATTTCTGTTCGCTGCGCTTTCCGATTCTGCGATCCTCGGCAAACGAGCCTTTGTGACATCCCCGGCTCTCAAGTATCGTGTTGCCAGTCTGAGGCGCCGGTAGTGGCCCTCGTCGAAATAACTGGTGCGGGTGCCAGCTCGCGGTCGCAAAGGAGGCGTCGATAAACAATTGAAAATACTGGTGGGCCCGGCAGGACTCGAACCTGCAACCAGACCGTTATGAGCGACAGGATAACGGGCAGGTTCGTTGATTTTCCTGCATTTTCGTTTGGACTCGATTGCGTTCGTTGCGTTTCGTTCAAGCCGTTTCTGGTGCGAAACTGGTGCGGTCTCTGCGCGTTCGCGGGTAACGAGTTCACGCAACACAAAGCGATGAACCGAAGGCAAGATGAAGTTACGTGAAGGGTAGTCTTCGTCTGAGTGCGTCAGGCCATGATCTGCCGGGATTGTCACACGTCTGAAGATGGCTGCGAATCCTTCAGGATGCCAACAATCGCCGCTCGCAACCGGCTTTTTTTACCGCCCATCTCGCGATTGACGGACTCATCTTCAGACCGATTGTTGTTTCAGGGAGAGGTCAAATGCAAAATGCTTAAGGAGCGAAATAATACGCGGCAGCGGTCTCATTAGTTAAATTCATGCAAAGAATTAGTATCATGAATTTGACTTAGTCCAAGAACGCGGACATCTTTCTGAGGATGGGTATCCAATTCGATACAGTAGCCAATCTGTGCGCGCAGATCAGAGCTGGCGCGCTATCGAGTGTCGAGGTGTTCTCTAATCTCATCGCTCGGATCGAGACGTTCGATGATTCGATCAACGTCGTCGCTGTGAGTGATTTTAAGGAGCGGCCGTGAGGCTCTGGTGTTCCCGCTGACGCGCATCGCGATCGAGCACGGGCTCGTGCTCACGATGGACCGAACGGGCCGGGTCATCGAGGATGGGCGGGTGGTGGTCGAGGGGCGCGACATCGTCGCCGTTGAGCGTTGTACCGCTGATCCCGTGCCGAATTGCGATGTCGTCATCGATGCCACCGGTAGGATCGTGCTCCCAGGGCTTGTCAATGCCCATTCGCATCTCTGCATGGTGTTCGGCCGCACGATCGGTCCGGAGCGGCGCCTCCTCGAGTGGCTCGATCTCCTGATGCCGATGATGGCCGCGATGGACGAGGAGGCGCTTTACGTCGCGGAACTGCTCGGTTGCGTCGAAAACATTAAGAATGGCAACACGAGCTTGGTCGAAAACATCTTCATGCCGCCCCACGCTTCTGTGGATCTCGAGGACGCGGCGTTCCGCGCTCTTCACGACAGCGGAATTAGAGGCACCGTCGCACGCGCCACCGAGACGCGTCTTTTCGATCCGCGGTTCTGCGAGACCGTGGGAGAGCAGGCGGAGCGGGTCGGACGCCTCGCCGGGCGCTGGCACGGATCCGAGGGCGGTCGCCTGCGCCTGTCCATCGGCCCGCTCCTGCCCTGGGTCTTAGACGAGCACGGGTTCCGTGAAACGCGTCGGATTGCGCGCGATAACGGCCTTTCACTCCACATGCACGTGGCCGAGTCGCCCGAGTTCAACCAGTTGATCGCTCGCCATTTCGGCCGCAACATTCGGCAAGTCGAGCTGCTTGAGGAGGTCGGCTGCTTGGGCCCGGACGTGCAGGCCGTTGCCTGCTCGGACGTCTCAGCTCGCGAAATCGAGCTCCTGGCCGCGAGCGGCACCGCTGTCCTTTTCGACCCCCCGACGCGTCTCTTCTGGGGTACCGGGTTTCCGCCGATCAGGGATTTCCTGACGGCGGGCGTGACCTGCGGTCTCGCAACCAATGGCGCCGCTGCCAACTGCGGGCAGGACCTTTTTGAGAGCATGAAGTACGCCTGCGCGACCGCCAAGACTGCTGCGAATGATCCGCGCGCGCTCACCGCCGCGCGCGCGCTCCGAATGGCGACGGCAGAAGGCGCGCGCGCGATCGGGCAGCCTGAGACGGGATCCCTCGAGGTCGGAAAGCGAGCCGACCTAATCACGGTGGAGGCAAGGCAGCCCCATCTCGCGCCGCTCTTCGATCCGGAGAAAGCGCTCGTCTACAGCGCGCGCGGCGGCGACGTCCGGGATGCCGTGATCGATGGGCGAGTCGTCATGCGGGATCGTGAGGTTCTGACGGTCGACGAGAAAGCTCTTCTCGTAGAGGCCGAGCAGGTGGCGCGCCGCTGCGCGGCTCGTGCGGGCATCGCCCTTCCGGCAGCGCAGGTGATGCAGGTTCCGAGCCATGCTTAAGTTACTCTCCCTGGCGACGGCGGTGATTGTCTGGGGGTTGCTGTCCCTGACGCTGCCACCCGAAATCTTCCCAGGTCCGATCGAGACCGCACGCGCCCTATGGGGCGATATCGCGGGCGGGCAAGTGGGGCTCGATCTCGCCATGACGCTGTTGCGCGTTGTGGCAGGCCTCGTGCTCGCGCTGATACTGGGCGTTCCGGTCGGCATCGTGATGGGGCTCAACCGGCGCGCCGAGGCCGTCCTCGACGTGTGGGTGATGATCGGACTGACGGTCCCGAGTCTCTGCTATGCCATCATGGCCTTCATGTGGTTCGGACTGAACGAGGGAGCCGCCATCATCGCCATCGCCGTGACTGCCGCTCCCTCGATCACAATCAACATCTGGGAGGGCGTGAAGAACGTCGACACCAAGCTCGTCGCGATGGCCCGGGTGTTCGAGGCCTCGCGACCGGCCATCGTGCGCCGCGTGCTCCTGCCGCAAATCTTCCCCTACGTGATGGCCTCCGCCCGCTTCGGGCTCGGCATCATTTGGAAGATCACGGTTCTGGTGGAACTGATCGGCCGTCCGAACGGTGTCGGGTTCAAGCTGTTCTACTGGTATCAGCTTGCCGATATGCGCCAAGTCCTCGCCTGGACGCTCCTCTTTACCATCATCATGCTCCTAATCGAGCTTCTCATCCTGAAACCGATCGAACAGCGTATCTTCGCATGGCGCCCACAGGTAGCGGTATGAATTCAGTAATTGAAGTCGCGTCGCTTCGGAAGAGTTTTAAAGGCCGCGACGGCACGTCCCGTGCCGTACTGAAGGATCTCGATCTGGCGGTCGGCGCGGGAGAATTCCTATGCATCCTTGGACCGTCGGGCTGCGGCAAATCGACGTTGCTCAACGTCCTCGCCGGGCTGGACAAGGCCTACGAGGGGCGGGCTTGCGTGAGTGGCGGCCGCGTCGGCTATCTGTTTCAAGAGCCGCGCCTGCTCCCATGGCTAACCGCGGACGGGAATCTCGATTTTGCGCTCGCGAGCTGCCGGGTGCCGACCTCGCGCTGGAGCGAGCTGAAATCCCGCTATCTCGCCATGACAGGCCTATCAGAATATCGCGACTACTATCCCCACCAGATCTCGGGAGGCATGGCCCAGCGCCTCGCCCTCGTGCGGGCTTTGTGCGTGGAGCCCGGCATTCTCCTGATGGACGAGCCCTTCTCGGGGCTCGACGAGATCACGGCGCGCCGCATCCGCTCCGATCTCCTGTCGATCTGGGAGGAGACGCGCAAGACGATCGTCTTCGTCACGCACAGCGCCTACGAGGCCTGCTTTCTGGCCGACCGGATCCTGGTGATGTCAGGCGGCGCATTCCGGCAGGAAATGCGCGTCCCGATCGCCCGGCCGCGAAGCTACGACGATCTAGCCATTTTCGAGTTCAGCCGCGATGTTATTAAGGCTTTCGGCGATGGAATCGGCCGCGAACCTGTCCCGTCCGTTATCCCAGTAACTGAGCCGAGCTTGGTCGATGATCTTGACCGGCACATCGCCGCCCGAATGAACATCTGACCCATTGAACATCCAGGAGAGAGTATGCTGTTCCGCCTCGGTATCTTCGCCGCCGTCATGCTCACCACATGCGGTGCTGCCACTGCCCAAGTCAAAGTACGGATCGGGGATCTCGCGCAGTCCCTTAACGAGATCGGGTCGCGCGCCATGATCGACCAGGGGATAGACCGAAAATATGGTATCGCGGCCGAGTACCGGGCCTATCCGACTCTCGACGGGCTCTTCACGGCCATCCGCGGCAAAGAAGTCGATGTCGGCTTCGGGGGCTGGACCGCCATCGCTCAGTTTCGGGGCAAAGGCTTTCCGGTCACAATGATATTCCCGGTTGGGCGCGGGGTGACGGTTGACGTCATCGTGCCAACCGCGTCGCCGATTAAGAGCATGGCCGACCTCAAAGGCAAGAAGGTCGGCACCTTCGCAGGAGCGGCCGGCACCGCGACCGTGCTGTTTCGGGTGATTGCGTCAAAGTTCTACGGGTTCGATCCGGGTAAAACAGGCGACCTGCAGTTTGCCGGGCCCGGCCTGCTTCCCGCTTTGCTCGACAAGGGCGAGCTTGACGCTGCCGTTATGTTCGATCCCCTCGCGGCCAAGCTCGAGGGGTCCGGTAAGTACAGGTCCATCGGCAATCTCGCCGACGCGTACAAGGCCGGCACGGGTGACGATTTTCTCTGGATCGGCTACTCGACGAATGACGACTTCATGCAGGCCGAGCCGGAAGCGCTGACAAATTTCACGCGGGCATGGCTCGAAGCGGTGGATTACGTGAAGACTCATCCCGAAGTCTTCGAAGCCTATGGCAAAAAATATGGGCTCGAACCCGGCGCCGTTGCGCTCCTGCGCGAGCGCGTGATCGCGGATTATACGACGACATGGAACGAGGCTGGCATCGCGGCCCTGCGGCGTTTCGCCGGAATGGCCAACGATGTGTTGGGCGCTGGCTATCTCGACACGGTCCCTGCCGCGGCCTTCTCGACCCGTTTCGATCCCCGAAAGTGACAAGCGCTGTTGAGATGCAGCATAGCCCCACAGTGACATGCAGCACCTTGACGGCTCAGAACTCGCCTACCGGCCCTTCATTTTCGCATGCACACTATCAATGGTCTTCTTGCTCAGGACGGTTGCGCTCGTCTGACACATCCACTTGATACCGGTGTCGTTAGCGAAGCGCGAGTGACTATGCACCCTGACTTCCATTGGGGGCAAATCAAATGGAAGATCCAACAGCCGAAAATCCTTAGCACGATGCAGATCCAAAGCTAACAGCCTTGGGAAAATCGCGGCTAGATCTGAATGGCGCACGATCTCCGGTGCCGTGGTGAAATGCCCGCGAACTGCGATCCGTGGCCGAGCGTTTTCGTCCGCAAGCCATTGCTCGGCTAATTGGTAAACTGAAGACGTCGTCCGCGCGAAGAAGAAGCGTAGTTTTGAAAAGTTCGAGCGCGTAAGTCTAGACTTTGCGATCGGGTGACCCGCGCGCACCAGGCAAATATATCGATCATTGAAAACGTCGATACTGATAAGATCTTTGTCAGGTACGCTGACGGCGCCGATCGCGAGGTCGATCTCACCCGAACGCATCGAGCTCACCACGCTGTCTGGGAACAGAGGAACGACGTGGACGCGGATAAACGGAGAGATGCGCGACAGCTCGGTCGTGAGCCGAGGCAAAATGTAGACCTCGGCGATGTCCGACATCGCTACCCTGAAGGTTCGCTCGGTCACACGTGGGTCGAATGCGACGCCGCTCTGCAAGGTGCGATTAAGTAGCTCGAAAGCTTGATCAAGGGGCTCGTGCAAACGCACGGCCGCATCTGTCGGAAGCATGCGGTTTGCCACTCTGACGAACAGTGGGTCGCCGAAGCGCTCCCGCAATCGCCGCAGAGCATGGCTAATCGCCGGTTGAGTTAGGCCGAGGCGATCGCCTGCTGCAGTGAGGCTGCGAAGGTCCCAAATTGCGAGAAAGACGCGCAGCAAATTAAGGTCGAGATAGTTATTAACTTGGCTCATACAAAGAATTATTACTATGAATTTGACTTAGTTCAAGCCTGCCGACATCGTGGCGTGATGGCAAGAACTTCAACACGGTCTGCGACCTGTGCAAGAAATCAGCGCTGGCAAGCTGTGGAGCGTCGAGGTGCTGTCTGATGGTTATAAGGAGATGTCGAATGAATAATGCCGTCGCACTAGGCAAGGTTCGCTCGGAAGGCGCGATCGCCCCTGACTTCGATTACAAGAATGCGGTACGCTCCATCCTTCCTCGGCTTGCCGCCACCACGCATGAGAGTGATAAACTGCGTCGTCTAAGCGATGATGCTGCTAACGCCCTCCGAGAATCAGGCCTAGCGCGTATGATTACGCCGAAGCAGTTCGGCGGATTCGAGCTCTCACCAAGTGCTCACATCTGGGCTTGCGCGGAGATCGGCAATGTGTGCTCGGCAGCAAGCTGGGTGTTGATGGTCTGTGTGGCTCACGACTTCATCATCGGCAGGTTTCCTGAAGAATGTCAGAGAGAAGTCTACGAAGGTGATGCTGACAATCTCGTTGCTGGGTCTTTGGCGCCTCAAGGCTTGATCGACCGGGTGGAAGGGGGCTGGTGTCTCAGCGGTCGATGGCAGTTCGGCAGTGGATGCGACCATTCTCCCTGGTTCATACTTGGGACCAAAGTCGCCAATCCCGAACCCGACGATTATATCATCCGACACGTCATGGTTCCGCGCGCTGATGTCAAACTTGATGACACGTGGCATACCTTGGGGATGCGCGGGACGGGATCGAAGGATCTTGTCGTGAACGGCGCGTTCATTCCAGACCATCGCGCGGTGCCAACTCACCCGACTTTCCTTGGTCTTAGCCCGCATGCAAAGGCGCCCGTTTACCGGCTTTCAGTCTACTCGGGCCTCCCTGCCATGCTGTCTGGCTCTGTCCTCGGCATGGCTGAAGCCGGCCTAAGGGCTTTCGTGGAAGCGACATCTACGCGCACAACACCGTATGGCGTAGTAAAGGCCAAGAATCCCATCATGCAAAAGCGTGTGGCAGAATCCACCGCGGAAATCGCCGAGGCACGACGACTTCTCGAGCACATGTGCGATCGCTTCGATGCCTTGATGGCAATCGACAAAGCTCCGATGTCGGCGCAAGATCGCATTCAGTTCCGCTGGGATGCCGCTTATATCGTGGAGTTGAGCCGCCGAGCGATCGAGCGTCTCTTCGCTGCATCGGGCGCGCACGGTCTCTACGAAGGCAACGCCGTCTATCGTGCTTTCCGTGACATCAATACGGCGTGCCACCATGCAGTCGTCGATTTCGACACGGTCTCCAACTTGATGGGACAATTCAGATTGACAGGTGACCTTGGCGAGAATCCTCGAGCGGCGCCCTTCGCCTGATACCAAGATTTAAGACATCAAAATCACGACTTGCGGAATCCCTGCTTAAATTGGCCGGCATCGCTCGGTATTGCGGTCAATTCCGCCAGTTGCAGTCCACGACTTATCGAACAATTCGCAAGGAAGTGGCGTGATCACCGAGACACCGATTTCGTCCGATGTGTTCAAGCAAAGCATGCGGCTTCTCGCCGGAGGTGTATGCATTGTGGCGACGAATAGTAACGGTGAATGGCATGGTCTGACCATGACTGCCGTTTGTTCGTTGTCCATGGATCCACCTTCGCTGATCGCTTGTGTGAACCGCGACGCTGGGGCTCATGACATAATGAGCGCAACTAAGCGTGTGAGTGTCAATGTTTTGTCGCATGATCATATGGGTCTCGCTGAGTTGTTTTCGTCTTCTAAGGTAAAAGGCCCAGAGAGATTTGACGAACAAAAGTGGATTAAAATGGCAAGTGGTGTCCCCGCTCTCATCGATGCACTCGCCGTTCTCGATTGCGAAGTCACTCGAGAGATAGTGGTCGGACAGCATTCCGTGTTTTTCTGCGAAGTTAAAAATAGCCGACTTCAGCCGAACAGGAGACCGCTCGTTCATTTCAATCGTGAATTCTGCGTCCTTCAGCCAGTTTATTAGTCGTAACTGCCGGCGGCGATGACTTGAGCCATCGACGAGCGCCGTGTTGAACGCACGAACCGACCTAGACTGATATGAGGCCGCTTGTCCGGGCTTACTGCTGTTCTTTCCGGATATCGTGAGCATCGAACTTCGCGAGGTGATCGGGTCCTGGGAAAGTCTGAGGAGCGAGGTGCCCGGGTAGACGCCTTTCGCGGGCGTCACGTAGATGACGAGGGAACCGGCCTGCGACTGCTGCCTTAATGGTCGGTTCAGTCAAAAGGGTAAGCCGACGCTTCGAGCCGGACCTTGCTATACTGCCGCCATGTCTGCTTGTGGCTGCCCTAAGCCGAAATCGATCAAAGGTTTTCGCATGTCCGCTTGCGGGTGCGATGCCGACCAAGGCGGTGCAAACCGACAATGCCCTCGGATCGATAGGACGAACTGGGCCGTTACTCCGCTGTTTAACCGAAGAGACGAAGAACGTTGTCTAGCCTGTTCTTGCGAAAACGCCGCCGAATCTATGATTTTGAGGTAGGGACCATAGTCGGATCGAACGTTGAGAGGTATCTTGCGGATCGTTGGCGTAGGGCAATCGGTGAGAGAGAGCGGCGTTTCTGGTGCGGTGCCCCAAGGTGCCGAGAAACGAAATCTGCTAAGCCATTGATTTGCTGGTGGGCCCGGCAGGACTCGAACCTGCAACCAGACCGTTATGAGCGGCCGGCTCTAACCATTGAGCTACAGGCCCCGCCGGCCCTGCCGCTTTCGCGGACAGGCAACGGTGCGGACACCCCTTACAATGCGGCTGGCGATCCGGCAATGCCGCGGTCCCGGGTGTACCAACAGCGGGGCGAACAGGGGCACTCTGTCATGCCCGGACTTGATCCGGGCATCCATCAATCTTCGCAAGAGACTTTTCCGAACGGGATGGATTGCCGGGTCAAGCCCGGCAACGACGAGTTGAAACGCCGCGCTGGCGCGCCCTCACTCCACCGAGACGCCCGCGAACTCCACCACCTTGCGCCATTTCTCGGTCTCCTCAGTGATCAGCTTGCCGAATTCGGCCGGCGTCATCGGCTTCGGGTTGCCGCCGATCGCGGTGAGGCGGTCGACCATCTTGGGGTCTTTCAGCGCCTCGCCGACCGCCTTGTTGAGAATTTCCACGATCTCCGGCGGCGTGCCCTTCGGCGCGGAGATGCCGTAGAACGCAGCAGCCTCGAAACCGGGCACCGTCTCGGCGATGGCAGGGATGTCGGGCAGGCCAGGCCAGCGCCGCGGCGAGGTGACGCCGAGTGCGCGCACGGTGCCGCCCCGCGCCTGTTCGAGCGCGCCGGGCAGGTTGTCGAAGATCAACTGCACCTTGTTGGAAATGATGTCGGGATATGCGGCTGCCGATCCGCGATAGGGCACGTGGACCACGTTGATCCCCGTCATCGCCTTGAACAATTCCGCCGACATATGTACCGAGGTGCCGTAGCCCGATGAGGCATAGGACACCTTGCCCGGATTGGCTTTGCAGTAGTCGATGAACTCCTGAACGGTCTTGACCAGCAGTGCATTCGACACCACAAGCATTNNNNCGCCACCGGCACCGTGTCGCGAATGAAATCGAAGGAAAGCTTCTTGTACAGCGAGGCGCTGATCGCATTGTTCGCCCCGGCGAACAACAGCGTATAGCCGTCCGGCGGCGAATTGATCCCCGCCGCGGCCGCGAGATTGCCGCCGACGCCGCTGCGATTCTCCACCACGAACTGCTGGCCAAAATGCTCCGACAGCCACTGGCTCATGATGCGCGCCACGAGATCGACCGGGCCGCCGGCGGCGAAACCGATCATCCAATGTACCGGACGGTTCGGATAGTCGGCGGCGGATGACGGTGCGGTGCCGGCGGCAAGGCCCGCCAGAAGAACCAAACTGAACATGGCACCGCGCAACAATGCGATCATGGTTCCCCCCCGTGATATCTTTTCTCGCTTGCGGTCGAACGCGACATCGACACATCAAGCTTTTGGCATCGGTTGCGCCCATGCTTTCATACAATTGCGAATTTGCCTACATTGCCGTTGGCGAATATCTTCCGCGCGCTCGCGCCGGCGTGCCGACGAGGTCAGCCATGAAGTTCGTTCGAGTGGTTTGCGCCGGCGCCCTGCTGCTGGCGGGCAGCGCCGCGGCGCAAGAGGGAGGCAAGCCCATTCAAAAGACCACGATCAGCCTCGGGACAGCGACGCCGGGCGGCGGCTTCCCGCTCTATGGCAACGCCTTTGCCGCCGTCATGAACGACGCCGATCCGGCGCTTTCGATCGAGCCGCGCAACACCAAAGGCAGCAACGAGAATATTCCGCTGCTGGAGCAGGGTGGCCTCGATATCGCGCTGGTCGCGGGCGAACCTTCCTATGAAGCCTTGATGGGGATTGGGCGGCCGCCGACGCGGCTAAAAATCCTCACCGCGATGTATTCCAGTCCGGGCATGTTCGTGGTGCGCGCCGACAGTCCCTACAAATCGATCCACGACCTCGTCGGCCAACGGATCGCGTTCGGCGCGCGCGGCTCCGGCCTTCCGATCCTGTCGCGCTATGTGCTCGACGGGCTCGGGCTGAAGCAGGACGAGGATTTTCAATCCGTCTATCTCGACCGCGCCGGCGATGGCCCTGCGATGGTGCTCGACGGCAGGGTCGCAGCGCTCTGGGGCGCCGGCATCGGCTGGCCGGGGTTTGCAGCGGTGGCGGGTAGTCCCGGCGGCGCGAGGTTCATTGCGCCGGATGCCGACGAGATCGCGCGCATCCGCGCAAAACACTCTTTTCTCAAGCCGCTGACCGTGCCGGCCGGCAGCTATCCCAATCAGAACGCGCCGATCGATGCGCTGGGATCATGGAGTTTTGTGCTCGCGCGCGAAACTCTGCCCGACGACGTCGCATATCACCTGGCGAAAACGCTGCATGGCGCCGAAAGCGCACTCTGCAAGAAACTGGCGCAAGCGTGCGAGACCACGGCAGCAAACACCGTCGCGGCTGCGCCGGATGTCGCGCTGATCCATCCGGGCGTGCTGAAATATTTCCGCGAGATCGGGGTGGTGAAGTAGGGGAATGAGGCGAATAGCGAATGGCGAGTAGCGAGTAGAAGATTACTTGCCATTCGCCATTCGCCATTCGCTACTCGCTCACTTCGCCATTCGCTAACTTCACTTCTTCACCAGCGGGCACGCCGGATCCGGCGGGCCGAACGCGTCCTCGCCGGAAATTTTTGCCAATATCTTGTAATAGTCCCACGGATATTTCGACTCGACCATCAGATTATCCTCGCGCAGTTTTCCGTTGCGCGCGAAAAAATCCTCGATCGGTTTTTCGCGCATCTTCGCCGCGACCTTGAGCGGCTCGTCGGTGCCGGTCTCCTTGATGGCGTCAAGGTAGTGCATGACCGAGGAATAGACGCCGGCCTGCCACATCGTCGGCATCCGGTTCATCTTGGCAAAATAGCGCTTCGACCATTCGCGGGTCTTGTCGTCCATGTCCCAATAGAACGACGTCGTCAGCAACAGTCCTTGGGCAGCCGGCAATCCCAGCGAATGAATGTCGGTGATCAGAGCGAGCAGGGCAGCCATCTGCTGGCCGCCCTTGAAGACGCCGAACTCGGCGCCGGTCTTGATCTCGTTCATGTTGTTCGGGGGACCTGCGGCGATGCCGATGATTTTGGCCTTCGAGGCCTGCGCCTGCAACACGAAGGATGACAAATCGGGGGTTGCCAGCGGCGGACGCACCGAGCCGAGCACCTTGCCGCCGTTGCTGTTGACCACCGCCGAAGCGTCGCGTTCAAGCGCGTGGCCGAATGCGTAATCGTCGGTGATGAAAAACCAGCTGTCACCGCCGCGCTTCACCACTTCCTTCGCGGTGCCGACCGCGAGCGCATGGGTGTCGAACACCCACTGGATCGCATAGGGCGAGCAGAATTTCCCATGGAAATCCGCCGCACCGGTGGAGTGGGTGATGAAAAGTTTTTTCTTCTCGTTGGCGATGTTCTGGATCGCGAGCCCGACCGCGGACACCGGCACGTCCACGATCAGATCGACCTGTTCGACGTCGTACCAGCGCCGCGCAATGGCTCCGCCGATATCCGGCTTGAGCTGGTGATCGCCGACGATCACGGAGATCGGTTTGCCCAGCACCTTGCCGCCGAAATCGTCCACCGCCATCTGCGCCGCGGTGACCGAGCCCTGGCCGGTCGGCGTGGAAGCCGGCCCGTTCATGTCGGTGAGCACGCCGATCTTGACCACGTCGTCCGAGATCTGGGCGAGCGCCGAAGGCGAGGGCAACGCAGCCGCCGCAAAGGCCGCGAGCACGAATATCTTTCTGGCTGAAATCACTGGTGTCCTCCCATTTCCGTTTGGCGCATTGGCCATATTATTGACCGGGAGTGTAACTCAGCCGGTTCATGCTTTTGCAATCAATTCGCTGGCCCCGTCAACGGAGGTCAGGCGGCAAATCGGATTTGACCTGATGGCGCCGGGTCGTAACCGGTGAGCTCGATGGCGCGCTGCTTCAGCCGCCTCTCGCCGAGGAAGCCGATCAGTGCTTGAATCTGCGGCCGGAAATAGCTGCGCTGCCGCATCAAGAGATCGAAATTCTCAGACAGCAAGGGCACAAAATCCAGCCCCGCCGATTTCGCCGCGGCGCGGGTAGCAATTCCGCAATCGGCCTTGCCGGCGCGGATCGCAGCCGCGAGATCCGGACCGGTGAGGCATGGCGGCTCAAGCCGGCGAATATCCTTCGGTCCGGCGCCGGCGCGCGTCAGCAGCACTTCGAGCAGCATCTGTGCACCAGCGCCTGGCTGTCTGACCGCCATTTTTGCACCCGATGCCAGAACGTCGGGAAGGGTATTGAGCTGCTTCGGATTGCCCGGCGGCAGCAAAAATCCCTGTTCGCGCCGCGCGAATCCGACCAGCACGGCATCGTGCAGGCCCGGCAGCGCGCGCACCGCCGCGATGTTGGCATCGTCGGCGGAATCCTCCGGAGTTGCATTGCCGTGGAAATGGATCGCTGCAACCATCACCTCGCCGCGCTGCAGGCGATCGACGCCGCGCGCGGTGCCCTCGGTGAGCGAGGCAAGCCCGGACCCGGATTCGCGCAAGCTCCATTCCAACAGATCGTCCTGGCTGCCGCCGACGATCGGCGGCGGGTCGGCTGTGGCCATGCCGGCGGGCCGCGCCAATCCCGAAAGCACCCAAAGATCCAATTCGTGACGCGGAAACAGCCACTTGCCGGCGACCTTGCTGCAGGGGATCGCGCCCGATGTCACGAGTTCATAGAGTTTGCGCTCACCAAGCCGGACATAATCGGCGGCCTCGCTGGTGGTCAAAAAGTCCATCCTGCATTTGTATGCATATTTCTGTTTCTGTTCAATCATCTGGCAAATGGCGGAATTCTTGCCGAATGGGATGGAGGGACTAGACGCGATCGACGGCCAGCAGCCGTTGTTTCCTGATGCGAGCGAGGGGACGCGAGCGGCGCTAGCGCCTTGCATCCACCCTTTCCAGAAATTCTTTGACGGACCTGACCGCCCCGGTATGGGCGGCGACATATCCCGGAAGCGCTGCGACGGCCTTGTGGAATTCGCGGCCCTTCATGATATCGAGCACGCGCTGCATCGGCTCCGTCTCCAGGAAAGCGCGCTTGCAGACGAAGAAATAATCCTCCGTCAATAGCCGGATGAAATCGAGCCCGAACTGCCGGGCTGCCGCCTCGACGCCAAAACTCGCGTCCGCCATGCCGCTGGCGACGTAGGCGGCAACCGCGGCATGGGTAAATTCCATTTGCTGCGCGCCGTTGATGCTGGCTTCGTCGATATCGTGCAAGGCCAGCAATTGGTCGAACAACAGCCGCGTTCCCGAATCATGGTCGCGATTGACGAAGCGGGCCTTGCGGTCGACGAGGTCCTTCAATGACGCGATTTTCAGCGGATTGCCGTGCTTGACCATCAGGCCCATCTCGCGCGTGACGAAACTGATGACGCGGTCCTCGCGCGGATCGAGCCACTCCTTGCAGGCCCGAATGCCCCGCGCGCGCAATTCGCCGTGGGGTAAATGCAGGCCCGAGAGGTCGCAGGCACCCTGCGCCAGCGACACCAGGGAGTTTTGATTGCTGACATAACGCAGATCGACGCCGATGCCGGGTTCACGGTCAAGCAACTCCCGCAGTTTTGAGACCGCAAAACCGTGGCTGGCGTGAACGCGGATCACCGATGGCCGCTGATGCAGAAACGGCTTGATCTCGGTGACAAGCTCCTGCGCCAGGTTTTCCAGTTGCGGGCCGAGGCGCGCCTGCATGCGCTCGCCGGCCCAGACCAGCTTTTCGCCGAACGCCGTCAGTTTTGTTCCTTTGCCGCGCTGGGTTTCGACCAAGGGCACGCCGAAAAAATCGGACCATTGCTCGACGAGATTCCAGACATGCCGGTATGAAAGGCGGGCGTGATCGGCGGCGCTGGTGAGTTTTCCGGTTTTTCGGATTTCGTTGAGGATCCCGAGCATGACGATCGCCGTCTGCGGGCTGCCCTCCTTGTGAAATCGCCAGATGGTTTCGATTTCGATATGCAGCATTTGTCTGCCAAAGTTATGAAATCAGCTTCATATTAGTCGAAGCCATAGGCAGAACATATCATATTTTCCATAGGAAATATCTTCCTACGTTCAACGAAAGTAACGGAGGAAATATGATGTCGATTGCATATGATTTTTCCCGCGAAGCGGCACCTGTCGTATCGGCCGCCAAAGAGAGACTGCTGCTGATCGATCGCCGGAATATTCCGTCGGCCTCGGGGCGCACCTTCACATCCCTCAATCCCGCAACCGAAGAGGTCATTGCCACGATCGCGGAAGGCAATGAGGTCGACGTCGATCGTGCGGTGGCCGCCACGCGCCGTGCCTTCGAGGGTCCGTGGCGCACGATGCGCCCCGCCGAGCGCGGTCATATCCTGCTCCGGTGGGCGGACCTTCTGAAAGCTCACGCCGACGAAATCGCAGGCCTCGAAAGCCTTGACGCCGGCAAGCCGATCGCGGCCGTGCTGCGTCAGGATTTCCCGGCCGCCGTCGACACCCTGACCTACTACGCCGGCTGGGCCGACAAGATCAGCGGCGAGGTCGTCCCCACCCGCGACGATGCGCTCACCTATACCGTGCGCGAGCCTGTCGGCGTGGTGGCGGCGATCGTGCCCTGGAATTTCCCGCTGATGATCGGGATGTGGAAGCTCGCCCCCGCACTGGCATGCGGCTGCACCGTCGTCATGAAGCCCGCCGAATTGACGTCGCTGTCGGCGCTGCGCATCGGCGAACTGGCGCTTCAAGCGGGGCTGCCGCCGGGCGTACTAAACATTGTCACCGGCCCCGGGCGGGTGGTGGGCGAAGCCCTCGTCAATCATCCCGACGTCGACAAGGTCACTTTTACGGGATCGCCCGGCGTCGGCCGTGGCATCATGAAGGCAGCCGCCGGCAACTTTAAGCGCGTGTCGCTTGAGCTCGGCGGCAAGTCCGCCAATGTCATCTTCGACGATGCCGATCTCGATGCCGCCACCAAAGCCGCCGCGGCAGGTATTTTCTTCAACGCCGGCCAGGTCTGCTCGGCGGGTTCGCGCGTGCTCGCTCATGAGAAGGTCTACGACGAGGTGGTCGAGCGGCTGACGGCGCGCGCCAAGAGCTTGCGCATCGGCGACCCCGGCGATCGCGCCACGACGCTTGGGCCGGTGATCTCCGAAAAGCAGATGAAGATCATCCTCGACTATGTCGCGATCGGCCGGAAGGAAGGTGCGTTGCTGACGACCGGTGGCGAGCGCGTCGGCGAGCGCGGATATTTCATCAGCCCGGCGGTGTTTGCCGGCGTCGAGCACGAGATGCGGATTTCGCAAGAAGAGATCTTTGGCCCGGTGGTCAGCGTCATCAAGTTTCGCGACGAAGCCGACGCGCTGCGGATCGCCAACGGTACCGCCTATAGCCTGGCGGCGGGCGTCTGGAGCCGCGACATCGGGCGGGTGCAGCGTTTTGCCAAGAAGGCGAGAGCCGGCACGGTCTGGATCAACACTTACGGCTATACCGACGTGCGGCTCCCCTGGGGCGGCGAGCGCGACTCCGGCCTTGGCCGCGAACACGGCACCGCTGCGATCGAGAATTTTACCGAGCCGAAGGCTGTTTGGATGAACCTGAACGTTTGATGGCCTGAGCGGTCGCGTCGGGACGGCGTGAGCGAAGGTTGCCAAGGCGGCAGCGCGTGGTCCACCATCATGAGATGATGCCAACCCAGCGCCTGCCGCCTTCGCTCACCCCACTCGACGTCGCGCTCGCCGCGTTGCTGCAGCGCGTTGAGCCGGTCGCGCCGGTTGCCCTTCCGCTTGCGGAAACACTGGGTTGCGTCGCCGCGGGGATGCCGCCGCTCGAGGCGTTGCCCAAGCGTAACATGGCAGCTAGCGACGGCTTTGCGTTGCGGGCCCGCGATCTCGTCGGGGCGTCGTCCTATTCGCCGCTGCCGTTGGCGACACCTCCGGTCTGGGTCGAAGCCGGCGATCCCATGCCGGATGATTGCGATTGTGTGGTCGATTCGGATTCCGTCGACCACGCAGGCCCGGTGTTTCAAGTGCTGGCCGAAGCAATCCCGGGGCAGGGCGTTCGCCGCGCTGGCGGCGATATCGCGCAAGGGAATTTTGTCATCGCCCCCACGCAGCGCATTCGCCCGCTTGATCTGCTGGCGGCGCGGCTTGCGGGATTGGAAAGACTGAACGTGCGCCGGCCGCGCCTGCGCGTCGTCAATATTCCCGCGGCCTCAGGCATCGCCGTGACCGCCCCACTGATTGCCGAAAGCGCGCGCGCGGCCGGCGCCGACGTGATTTGCGCCGAGGCCGCCGGCCGCGATGCGGCATCCATCGCCAGGGCGCTCGACACCGGCGCCTGCGACATCCTCATCACGATAGGCGGCAGCGGCGTCGGCGGCAGCGATGCGACGGTCGCGGCATTGGCCGGGCGTGGCGAGGTGATCGCCCATGGTATCGCGTTGCAGCCCGGCCGGACCTCCGCCGTCGGCGCCATCGGAAAAATCCCCGTCGTTGCGCTGCCGGGGGCGCCGGATCAGGCTCTGGCGGCCTGGTGGACCCTTGCGCTTCCCGCGCTCGACCGGTTGTCCGGGCTTCGGCAACGACAGCCGGCCACGCTCCCGCTTGCCCGCAAGATCGCCTCCAGCGTCGGCATCGCCGAGATCGTCCTGCTCGAAAAAATCGAAAATACCTGGATGCCGCTTTCGATCGGCGAGATGTCGCTGGATACCATCGCCCGCGCTGATGCATGGCTGCAGGTCGCAGGCCTCAGCGAAGGATTTGCTGCGGGCACCGCGGTCGACGCTTATATGTTGCGGGATTGAAATGGGTTCCGACATGACCAATGCACGTTCGCCGAAAAGCCGCGACGGCGTCGATCAGGAGCAGTTCCTGACCATCCTGTCGCGCGAAGAGGCGACAGCGCGCTTCGAAGCCGCGCTGTTTCCGCGCGCGATCCCGCACGAGCAGCGGCCGCTCTCCGACGCGCTCGGCGGCGTGCTTGCCGCCGATATCGCGGCGCCGATCGACGTGCCGCCGTTCGACCGCTCCAATGTCGACGGTTTTGCGGTGCGCTCCGCCGATCTCGCCTCTGCGAACGAAGCGGCTCCCGTGCGCGTCATGCTGAACGACGAGGTGATCGCCTGCGGCACCCCGCCGCTGCGGCCGGTGCTGTCGGGCACGGCCACGTCGATTGCGACCGGCGGTCCGCTGCCGCGCGGCGCCGATGCCGTCGTCATGGTCGAGCACACCCAGCCCGCTGGCGCCCGCGCGATTGAAATCCGTCGCGCCGCCTCACCGGGGCAGTTCGTGTCCTATGCCGGCTCCGATATCGCGCGCGGCGAGACGCTGCTGCGCGCCGGCACTTTGATTGGCTCGCGCGAGATCGGCATGTGCGCGGCCTGCGGCATTGCCGAGGTTTTTGTCACGCGACGGCCGCGGGTTGCGGTTATTTCCACCGGCGACGAGCTGGTTCAGCCCGGCACGCCGCTGCGCCCCGCGGAGATTTATGACACCAACGGCGCGATCGTCGCAGCGGCCGTGAACGAGAACGGCGGCGAAGCAATGTTTCTCGGCGCCGTCGCGGATGACGAGGAAGCGCTAGAGGCCGCGATGCGCAAGGCGCTCGAATCCTGCGACATGCTGGTGCTGTCGGGCGGCACCTCGAAGGGCGCGGGCGATGTGTCGCATCGCATCATCGCGCAACTCGGAAAACCCGGCATCATCGCGCATGGCGTCGCGCTCAAACCAGGAAAGCCGCTGTGCCTTGCGGTCTGCGACGGCAAGCCGGTGGTGATCCTGCCGGGATTTCCGACGTCCGCGATGTTCACGTTTCACGACATGATCGTGCCGGTGCTGCGGCGGATGGCCGGCCTGCCGCCGCGTTCCGATGCCAAGGTCACCGCAAAAGTCCCGGTGCGGATCGCATCAGAATTGGGCCGCACCGAATTCGTCATGGTGTCGCTGGTCGAGGGCGATGGCGGCTTGATCGCCTATCCCTCCGGCAAGGGTTCTGGCGCGATCACGTCGTTTGCGCAGGCCGACGGTTTTTTGAAGATCGACGCGCTCGCCGATCAGATGCCGGCCGGCACCGAAGCCGAGGTGACCCTGTTCACGCCGCATGTGCGGGTGCCCGATCTCGTGATCGTCGGCAGCCATTGCACCGGGCTCGATCTGGTCACGGCACCGCTTTCGCGCGCCGGGCTCGTCGTGCGCTCGATCGCGGTCGGCAGCCTCGGCGGTCTCGCAGCAGCGCGGCGCGGCGAATGCGATTTTGCGCCGATCCATCTGTTCGATGAAAAGACTGAGACCTACAACACGCCGTTCCTCAGCGACGGCCTTGAACTGGTGCCGGGCTGGCGGCGGATGCAGGGCATCGTGTTTCGTGCCGGCGATGCGCGTTTCGAAGGATTGAGCGCACAAGACGCGGTCCGCGCCGCGCTCGCCGACGCCAACTGCATCATGGTCAACCGCAACCAGGGCGCCGGCACCCGCATCCTGATCGACCGCCTGCTCGGCGACGCGCGCCCCGATGGCTACTGGAACCAGCCGCGCTCGCATAACGCGGTGGCCGCGGCGGTGGCGCAAAATCGCGCCGATTGGGGCATGACCATTGCACCGGTCGCGCATGCCGCGAGCCTCGGATTCATTCCGCTCGCCGAAGAGCATTATGATTTTGCCTTGGTGACGGCGCGCAAACACCGCCCGGCGGTGCAGGCGTTCTTGCAAGCGCTGGCGTCCGAGGAAAGCCGCGCGGCGCTGCAGCGGGTGGGGTTTAGGCCGGCGTAGCTGGCTAGGGTCAAATGAACGCCATACCGCCATTCAAGACAATGGTTTGCCCGGTCATGTAGGCGTTTCCAAGAACCATGAGCACCGCCTGCGCCACTTCTTCGGGATGTCCCATACGGCCCAGCGGGATATTGCGCGCCAGATCGGACCGGCCGCGCATCATGTCGGTTTCGATCAGCGAGGGCGCCACCGCATTGACCGTAATACCTTCCTTGACCAGCCGCGCCGCATAGCCGCGCGTTAATCCCTCCATGCCGGCCTTCGAGGCGTTGTAGTGAACACCGATAGCGCCGGCGCCACGCGCGGCCCCTGACGAAATATTGACGATGCGGCCCCACTTCTTCGCACGCATCGCCGGCACGATGGCTTGCGTGCAGAGAAAGGCCGATTTCAGGTTTACCGCAATCGTCCGATCGAAGTCGCTCTCGGTCAGGTCATCGATGCCACGCACGATCGCGATGCCAGCGTTGTTGACGAGAATGTCGATCGGGCCGAGCGTCGAGGCGATGTGATCGACCATTGTTGCGACGGCGGTCGCCTGCGATACGTCGGCGGCGATCGCGATCGCGCGGCCGCCTATGTCCTTGATCTTTGCCACAACCGCTTCGGCTTCAGCTGCGTGTTCCCGGTAGTTCACCGCGACAGCGGCGCCGGCTTCGGCAAGTGCAGCCGCAATCGCCGCTCCGATGCCGCGCGATGCGCCCGTCACCAAAGCGATGTGGCCGTTCAAATCCAGCTTGATGGTCATGATCAAATTCCCTTGGCTAGCGATCGATCAACCCCCATCCAGTTTCGCCAATCTCTCCGCCTCCGCGATGTCATCCATGGTGTTGGCATTGAAGAACGGATCGAGCGGCTCCGTCGGCCAAGTCACGGTGGCTAACTTGTAACGCGCGGTCCAGCGGTCGATCTTGCGGATGTCTTCCACCACCAGCGCATGGCGAAGTTCTTCGCGCAAGGCCACGCTCCACAACCCGATCACCGGATGCGACTGTCCATCGGAAGCGGCAACTGCGAGCTGCGCATTTTGTTCGGCGCGGGCCTGATGCAGGCGCGCGACCAGATCGCGCGGCAGGAATGGGCAGTCGGCGGCTGCGCTCAGAATGAATTCAACATCCCGCCGGTTCGCCGCGGCCCAGTCGAGAGCTGCCAAGATGCCGGCGAGCGGTCCCGGAAAATTCTTCACCGTGTCAGGAATGACAGGCAGCCCGAATGCGGCAAACCGCGCCGGATCGCCGTTGGCGTTAAGGATGAGCCCATCGCATTGCGGTTTTAGCCGCGCGATGACGCGTTCAAGAATAGTGCGGCCGCCGATCTGGCGCATCGGCTTGTCACCGCCGCCCATCCGTCGCGCCAGACCGCCGGCGAGCAATACCCCGGGCGTCGCCGGCGCATCGCTTGATGTCGCCGGAAATTCACTCGTCACGCTCAGTGCCCTTGCGCTTGTGACGCGCGGATTCTTCTTCGACGAAGGCAAGATTCTGATCGTAGACGATACGCTCTTGCCCCGACAGCGCGATGAAGCGCTTGCCCCGCGCGCGCCCGACCAGCGTCAATCCAACCTGCCGCGCCAGATCGACACCCCACGCCGTAAAGCCCGAACGCGAGACCAGACCATCTCGGAAGTCAGCCTTCCGGTGGTGTAAAGAATCTTGTCGGCGGGATCGACGCCGTGGCGATAAATCCAGCCCGCAATCTTGTCGACGGCGTTGTGGCGGCCGACGTCCTCGGTGTAGCAGACAGGCGTGCCCTCCTTGCACAGCACGCAGCCATGGATCGCCCCGGCCTCGAGATAGAGCGAGGGCATGGTGTTGATCGCGTGCGTCATCTGGTAGAGCCAGGAGGTGCGCAATTCCGCCTTCGGCAGCGCGACGCTTTCGACCGCTTCCAGGAGATCGCCGAACGCCGTGCCCTGCGCGCAGCCTGAAGTCTGCGTCCGCTTTTTCAATTTCGCCTCAAAATTGGTGTGGTGCTCGGTGCGCACCACCACTACCTGAAGATCGTCGTCATATTCGACCTCGGTGACGACGTCGTCGTATTTCAGCATGTTCTGGTTGAGCAGATAGCCGAGCGCCAGATATTCCGGATAGTCCCCGATCGTCATCATGGTGACGATCTCCTGCGCGTTGAGATACAGCGTCAGCGGCCGCTCCACCGGAACATTGATCTCGACTTTGGCCCCGGTCTGGTCGGTTCCGGCGACGCGTTCGGTCAGCCGCGGATCGTGCGGATTGGGGACGATCAGGGGGACGGGCGCTTTGTCGATCTTCATCATCATTGGCAGGCTAGCATGACATTCCCTTAAGCCCGATATAAACATCTTAGAGTATGAACGAAATGCCGCCAACGCCGTCATTGCGAGCGCAGCGACCTGTCCGCCGTAGCTCGAAGAGCGAAGGCGGAAGCAATCCAGACATACGGCAAGGAACTGGATTGCTTCGTCGCTTCGCTCCTCCCAATGACGTCGGAGGATGCGAGTTCCGGAGAAAGTGATGAAAGTGATTGGCCTCGCGGGGTGGAGCGGCGCCGGCAAGACGACGCTACTTTCGCGTATCATCCCGCATTTTCGCAAAACGGGCCTTCGGGTCTCCGTCATCAAGCACGCCCACCACAGTTTTGACGTCGACGTGCCGGGCAAGGATTCCTGGGTCCACCGGCAGTCGGGCGCCGTGGAAGTGCTGGTGTCCTCCGGGACGCGCTGGGCCCTGATGCATGAATTGCGAGGCCGCCCCGAGCCGCGGCTGCCGGAACTGCTGGAGAAGATGTCGCGGGTCGATCTCGTCGTGGTCGAAGGTTTCAAGTCCGAGCCGCATCGCAAGATCGAGGTGCATCGTGCGGCCAATGGCAAGCCGCTGCTGTTCCCCGATGATCCCGCTATCGCCGGCATCGCGACCGACGCGACGATTGAAACCACGCTTCCCGTCGCCCACCTCGATGACATCCCGGCGATTGCCGCTATGATGTCGAAGTACGCGATTCCTGTCGATGACGTGCTGGCGCGAAACGTCAGCGAAGCCTGAGAGCCAAGATGGCGCAATTGTCCGACGATTGCTTTGCCTTCGGCGGGCCGATGATGTCGGTCGATGAAGCCGTCGGCATCATCGCCGCACGGGTGACGGCGGTGCAGGAGGTCGAGACCGTTGCACTCACTGATGCTGACGGCCGCATTCTCGCCAAGGACATTTCTGCATCCCTGCCGCTGCCGCCTTTCACTAATTCCGCCGTCGACGGCTATGCGGTGCGCAGCCGCGATCTTCCAAAGGCAGAGGAGGCGGCGTTTCCCGTGACCGGGCGCATTCAGGCCGGCGCGTCGGCAGGCGAGGCGATCCGGCCGGGTCATGCGGTCAGGATTTTTACCGGCGCGCCGATGCCCGATGGCGCCGACACGGTATTCATGCAGGAAGATGTACGCGTCGATGGGGATGGCCGGGTTGTTCTGCCCGCGGGCCTCAAGCCGGGCGCCAATGTGCGTCCCGCGGGTGAAGATATTCCTGTGGGGTCTTCCGCGCTTAAAGTCGGTCAACGCCTGCGGCCACAGGATGTCGCGCTGGCGGCGGCCTTCGGCCTGACGCAGATCGAGGTGCGCAGGCGCATCCGCGTCGCGGTGTTTTCGACCGGCAACGAACTGGTATCGCCGGGCACCGTGCGCGCGGCCGCGCAATTGTTCGACTCCAACCGTTTCATGCTGATGGCGATGCTTAAGCGCCTTGGCTGCGCGGTCAGCGATCTCGGCATTCTGCGCGATGATCGCGTTTCGCTGGCCGACAGCCTGAAGAAGGTGGCAGGGCGCCACGACCTGATCCTGACCACCGGCGGCGTTTCGACCGGCGAAGAGGACCACGTCAAGGCTGCCGTCGAAAGCGCAGGCAAGCTCGTGCTGTGGCGCATGGCCATCAAACCCGGACGTCCCGTGGCCATGGGCATTATCGGCGGCACGCCGCTCATTGGACTGCCGGGAAATCCGGTGGCGAGTTTTGTCACCTTCGTCCATGTGGTGCGCCCGACCGTGCTGGCGCTTTCCGGCGCGACCCAACAACGGCTGCTGCCGATGCCCGTTCGCGCCGCTTTCAGTTACAAAAAGAAGATCGCCCGCCGCGAATACGTCCGGGTCAATCTGCGCAAGGCGCGCGACGGCGTGCTCGAGGCTATCAAATTTCCGCGCGAGGGCGCGGGATTGTTGTCGTCGCTGGTGGACACCGACGGATTGGTCGAACTCGGCGAACAGATCACGCAGGTTCAACCCGGCGAGACCGTCGGGTTTTTGTCATATGCGAGTTTGATGTAGCAGCCACTCACCATCGTCATTGCGAGGAGCCAAGCGACGAAGCAATCCAGCTTCTGTTTCCCGGCACCAAAGCTGGATTGCTTCGTCGCAAGTGCTCCTCGCAATGACGGGGATGG
>WNFM01065484.1_pt1 | contig 42182 bp, 50 predicted proteins | sample 5400271 | NCBI WGS metagenome assembly WNFM01 (sample SAMN13153352, study PRJNA577476) | soil metagenome | isolation source: 60 cm saprolite on Douglas fir-dominated hillslope | place: USA:California | collected 2013-09-17
CCGTCGGCGAATTCGGCGATGCGCTTGCCTGCTTCCGTGGTGGCGTCGACCTTCTCCGCCTCGAAGCCGCGCACGATCACCTGGTCGAGCTCCTCGGGCTTGAGGCTTTCGAGCACGTATACCTGCGCGCGGGAGAGCAGCGCGCCGATCACCTCGAAGGACGGATTCTCGGTGGTCGCGCCGATGAAGGTGAGCAGCCCCGACTCGACGTGCGGCAGGAAGGCGTCCTGCTGCGCCTTGTTGAAGCGGTGCACCTCGTCGACGAAGAGGATGGTCGCGCGTCCATATTGGTCGCGCGAGAGGCGCGCGCGCTCGACCGCGTCGCGGATCTCCTTCACGCCCGAGAGCACCGCCGAGATGGCGATGAATTCGGCGTTGAACGCATGCGCCATCAGGCGCGCCAGCGTGGTCTTGCCCACGCCCGGCGGCCCCCACAGGATCATCGAGTGCGGCTTCCCGGCGCGCAACGCGACGCGAATCGGCTTGCCTTCGGCGAGCAGGTGCTGCTGCCCGACCATCTCGTCGACGGTCTTTGGGCGCAGGCGCTCCGCGAGCGGGACGTTCACCTCGCCCGAGGCCGCGAAAAGGTCTCGCGATTCGTTCATACCTCGATTATCCATCGACGGCGCCTATGTAAAGCATACTTGACATGGGCCCGGCGGCTGGCCTATCCTCATGTCAAGTTAACTTGACATGAGGAGGTACCCATGGATTCCCAACCGACTCTTTCGCTCGGCACCAACCACGGGCGTCGCGTGCTCATCGCGGGCGCGACGTGGTTCCTCGTCTACCTGGCGTCCCGCTTCGCCCTTCAGGAGTTCCACCTGGTCGCCCCCTGGGCCTGGGTGGCCGCCTTGGCCCACCTCTTCGCGTTCTTCTGGTTCGTGGCCGTCGTGGAACGCGCCCTGAAAAGCGCCGACGAGCTGCAGCGCCTGATCCAGCTCGAAGCCCTGGCGCTGGCGTTCTCCACCACGATGGTCTTGCTGATGACGCTCGGATTGATGGAGATCTTCCATGGGGGACGCCTGCAATTCCCCCTGCTCGACATTTGGGCGATGCTGCCTGTGATCTACGCCATTTGTTTCGCTGTCGCCTACCAGCGGTATCGCTGACGTGCGCAACGACTTGAGGGAGCGCCGCGCCGAACGCGGCTGGTCACAGGCCGACCTCGCCGACAAGCTCGACGTTTCGCGCCAGACCATCAATGCGATCGAAACGGAGAAGTACTCGCCGAGCCTCGAGCTCGCGTTCAAGATCGCGCGCCTGGCTACTTCTTGACGGGAGCGTCCTCGATGACGTCGGCGCCCGCCGGGGCGGTGAACTTGAACGCGTCGGCCGCGACCGCGGCGTTGGCCTTCAAGTCGGAGAACGCGAGCTTCGTGCGCCCACCGAGCTGGTCGAAGAGTTCCATCGCGGCGAGCGTGCGGCCCTTGAGGCCGAGGCGCACGCGCTCGAAGCCAGTGTCGGGCGCCTTCGGCGTCGCCTCCACCCACGCCAGGCCGTCGGCCGTGCCCGCGTCGCGCAGCGTGAAGAGCTTGGTGATGTCGTCCTTGCCAGCGAGGAGCGCGGCGGGCGTGGAGGAGATCGCCGCGTCGATGCGCTTCACCGTGACCTGGTTCAGGTCCGGATCGTGGATCCAGAGCTTCGCCCCGTCACCCACGAGGAGCTGCTTGTGCGGCTTCTCGTAGCTCCAGCGGAAGCGCCCCGGCCGCGAGAAGGCGAAGGTGCCCGACGCGGTCTCGACCACCTTGCCCGCGCGGTCGAGGACCTGCTGGTCGAAGCGCGCGGTCGCCGTGCGGGTGGACGTGTTGAAGGCGAGGAAGTCGTCGAGGCCGTTGGCGAGGACGGGAACGGAAAGAACGAGGATCAGGGCCGCGAGGGCCCGGGCGGCGCGCGGCACGCTACTTCTCCCGCGAATTGACGAGGATTTCGCGATTCCCGTTGGAGGCCATCTGCGAGACGAGCCCCGCCTTCTCCATGTCCTCGATCAGGCGGGCGGCGCGGTTGTAGCCGATGCGCAGGTGCCTTTGCACGAGCGAGATGGATGCGCGGCGGTTCTGGAGGACGATCTGCACGGCCTGGTCGTAGAGGGGATCGGCTTCTCCTGAGACAGCGCCTTCGCCGGAGGTTCCGTTCGCTTCGGTCTCCTCGGGATCGGCGAGGATGCCTTCGATGTACTGCGCCTCGCCCTGCTTCTTGAGCGCCTCGACCACGCGATGCACTTCGGCGTCGGCCACGTAGGCGCCGTGGATGCGGGTCGGCAGCCCATGTCCCGGCGTGAGGTAGAGCATGTCGCCCTGCCCCAGCAGGCTCTCGGCGCCCTGCTGGTCGAGGATGGTGCGCGAGTCGACCTTGGCCGATACCTGAAACGCGATGCGCGTGGGAACGTTCGCCTTGATGAGCCCGGTAATCACGTCCACCGAGGGCCGCTGCGTGGCCAGGATCAAATGGATTCCGCAGGCGCGCGACTTCTGCGCGATACGCGCGATCAGCTCCTCGACCTTCTTGCCGGTGACCATCATCAGGTCGGCGAGCTCGTCGATGACCACCACCAGCAGCGGCAGCGGCTCGAGCGTCTCCGGATCCTCCGGGGTCAGGCTGAAGGGATGCTTGAGCGGCTCCTTCTTCTCGATCGCCTCGCGGATCTTCTGGTTGTAGCTCGAGAGGTTGCGCACCGCGAGCGCCGACATGAGGCGGTAGCGGCGATCCATCTCCGCGACGCACCAGTGCAGCGCCGCCGAGGCCTGGCGCATGTCGGTCACGACCGGCGCAAGGAGGTGCGGAATGCCCTCGTAGACGGAGAGCTCGAGCATCTTCGGGTCGATGAGGATCAGCCGCACGTCGCTCGCCGCCGCCTTGTAGATGAGCGACAGGATCATCGCGTTGATCGCCACCGACTTGCCCGAGCCGGTGGTGCCGGCCACGAGCAGGTGGGGCATGCGCGCGAGGTCGGCCACCGCAGGCTTGCCGGTGATGTCCTTGCCGAGCGCGAGCGTGAGCTTCGAATGCATGTCGGCATACGCCTGGGAGCCCACGATCTCGGCCAGGCGCACGATCTCGCGCTTCGGATTCGGGATCTCGAGACCCATGCACGACGTTCCCGGGATCGTCTCGACGACGCGAATCGCCATCACCGAGAGCGCCCGCGCTAGGTCGCGCGCGAGGTTCACCACCTGCGAGCCCTTCACGCCCACCGCGGGCTCGATCTCGTAGCGCGTGATGACCGGGCCCGGATAGGCGGCGACGACCTTCACCTGCACGTTGAAGTCGAGGAGCTTCCTCTCGATGAGGCGCGAGGTGTACTCGAGCGTCTCCGGCGTGGGGCGCTCGACGTGCGCCGCGTCGGGCGCGTCGAGCAGGTTGAGCGGAGGCAGCGGCGAATCGGGCAGGTCGGCGAAGAGCGGCACCTGCTTCTCGCGCACGGCGCGCTCGCTCCGCGGGACCTCGACGTGCGGCATCTCGATGCGGATCGGCTCGTGCTCCTCGAAGAGCTTCTTCGCCACCTCGACCTTGTCCTCGCGCTCCTGCGCGGCGATGCGCCCTTCCTCGCGGTCGCGCCGCGCCTCGATGCGGCTCATGACCGCGCTCCACGCCCATTCGGCGCCCGCGCCGACCGTCTCGGCGACACGCAGCCAGGAAAGGCCGGTGAAGAGGCTCACCGCCCCCGCAAGCGCGGCGATCAGCATCAACGTGGCGCCGGTGAATCCGAACGCGGGCGCGAGCCCACCGGAGAGCAGGTTGCCGAGCGCGCCGCCGGCGGGAAACCCGAGCGCCGGGGAGAGGCTGTGCAGCCGCATGGCCTCGAGCGTGGCACTCGCGACGAGCGTGACCGCGAAGCCCACGAGCGAGACGGCGAGCGAGCGCCGGCTGAGGCTCTCCCACGCTTCCACGCGCCGGTAGAGGCGCAGGATGCCGAAGGCGGCGAGGCCGACCCACCACCACGCCGAGAGCCCGAAGAGGTAGAAGAGCGCATCGGCGATCCACGCGCCCGCGACTCCGCCCTTGTTCGCGATCGCGGCGCCCGTGCCGCTGAAGGACGGCCCCGGGTCGGAGCGGTGGTACGTGGCGAGGATCAAAGCGAGATAGAGGCCGACGGCGAGGAGCGCGATCCAGCCCGCCTCGCGCATCGCTCGCCCGAGGCGCGGGTAGCCGTTGGGAAGCGCAGTTACGGCGATGGTGGCGTCTCCGTCACAGGGAAAGCGGGAATTCGCGGTTGATAATGGTGATCGACTTCGACTCGATCGAGATGAAACCGCGCTCCGAGAGGTCCTTGAGGATGCGGTTCACCATCTCGCGCGAGGCGCCGACCATGTTGGCGAGGTCCTGCTGCGAGAGCTTCTCGCTCACCATCAGCTTGCCGTTGTTGTAGACCGCGAGCTCGAGCAGCGTGCTCGCCACGCGCCCGTAGACGTCCATCAGCGCGAGCGTGCCGATCTTGCGGTCGGCCTCGCGCACGCGCTGCGCGAGCATCTGCATCACCATGTTGGCGATCGTCGGCGCCCGCTCGATGACGCGCTCGAACGCGGCGTGCGAAAGCACCAGGAAAGTCGAGGCCTCGGTCGTGGTCACCGAAGCCGAGCGCGCCTGCTTGTCGATCATCGACAGCTCGCCGAAGAAGGCGCCCGGCCCGAGCATCTTGAGCGTGATCTCGCGCCCGTCCTCGTCGCCGATGAAGACCTTCACCTTGCCCGCCTCGATCATGTAGAGCGAGTCGCCCATCTCGCCCTCGGTGAGCACCACCGCGTTCTTCGCGTAGGTCTTCTCGACGGCGACGGAGCGCACGACGTCGAGCTCCTTGTCGGAGAGCTGCTGGAAGAAGGGGACCGCCTTGAGCGCCATCGTGCGCTCGCCCACGGCTGTTCTTTTCGCGTCCTGGGCCATCGCTCTTAATTACCCAAAATCCCCTTATTTGTCAATCGGTTAGGGGGTTAAGCTGAGATACCCCCTTAATTTCAGGGACATACGCTCTGGACAACGAATGCGATAATCCCCATTTCACTGTTTCATCGCAGCACTTTTTACCTCCATCCCGTGACGACCAGACATTCCCGCCTGCTGATTCTCGGCTCCGGTCCCGCCGGCTATACGGCCGCGGTGTACGCCGCACGCGCCAACCTGAAGCCGGTCCTCATCACCGGGCTCGCCCAGGGCGGCCAGCTGATGACCACCACCGACGTCGACAACTGGCCCGCCGACGCGATGGGCGTGCAGGGTCCCGAGCTGATGGACCGCTTCCTCAAGCACGCCGAACGCTTCGAGACAGAGGTGATCTTCGACCAGATCCACACGGCGAAGCTGGGCGAGAAGCCGATCGCCCTGGTGGGCGACGCCGCGACCTACACCTGCGACGCGCTGATCATCGCGACCGGCGCCTCGGCGATGTACCTGGGGCTCGAGTCGGAGCAGAAGTACATGGGCAAGGGCGTCTCCGGCTGCGCGACCTGCGACGGCTTCTTCTACAAGGGCCAGGACGTGTGCGTGGTGGGTGGTGGAAACACCGCGGTCGAGGAGGCGCTCTACCTCGCCAACATCGCGCGCCATGTGACCGTGGTGCATCGCCGCGACAAGTTCCGCGCCGAGAAGATCCTCCAGGACAAGCTCATCGCGCGCCAGAGCGAGGGCAAGGTGAACATCCGCTGGAACCACGTCCTCGACGAAGTGCTGGGCGACGCCTCCGGGGTGACGGGCGTGCGCCTGAAGTCGACCGTCGACGGGAAGTCGAGCGACCTCGCGCTCACCGGGTGCTTCATCGCCATCGGCCACAAGCCCAACACCGACATCTTCGCCGGCCAGCTCGAGATGAAGAACGGCTACATCATCACGAAGGCGGGGCTCGACGGGAACGCCACGGCGACCAGCGTCCCGGGCGTGTTCGCCGCGGGCGACGTGCAGGATCACGTCTATCGCCAGGCGGTGACCAGCGCCGGGACGGGTTGCATGGCGGCGCTCGACGCCGACAAGTACCTCGAAAGCCTCACGTGAAGAAGGGCGACGAGAGCGACGTCTTTCGCGACGCCGTGAAAGACGCCCGGCCCCTCGCCCCGGCCAATCGCGTCGAGCCGTATCGCCGGGCGCCCGCGCCGATTCCCGCCAAGCGCTTCGAGGACGAGCGCGCGGTGCTGGTGGAGCTGGCGCGCTCGACCTTTGACGACGATGCCGAAATCGAAGGCGACGCTTCGTACCTGCGCCCCGGCTTGCCGCGCGACATCCTGCGCAAGCTGCGCCGGACCCATTGGGTGATCCAGGACGATCTCGACCTGCATGGACTCACCGCCGACGAGGCCGCCGCGGCGACCGCGGACTTCCTCGCCGAATGCCGGCGCCGGGGACTACGCTGCGTGCGCATCGTGCATGGCAAGGGCCTGCGCTCGGCCGGGCGCGAGCCGATTCTCAAGCGGCGCGTGCGTAAGCTCCTCACCCGCCGCGAAGAGGTGATCGCCTTCGTCGAGCCACGCGCCGCGCACGGAGGCGGCGGCGCCGTGGTGGTCCTGCTCGACGCCTAGAGGGAGCCCAGATGACACTGCCCTTGCCGCGCTGGGTGCTGCTGGCGCTCGCCGCGGCGGCGCTCGCGTCAGGCATCGACAACCTCACGCGCCCGCTGGCGAATCCCGACGAAGGGCGCTACTCGGAGATCTCGCGCGAGATGGCCGCCACCGGCGACTGGGTCACGCCGCGGCTGAACGGCATCAAGTATTTCGAGAAGCCGCCGCTGCAGTACTGGGCGAGCGCCGCGGCCTTCAAGGCCTTTGGCGAGAACGAAGCCGCGGCGCGCCTCTACGTGGGACTGTGCGGGCTCCTGACGGTGCTCATCGTCGCGTACACGGCGCTGCGCCTCTGGGATGCCGAGGCCGCCTTCGCCGCGGCGCTGGTCCTGGTATCGAGCCCCTACTTCATGGCGCTCGGCGGCATCGTCACGCTCGACATGGGCCTCACGCTCTGGACCACGGCCACACTCTGCGCGCTGCTGATCGCGGAGCATTCGCGCGAGCGCCCGCGCGAGCATCGCCGCTGGATGCTCGCGTCCTGGGCCGGGATGGCGCTCGCCGTGCTCTCCAAGGGCCTCGTCGGCATCGTCTTCCCCGGCGCGGCGCTTTTCTTCTACTGCGTGTTGCGGCGCGACCTGTCGATCCTGAGGCGCCTCGAGTGGCTGTTCGGCCTGCCGCTCTTCTTCGCCATCGCGGCGCCGTGGTTCATCGCGGTCTCGGCGGCCAACCCGGAATTCGCGCGCTTCTTCTTCATCCACGAGCACTTCGAGCGCTTCCTCACCACGGAGCACCGGCGGGTCGCAGCCTGGTGGTACTTCCTGCCGATCCTCGCGTTGGGATTCCTGCCATGGATGTTCGCGCTGCCCGCGGCGATTCGGCGCGCCTGGCGCGAGGAAGGCGCTTCGCCCGGATTCCAGCCAATGCGCCTGGTGCTCCTCTGGAGCGCGTTCGTGGTGCTCTTCTTCAGCGCCTCGAGCTCCAAGCTTCCCGCGTACATCCTGCCCGCATTCCCGCCGCTCGCGCTTGTGATCGGGCGCTACCTCGCGACCGCCTCCACGCGCTTGCTCGCCTCGTGGGCAGCCCTGGTCGCGCCGATCGCCCTCGCACTCGCTTTTGAGGCGTGGCGCGTCTCGGACGCCGCGCGCGACGACTGGACGCAGGCGCTCTACATCGGCGCCCAGGCCTGGGCCCTCGTCGCCGCCGCCGTGCTCTTCGTGGCGAGTGTGGCCGGCGCGGTGCTCCTGTGGCGCGGGCGGCGCTGGGAGGCGCTGGTCGTGGTCGCCTTCGCCTCGATCGCCCTGATCGATTGCCTCGAGAACGCCTACGAGGAGCTGTCCCCGCGGCAATCGGGACAGATCGTGGCCGACAAGATGAAGCCGCTCATCACGCCGGCGATGCGCATCTACAGCGTGAAGTCCTACGACCAGACGGTGCCCTTCTACATCGGGCGCACGCTTACGCTGGTGGACTACCTCGACGAATTCGCGACCGGCCTCGCCTCCGAGCCTGAGCGCCACATCGCCGGGCTCGACCGCTTCCGCGAGGAGTGGCTGCGGCCCGGGGACGCGCTGGCTATAATGCATCCCGACGCATTCCAGAGGCTTAAGTCGCAGGGCCTGCCGATGCAGGTGCTGCACGACGATCCGCGCCGAGTCCTCGTCCGCAAGCCATGACTTCCCTCACCTTCTCGCTCGTCATGGCCGGTGTCCTGCTCAACGCGGCCGCGCAACTGCTGCTCAAGGCGGGCACCAATCGCGTCGGTGAATTCGCCTTTGCGCTCGACAACGTCGTTCCCATCGGCATGCGACTCGCCGCCAATCCCTTCATCCTGGGCGGCCTCGCGTGCTACGTCGTGAGTGTGGTGGTGTGGATCATGGCGCTTTCGCGCGTCCCGGTGAGCGTCGCCTATCCGATGCTCTCGGTCGGCTACATCGTCAACGCCGTCGCCGCGTGGCTGCTCTTCGGCGAGTCGCTTACGGCGCAGAAGCTCGTGGGCATCGCCTTCATCGTGGTCGGCGTCTTCCTGGTGGCGCGCTCCTAGTGCAATTCCTGCCCTTCGCGCGCCCGACGATCGACGAGGCGATGATCGCCGCCGTGGGCGACACGCTGCGCAGCCGCTGGATCGTCACCGGCCCGCGCGCGGGCGACTTCGAGAACGCGCTGTCGCAGCGCTTCGGCGCCCGGCCGGTGCGCGCCCTCACCTCCGCGACCGCGGCCATGCAGGTGGCGCTCGAGGTCCTGGGAATCGGCCCGGGCGACGAGGTGATAGCCCCGGCGCAGAGCTTCTTCGTCACCGGCAACGTGGTCGAGCGCGCCGGCGCCACCGCCGTCTTCGTCGACGTGAACCTGCGCTCGCGCAACCTCGACTTCGCGCAGGCATCGGCCGCCGTCACGCCGCGCACGCGCCTGCTCCTGCCGACGCACTACAACGCGCCCCTCGATCCCGACCTCCTCGACGATTTCGCGCGCCGCCACAAGGTGCGCATCCTCGAGGACGCCGCGCTCGCGATCGGCTCGCGCACCTCGCGCGGTCCGGTCGGCGCGACTGGCGACCTGGTCGCCTTCAGCTTCCATCCCAACAAGAACATGACCACCATCGAGGGCGGCGCGCTGGTGATGAGCGACGCGCGCGAGGTGGCCCGGGTCGAGGAGCTTCGCTTCCACGGCATCCAGCGGCTCGACGACGGCACGCGCGACGTCGAGCATGCGGGGACGAAATACAACTTCTCCGACGTATCCGCGCGCCTGGGGCTCGAGCAGCTCGCGCACCTCGACGTATGGTGCCGCACGCGCGAGCGCCTCGCGCATCACTACTTCTCCTGCCTCGAGGGCCACGACCTCCTCACGCCCGAGCGCCTGCCGCCGCGCGACAATCCCGGCCATAGCTGGAACATGTTCACCGTGCTGCTGCCGCTCGAAGAGGCGCGCACGACTCGCAAGGCGGTGATCGATGCGATGAAGCAGGACGGCGTGGGCGTCGGCATCTCCTACGAGGCGATCCACCTCACGAAGCTCTTCCGCGCGAAGGGCTTCCGCGAAGGGATGTTCCCCAATTCCGAGCGCGTCGGCCGCGAGACTGCTACGCTGCCGCTCTTTCCCGAGATGCGCGAGATCGACGTCGAGCGCGTCGTCACCAGCCTCACCCGCGTGCTCAAGCGCGCATGACAACGACCAGAGAGACACGATGAAACGAATCCACGCCGCAGGACCCATTCTCGCCGCCGCCCTCACGCTGCTTCCTGCCATCGCGGGCGCCTCGGATGCGGCGATGGCGAAGCTCGTGGAGTGCATGAAGCTCAAGGCGGCCTCGCCCGAGCAACAGGCGTGCCTCAAGCAGGTCGAGACCCTGCACGCGGCCGCGAAGACCGCCCCCGCTGCAATCAAGGCTCCGAAGATGGCTGCGGCCGTGGCTCCGGGGGCGAGACCCGTGGCCAAGGCCGCGCCGCCCACGGTGATCGCGGTCCCGCCGGAAGTGAAACACGCAGCGGCGGAAGTCGGCCTCGCGGGCGCGCCCGCGCAAGCGAAGACGGTTAGCGCCGGCTCGTCCATCAGCGGCATTGGCGGCGGCATCACGGTCGGCGATCTCAAGGGCCTGGACCTGGAGAGCGCGATGATGGCCATCCAGTCGCAACGCGCCAATCTGCTCGAGGCCACGCTCAAGAACCAGATCGACGCGGTCCAGGCGCGCAACAACGACATCGCGAAGATGAACGAGACCCTCTCCATCCTGCCCAAGATGCCCGCCGACAAGGAAAAGGGGATCCGCGACCAGCTGCGCGCCTGGGGCCTCTCCTCGCCCGACGCGAAGGCCACGCCCGAGCAGGTGGCTAACTGGCAGCAGGGGCTCAAGGCGAAGATCGACGCCGCGAACAACTCCCAGCAGATGGACATGCTGAAGCTGCAGAGCCTGACGAACAAGCGCAACGAGGCCTTCGACCTGATGACCAACTTCATCAAGAAAATGGCGGACAGCCGCAGCTCGGTCCTGGGGAACATGCGCTAGCGTGGCCGCGCCGCAGCTCTCCGTCGTCGTCCCGGTCTACAACGAGGAGGCCGTCCTCCCGGCCCTCTTCGCGCGCCTCTATCCGGCGCTCGACGCGCTCGGGCGCACCTACGAGATCGTGTTCGTGAACGACGGCAGCCTCGACCACTCGGCGGCGCTGCTGCGCGAGCAATACCAGCGCCGCCCCGAGGTCACGCGCGTGGTCCTTCTCAACGGCAACTTCGGCCAGCACATGGCGATCATGGCGGGATTCGAGCATTGCCGGGGCGAGCGCATCGTGACCCTGGATGCCGATTTGCAGAATCCGCCCGAGGAGATCGGCAAGCTGCTCGCGAAGATGGACGAAGGCCACGACTACGTGGGCTCGATCCGGCGCATGCGCCAGGACGCCGCGTGGCGCCGCTGGGCCTCGAAGGCGATGAACGGCATTCGCGAGCGCCTCACGCACATCCACATGACCGACCAGGGCTGCATGCTGCGCGCCTACGACCGGCCGATCGTCGACGCCATCCGCTCCTCGCGGGAGATGAGCACCTTCATTCCCGCGCTCGCCTACTCCTACGCGCGCAATCCGATCGAGGTCGAGGTCGAGCACGAAGAACGCCACGCGGGCGAGTCGAAGTACTCCTTCTACAAGCTCATACGCCTCAACTTCGACCTGGTGACGGGCTTCTCCGTGGTGCCGCTGCAGGCCTTCTCCATCTTCGGCATCCTGGTCTCGCTCCTGTCCCTCGCCACCTACGTCGTGGTGATCGTCAAGCGCATTGCGCTCGGGGAAGGCGACGGGCTGTGGGTGATCTGGGATCGCGACATCCTCGAGTTCCTGCTGATCGGCGTGCTGCTCTTCGGCGTGGGGCTGATCGGCGAATACGTCGGGCGCATCTACCAGCAGGTGCGCGAGCGCCCGCGGTATCTCATCCAGGCGATCCTGGAGACGAAAGACTGATGGCCGTGCGCGCGGTGGTGTTCGCCTACCACGACGTGGGCGTGCGCTGCCTCTCGGTGCTGCTCGCGCACGGCGTCGAAATCCCGCTGGTGGTCACCCACCGCGACGATCCGAAGGAAACCATCTGGTTCGAAAGCGTCGAGCGCCTGGCGCGCGGCCACGGGCTCGACGTTGCGACTCCCGACGATCCGAACGCCGCCGAATTCGTCGCGCGCGTCGCGGCGCTGAAGGCGGATTTCCTGTTCTCGTTCTACTACCGCCACATGCTCTCGCCCGCGCTGCTGGCGAGCGCGCGGCGCGGCGCGTTCAACATGCATGGCTCGCTGCTGCCGAAGTACCGCGGGCGGGTGCCGGTGAACTGGGCGATCCTCCACGGCGAGCGCGAGACCGGCGCCACGCTGCACGAGATGGTCGCCAAGCCCGACGCGGGGCGCATCGTCGACCGGATGGCGGTGCCGATCCTGCCCGACGATCTCGCGGTCGACGTCTTTCGCAAGGTGGCGGAGGCGGCCGGGCAAGTCCTGGAGCGCGCGCTGCCGCGGCTCATCGACGGCACCGCGACGCTCACCCCCCAGGAACTCGGGCGCGGAAGCTATTTCGGCGGGCGCAAGCCCGAGGATGGCCGCATCGATCCGGCTCGCGGCGCGCGTTCGATCCACGACCTGGTGCGCGCCGTGGCGCCGCCCTACCCCGGCGCCTTCCTCGACATCGACGGCGGCCGGCTCAGGATCCTGCGCACCCGCGTCCTGGAAGGCGAGACGGCCGGCATGCCTCCCGGGCTGCTCTGCGAAAGCGGCCGCCTGCTGCTGGTGGCGGGCGACGGCGGGCGGCTCGAAGTGCTCGACCTCGACTTCCGCGGCGAATCGATGACCCCGCGCGCGTTCTGCGACAATGTCGGTCCGTCGTCGGTCCGGCCCGCCCCATGAAGAAACTCTGCATCCTCGGCGTCAATGGCTTCATCGGCCACCACCTGTCCAAGCGCGTGCTCGCGGACACCGACTGGGAGGTGTACGGCATGGACATGGGGTCCGATCGCATCGGCGACCTCATCGAGAACAAGCGCTTCCACTTCTTCGAAGGCGACATCACGATCAACCGCGAGTGGATCGAGTATCACATCCGCAAGTGCGACGTGATCCTGCCGCTGGTGGCGATCGCAACGCCCGCGACCTACGTGCGCGAGCCGCTGAAGGTCTTCGAGCTCGACTTCGAGGCCAACCTCCCGATCGTGAGGAGCTGCGTGAAGTACGGCAAGCGCATCCTCTTCCCCTCGACTTCCGAGGTCTACGGCATGTGCGCCGACGAGGAGTTCGACCCCTACGCCTCCAACCTCGTCCTCGGGCCCATCGACAAGCAGCGCTGGATTTATTCGTGCTCCAAGCAGCTCCTCGATCGCGTGATCTGGGCGTACGGCTCGATGGGGCAGCTCGACTTCACGCTCTTCCGCCCGTTCAACTGGATCGGCGCGGGCCTGGACTCGATCCACACGGCGAAGGAAGGCAGCTCGCGCGTGATCACCCAGTTCCTCGGCCACATCGTCCGCGGCGAGCCGATCCAGCTGGTCGATGGAGGCTCCCAGAAGAGAGCTTTCACCTACATCGACGACGGCATCGCCGCGCTCATGAAGATCATCGAGAACAAGGGCGGCGTGGCGAGCGGGCGCATCTACAACGTCGGCAATCCGAAGAACAACTACTCCGTGCGCGAGCTGGCCGAGATGATGCTCGAGCTCGCCAGGGCCTATCCCGAATACCGCCGCAACGCCGGCAAGGTGAAGCTCGTGAACACCAGCGCGTCGAAGTACTACGGCAAGGGCTACCAGGACGTGAGGAACCGCGTGCCCTGGATCGAGAACACGAAGAAGGACCTCGGCTGGGCGCCGAAGGTGGACATGAAGACGGCCTTGAAGCGCATCTTCGATGCGTACCGCGGACAACTCGAAGACGCCCGCGCGCTGGCGAACTGACCCTCCCCGGAATCGCGAGATGACCGAAGAGAAGCCGAAGGTTGGCGTGGTGATGGGCTCCCAGAGCGACTGGGACGTGATGCAGCACGCCGCTCGCGTGCTCAAGGATTTCGGCGTGGCCTACGAGGCGCGCGTGGTCTCGGCGCATCGCACGCCCGACACCATGTTCGAGTACGCGCAGGCCGCGCGCGGGCGCGGGCTCGCCTGCATCATCGCCGGAGCCGGAGGCGCGGCGCACCTGCCCGGAATGCTCGCTTCCAAGACCACGATCCCGGTCCTTGGCGTGCCCGTCCCCTCGCGCCACCTCGCCGGCCAGGACTCGCTCTACTCCATCGTGCAGATGCCCAAGGGAATCCCGGTCGCGACCTTCGCCATCGGCGAGGCGGGCGCGGCCAACGCTGGCCTCTTCGCGGTGAGCCTGCTCGCCGCCTCGGACGCCGAGCTCGAACGCAAGCTCGCCGAATACCGCGAGAAGCTGCGCGAGCAGGTCGCGGCGATGCAATTGCCGGATGTCCTTTGACGTCGCGTCCGACTCGGCTGCGCGAACCGCTGTGATCCTTCCCGGGGCGACGCTTGGCCTGCTCGGCGGCGGCCAGCTCGGCCGCATGTTCATCATCGCCGCGCGTACGCTCGGCTACCGCGTCACGGTCCTCGAGCCCGATCCCCACTCGCCGGCGGCGGAATTCGCCACCGGGCACCTCAACACCGCCTACACCGATCCCGCGTCGCTCGCCGAGCTCGCGCGCACCTGCGCCGCCGTCACGACGGAGTTCGAGAACGCGCCTGCCGACGCGCTCGACGCGCTCTCAGGCAAGACGGTCGTGCGTCCGGGCGGCGCTCCGGTCGCGATCGCCCAGGACCGGCGCCGCGAGAAGGCCTTCTTCGCCGAGCGCGGATTTCCCGTCGGCGCTTGGGCCGCGATCGAATCGAGCGCCGACTTCGCTGCGGCGCTCGGCCGCGTGCGCCTGCCCGCGCTGCTGAAGACCGCCCGCTTCGGCTACGACGGCAAGGGCCAGGCACGCATCGATGCGCCCGCCGACCTCGCGCGCGCGTTTGCCGAGCTCAAGGGCGTGCCGTGCGTGCTCGAGGAGCTTCTCGAGCTCGAGCGCGAGGTGTCGGTGGTGCTCGCGCGCGGCGAGTCCGGCGAGGTCGCCGTGTTTCCCGTCGCTGAGAATCGCCACGCCCGGGGCATCCTCGATCTCACCCTCGCACCCGCCCGCGTCTCGCCGTCGCTCGCCGCCGAAGCGGCCGCGCTCGCCTCGCGCCTCGCCGCCGAGCTGCAATACGTCGGCGTTCTCGCGGTGGAGATGTTCGTCGTCGGCGGACGCCTGCTGGTGAACGAGATCGCGCCGCGCCCGCACAACAGCGGCCACTACACCATCGACGCCTGCCGCACCTCGCAGTTCGAGCAGCAGGTCCGCGTCCTTTGCGGGCTGCCGCTGGGAGACCCTTCGCAGCACACGCCCGCAGTGATGGTCAACCTGCTGGGCGATATCTGGAGCTCGGGCGAGCCCGCATGGAAGGAGGTGCTGCGCCACCCCGGCGCCCACCTGCACCTCTATGGCAAGCGCGAGGCGCGGCCCGGTCGCAAGATGGGGCATGTCACCGTGTGCGAGCCGACTCTGGAGCGCTCGCTCGAGGTCGCGCTCGCGATCCGCCGCGCGCTCGGAATCGGCGAGCGCGGCGAATCCGTCTAGGGCACACTGCACGTCAAACGGGGATCAACCAGCCGGAGGTCCCATGCCCATGCCCGCACCCAAGAGCCTCGTCGTCTTCCTTGCCCTGCTCGCCGCGAGCGCCACCGCCTTCGCCGCCGACAAGCGCGAGACCCGTCCAGTCACGCCGTTCACTACCATCTCGCTCTCCGCGCCCGTCAAGCTCGAGCTGGTGCAGGGCGACTCCGAAAGCCTCTCCCTCGAAGGCGAGGAGAGCGCGCTCGCCGAGATCGAGACCGTGGTCGAGGACGGCACGCTCAAGATCCGCACCAAGCCGAAGATGACCTTCTCGTGGAGCAATTCCAAGATCCGGGCGAAGGTCAGCGCGCGCAGCATCGAAGCACTGAAGATCTCGGGTTCGGGCGACATCGCCGCCGCAGCGCTGCGCGCCGGCGCGCTGAAGCTCTCCATCTCCGGCTCCGGCGACATCAGGATCGCGACGCTCTCGGCGACGAACCTCGACGTCTCGGTGAGCGGTAGCGGCGACGTCACCCTCGGTGGCAAGGCCGAGAGCATCAACAGCAGCATCGCGGGCTCCGGCGACCTGCGCGCCGCGAAGCTCGAAGTGCGCGAGGCGAAGGTCTCCGTCGCCGGCTCCGGCGACGTGACCGTGTGGGCGACCCAGTCGCTCGCAGTCAGGGTGGCCGGCTCGGGCGACGTGAAGTACTACGGCGACCCCGCGATCCAGAAGAATGTGGCCGGCTCGGGCTCGGTGCGCCGCATGGGGAATTCGCCGTCCTGATGCCCGGCTGGTTCCGGCGCCGCGCGCACGAGTCGACCCGGCCGATCGATCCGCAGACGTGGCGCCGCGCGACCGCGGCGTGGCTCTTCATGCGCGGCCTCGGGGTCGACGAGGAATCGCGGTTACGCGCGCTCTGCGAGCGCTTCCTCGCCTCCAAGCATTTCTCCGGCACGCACGGCCTCGAGATTTCCGAGCGAATGCAGATCGAGATCGCCGCGCAGGCGGCGATCCTGGTCCTCGAGCTCGGCATCGAGTGGTACGACGGCTGGTCCGAGGTGATCGTCTATCCGTCGCAGTTCGCGCCCGAGCGCGAGGTGATGGACGAGGCCGGCGTGGTTCACCTTACCAAGGACGCGATGGCGGGCGAAGCATGGCTCGGCGGGCCCGTGATCCTCTCCTACGAGGACGTGGCGATGAGCGGCGATGAAGAGGTTCGCGTCGCCGGATACAACGTCGTGATCCACGAGTTCGCGCACAAGCTCGACATGCGCAACGGTGACTCCAACGGCTTTCCGCCGCTGCATCCGGGCATGAAGCCCGCCGCGTGGAGGCGCGCGTTCGCGGCCGCGTTCGAGGATTTCGGGCGCCGGGTGGACGCGGCCGAAGCGCTGCCGCGGCGCAAGGCGCAGGCGGCGCTCGATGCGCTTCCGATCGACCCGTACGCGGCCGAGAGCCCGGCGGAATTCTTCGCGGTGGCTTCCGAGGCGTTCTTCGAGACGCCCGAGTTGCTGGCCCCGGCCTACCCCGAGGTCTACGAGCAGCTCTCGCGCTTTTACCGCCAGGATCCGAACGCCCGTCTGGCGAAGGCCGGGCCTGCTACTCGGACTTGAGGTCGCTCTCGTCCTCGGGGTCGTCGGGCGATTGTCCGCCCGAGCGCGCGCGGCTGCGTCCCTCGCGCTCGGCGTCCTGCATCTCTCTTTCCTCGGCGCTAGAACGCGGCTCGGCGTCACGCGCTTCGCGTTCGATATCGTGGTTCTCGACGTGCTCCTTGAGCCCCTCGTTGTAGCGGCGCGTGCCTTCGTAGCTGCCTTCGCCGTATTGCTTGCCCTCGCCGCTTGCCGCCTGCTGTTGTTGTTGCGGCGCGCCCTTGGGCGCGGCCTTCGGTTTGCGATCCTTGGCTTTCATTGAGTCTTCCTCGTGGGGTCGGCCTTGTTTTCGTTGCCTACCGGCGCGGGCGGCGCGGGCCGCGGATCGACGCCGTCAGCCTTCTGCGGCGTTTGCGGCGCGAGCGTCGAGTGCGAATGGTCGCCTTCCTGCGGCTTGAGCAGGGTCTCCTCGAGCTTGCTCACCTGGGTGGTGTCGGAGGCGACTGGCGTCGTGCCCGGTGGATCACCGGTGGGCGGCGCGGGCGGCGTTCCGATCAGCATCGCGGACGGGCTCGTGCCGGCGGGATATTTGACTTCGATATCGCGCGCGGCGCACGCGGCGAATGCCGTCGCGCAAAGCACCACCGCGAGCGCCGGGATGCGTAGCCTGGATGGACGCATGGTCAACCTCCGCCGGCCGCTGAAGGGGCGGCCCTCGTTCAACGATAGAACGCGGCGGGGCCCGGAGTTATCGGACAACGACCCTCATGGGCGTAGGACGCCCACGGACGGGCAAGCGACGGAGCGGGAATCTAGAGGAACAGGACGGCGGGGAATACCGCGATGGCGAGGACGATCAGGATCCACTCGCAGTTCCAGCGCTTCAGGTGGCCGGTGTAGTGCAGGATGATCGCGGCGATGGCGAAGACGTAGAAAGCGGCTAGCAGCATTTACTGTTCCCCGTCCTGTGATGGCCGCTAGGATACAGGAAAGGCTTTTGACGGCCTAGACTGCATCTTCGCCGGTCTCTCCGGTGCGGATCCTCACCACCTGGCCGACGTCGAACACGAAGATCTTGCCGTCGCCGATCTTGCCCGTGTGCGCCGCCTTGACGATGGCGTCCATCGCCTTCTCCACCAGCGCGTCGGCAACCACGACCTCGACCTTGACCTTGGGAAGGAAGTCGACCACGTACTCCGCGCCGCGATAAAGCTCGGTGTGGCCCTTCTGGCGCCCGAAGCCCTTGACCTCGGTGACGGTGAGGCCGGAGACGCCGAGCTCGGAGAGCGCCTCGCGCACCTCGTCGAGCTTGAAGGGCTTCACGATCGCTTCGATCTTCTTCATCTTGGAGCGGGATCAGGCCTTCGGGCGGAACAGCGATGTTATCGGATAACGCCAGTCCTTGCCGAAGCCGCGCGGCGTGATGCGCACTCCCGGGGGCGCCTGGCGGCGCTTGTACTCGTTCAGCTGGATGAGGCGCACGATCTGGCGCACCGCCGCGGCGTCGAAGCCCATCCCGGCGATCTGCTCGGGTGACATGTCGCGCTCCATGAAGCGCTCCACCACGGCGTCGAGCACCTCGTAGGGCGGCAGCGAGTCCTGGTCCCTCTGGTTGGGCGCGAGCTCGGCCGAGGGCGCGCGGTCGATGACGCGCTGCGGGATCACGCGCTCCTTCGAGTTGCGCCAGTTCGCGATCCGGTAGACGAGCGTCTTCACAATGTCCTTGATGACCGCGTAGCCGCCCGCCATGTCGCCGTAGAGCGTGCAATAGCCCGTGGCCATCTCGCTCTTGTTGCCCGTGGTGACCACGATCTGGCCGAACTTGTTTGATAGCGCCATGAGCAGCGTGCCGCGAATGCGCGACTGCAGGTTCTCCTCGGTCTTGTCCGCGGGCCGGTCGCCGAACACTGGCGCGAGTTGTGTGCGAAACGCCTCGAACAACAGCGTGATCGGGATCTCGGTGTACTCGACGCCGTGGATCTTCGCCATCTCGCGCGAGTCTTCGATGCTCATCTTCGCGGTGTACTGGGAGGGCATCATCACCGCGTGCACGCGCTCGGGCCCGAGCGCGTCGACACAGATCGCGAGCACCAGGGCGGAATCGACGCCGCCCGAGAGCCCCAGCAGCACGCCGGGAAAGCCGTTCTTGTCGACATAGTCGCGCGTGCCGGTGACGAGCGCGCGGTAGATCGTCTCCTCCTCGGTGATCGGCGGCGCCCGGGTCCCCTTGACGCTGGCGCCCTCGAATTCGACCACGTCGTACGCTTCCTGGAATGTCTCGGCCTGGTATGTGAGGGCGCCGTCGGCGTCGAACGCGAAGGAGGCGCCGTCGAACACGATCTCGTCCTGGCCGCCGACGCCATGTACGTAGAGCAGCGGCAGCCCGGTCTCCTTCACGCGCGCGCCCATCTGCCGATAGCGCTCGGCGAGCTGCGCGCGGTGGAAGGGCGAGGCGTTGATCGACAGCAGCAGCTCGGCGCCCGCGGCCTTCGCCTGGGCCGCCGGCTCGGGGAACCACAGGTCCTCGCAGATCGTGACCGCGATCTTGCGCCCCTCGAGCGTGAAAACGCACGCCCGGTTGCCGGTCTCGAAGTAGCGTTTCTCGTCGAAGACCTGGTAGTTGGGCAGCCGCTGCTTGAAGTAGAACTGCTCGATGCGACCGCCTCGTATCACGGCCGCGGCGTTGTAGCGCGTGCGGCCTTCCCGGTGCGGGTAGCCCACCACGAGCGCGACGTCGGTGCAGTGCGGCACGAGGCGCATCAGCTCGGCGGTGCACTGGTCGTTGAACTCGTCGCGCAGCCAAAGGTCTTCGGCCGGATATCCCGACAACGACATTTCCGGCGCGACGACCAGTTTCGCGCCCGAAGCCCGCGCCTCTTCGATGGCCCCGCGGATGCGCGCGGCGTTGCCGGCAAAATCGCCGACGGTGGTGTTGATCTGCGCGACTAGGATCTTCATTGCGGGGATAGAATGGAATGATTGTGCCAGAAACCCCGCGCCTCCTCGCTTCGCTCGAGGGTATCGACGCTTGCGAATGGGATGCGCTGGCCGGTGGCAATCCGACGCTGTCCTACGCCTTTCTCGACTCGCTGCACCGCTCGGGAAGCGCCTCGACGCGCACCGGTTGGCACCCGCAATTCGCGTCGCTGTGGGACGGCAAGCGGCTCGCCGCCGCTGCGCCGCTCTACGTGAAGTCGCATTCCTACGGCGAGTACGTCTTCGACTGGGGATGGGCCGACGCCTACGAGCGCCACGGCATCGCCTACTACCCCAAGCTGGTTTGCGCCGTGCCTTTCACGCCGGCGACCGGGCCGAGGCTGCTCGCCACGGGGCCCGGACCACGCGAGCGGCTGGCGCGCTGGATGCTCGAGCTCGCGCGCGAGACCGAGGTGTCGTCGCTGCATATCCTCTTTCCGGCTCCCGAGGACGCCACCGCGCTGCGCGCCATGGGAATGCTCGAGCGCTCGGGCGTGCAATTCCACTGGCGCAATGCCGGATACCGCGATTTCGACGACTTCCTTGGCGCCCTCTCGCACGACAAGCGCAAGAAGATCCGCCAGGAAAGGAAGCGCGTCGCCACGGCCGGCGTGACGATCGAGCGCCTCACGGGACGCGAGGCCGCCTCGGCCGACTGGGATTTCTTCTTCGACTGCTACCGCAGGACGTACCGCGCGCACCGCTCGGCGCCTTACCTCACGCGCGCGTTCTTCGGGTTGATCGCCGAGCGAATGCCCGAGAACGTGCTGCTGGTGATGGCGCGGCGCGAGGGTCGCCCGATCGCCGCGGCGATGGACCTCTTCGGGGCGGGCGCCCTCTACGGCCGCTACTGGGGCAGCGTCGAGCACGTCCCGGGCCTGCATTTCGAGGCTTGCTACTACCAGGCGATCGAATTCTGCATCGAGCGCGGCATCGCGCTCTTCGAAGGCGGCGCGCAAGGCGAGCACAAGCACGCGCGCGGCTTCCTGCCCGAGCCCACGCGCTCCTTCCACTGGCTCGCGCACCCCGCCTTCAACCGCGCCATCGACGAATTCCTCTCGCAGGAGGGCGTGCACATCGCCGCCTACGTCGACGAGCTCAACGAGCGCACGCCATTCAGGAAATAGAATTCATTTCCACGCGACGGCGAACTCCTTCCAGTGCAGGGCCGGCTGCGTCGCGAGCCAGGCGCGGAAGAGCTCGAGCTCCTTCGCGTAGGCCTCCGGGTTGAGCGTGCCGCGGATCAACTGGAAGCGCTGGTAGAGGAGGTAGGTGTTGGCGACGTCGGTCTCGCAATAGTTGCGGATCGCCTCGACCTCGCCGCGCCGGAATGCCGCGCCCACCTGCGATCCGTCCATGCCGATCTTGCCGGGCAGCCCGCAAAGGTGCGCGATGTCGTCGAGAGGCGCCCAGGCGCGATTCTGGTAGCCGGCGAGCACGTCCATGAGGTCGAGGTGGCGGGTGTGGAAGCGATTGAGGTAATTGTTGTACTTGAAGTCCTTGTCGTTCTCGCCCGTGTCCCAGTAGCAGCAGCCCGCGATGCCGTGGAGCAGCGCGCGATAGTGCAGCACCGGCAGGTCGAAACCGCTGCCGTTCCAAGAGACCAGCTGCGGCGTGTACTTCTCGATGCCGTCGAAGAAGCGCTGCACGATCTCGCGCTCGCCGTCCTGCGGGGATCCCAGCGACCACACCTTGACGCCGTCATTGCTGCGCAACGCGCACGAGATCGCGACGACCTGTTGAACGTGCGCGGGAAGGAAGTCGTTGCCCGTCGCCTGGCGGCGGCGCTGCGTCGCCAGGTCGACCACCGCCGCGTCGCTCACGCCCGGATCGAGCTCCCAGAGGCGGCGCAGCCCCGCGGCGTCGGGCACGGTCTCGATGTCGAAGACGAGGACCGGTGTCATGCGGGGAAGACGCCGGTCGAAAGGTAGCGGTCGCCGCGATCACAGACGATGTGCACGATCACCGCGTCGCGCACTTCGCCGCAGACCTTCATCGCGGCCGCGAGGCCCCCGCCCGAGGAAATGCCCGCGAAGAGCCCTTCCTCCTTCGCGAGGCGCCGCGTCATCTCCTCGCTCTCCTCCTGCGTGACCTCGATCACGCGATCGACGCGCGAGCGATCGAAGATCTTCGGCAGGTACTCCTCGGGCCACTTGCGGATGCCGGGCACCTGCGCGCCGGAGGCGGGTTGCACGCCGATCACCTCGATCGCGGGGTTCTTCTCCTTGAAGAAGCGCGAGCACCCCATGATGGTGCCCGTCGTGCCCATCGTCGCCACGAAGTGCGTGATCTTCCCGCCGGTGTCGCGCCAGATCTCCGGGCCCGTGCCGGTGTAGTGCGCGAGCGGGTTGTCGGGATTGGCGAACTGGTCGAGGATCACGCCCTCCCCGGCGTCGCGCATGCGCTCGGACGTGTCGCGCGCAAGCTCCATGCCGCCCTTCTCCGGCGTGAGGACGAACTGGGCGCCGAACGCGGCCATCGTCTGGCGGCGCTCGATCGAGAGGTGCTCGGGCATCACCAGGATCATCCGGTAGCCGCGCATCGCCGCCACCATCGCGAGCGCGATCCCCGTATTGCCGCTGGTCGCCTCGATGAGGGTGGCGCCCGGGCGGATCTCGCCGCGCCCCTCCGCGCCCATGATCATCGAGAGCGCCGGCCGGTCCTTCACCGAGCCTGCCGGGTTGTTGCCCTCGAGCTTCGCGAGCAGGACGTTGGTCGTGTTCCCAGGAATGCGCTGCAGGCGCACCAAGGGCGTATTGCCGACGAATTGGTCGAGGGTGGCGTGCATGGAGCGGGCGCGAAAGAAAAGCCCCGCGCTCGGCGGGGCTTCCGTGCTGAGCGAAGGAGGAATACTACTTCTTCCCGTCGTCCTTCTTCTCGTCGTCCTTCTTCTTGTCGGCGGCGGCGGCTTTCTTCGCCGCTGCGGCCTTGTCCGCGGCGGCTTTCTTCTCGGCTGCGGCGGCCTTCTTTTCCGCGGCGGCCTTCTCCGCGGCGGCTTTCTTCTCCGCGGCGGCCTTCTCGGCGGCGGCCTTCTTCTCGGCGGCAGCGGCTTTCTTGGCCGCGGCGGCCTTCTCGGCAGCGGCCTTCTTCTCCGCAGCGGCCGTTTCGGCGGCGGCCTTCTTGTCCGCCATGGCCTTGTCGGCAGCGGCTTTCTTGTCGGCGGCGGTCTCGGTCTTGGTGGTCTTTTCCTTCACGTCCGCCTTCACGTCGGCGGCCTTCTCCTTGGCGGCGGCCTTGGTGTCGGTGGCCTTCTCCTTGACCGTCGCACCCGCGGACTTGGCGTCGGCCTTAGCGTCCGCAGCCTTTTCCTTCACCGTGGATTTGGTGTCGGTCGCCTTCTCCTTGACTGTCGCGCCCGCCGACTTGGTGTCGGCCTTCACGTCCGCGGCTTTTTCCTTCACCGTGGCCTTGGTGTCGGCAGCCTTCTCTTTGACCGCGGCCTTGGTTTCGACAGCCTTCTCCTTCGCCATCCCGCCCGCCGATTTGGCGTCGGCTTTGACGTCGGCGGCCTTCTCCTTCATGGTCTCCGCCTTGGCCGGCACCGTCGTCGTTCCGGTGAGCGTGATGTCGCCCTTGATCTTGTCGAAGGTCGCATCGCCGATGCCATTCACCTTCTTGATGTCCTCGAGCGTCTTGAACGGCCCGTTCTTGGTGCGGTAGTCGACGATCGCTTGCGACTTCACCGGTCCGATGCCGGGCAGCGCGTCGAGTTGCTCCCGCGTGGCGGTGTTGATGTTGACGGCGGCCAGCGCGAATCCAACGTACGCGAGCAACGCCGCGAATAGCAATGCGGCTCTCTTGATCATTCCGGTCTCCCCTTGCTTGTGTGGTGTAGTGCCGCGACGCCCTGTGGTCCTCCATGCGTCGGCACGGGCTTGATTATACAGAGCTTTTGGATTCCTGCAGGATTTCGAGGACGGCGTCGTCGAAGCAGATCTCGCCGGGACCGAACAACACGGCGCCCACGTGCACCTCCGCGGTCTCGGACGCTACAGTGAATTCGACCGCGAGGCGCTGCCAGTCGCCGGTTCCTCCGGCGAGTTTCTCAACTTCGTGCAGCTGAACTCCGCGCGAGTCTTTCAGCACCACCCACGCCCCGGCGCCCTTGCCAGTCACGCCCCGCAACCGCACGTCGAGCGAGAATCGCAGGCGCTTGCCGCGCAGCGCGTGATCCATGTTGGCCTGGATCGTCGACACCCACGGCTCATCCTTCACGCGCGTGACACAGGCGCTGCGCTTTCCCTTCGCCGGTTTCGACTCGTCGGGCGCGAAGCGGTAGGCGGTCGCGTCGCTGTGCATGAGGCAGATCCAGCCCGGGACGCACGGATAGCCCGCCGGCCAATCGTCCTCGATTCCCGCATTCTTGAGCGGGACTACGAGTCCCTGCGGCACATAGGCGGGAAGCGGCGCGGCGCACCCCGCGAGCAACGCCATCGCGAGCGCCGCGAAGACGCTCCTGCGCAAACCGCGCTGCATCACGCGGTCTCCGTCTTCAGCCGCTCGGCGACGTAGCGTCCGACGCCTTCGGCGACCGGCATGAAGGGCTCGCGGTACCCCGTGGCGCGAAGCGCCGACATGTCCGCCTCGGTGTAGCTCTGGTACTTGCCGACGAGTGCCGGCGGAAAGGCGACGTATTCGATGGCGCCGAGCTTGCGCATCTCGTCGAGCGTGAGCTCCTTGTCTCCCCGCCCGCGACGCACCGCGTTGACCGTCGCCCGCGCCACATCGTTGAAGGTTTCGCCATGGCCGGTGCCGACGTTGAAGACGCCCGAGAGGCCGGCGTTGTCGAGGAAGTGCAGGTTCACGCGCACCACGTCCTCGACGCAGATGAAATCGCGCACCTGCTCGCCCGGGCCGTAGCCGGCGCTGCCCTCGAAGAGGCGCACCTTGCCCGCCTCCCGATACTGGTTGAAGAAGTGGAATGCGACCGACGCCATGCGCCCCTTGTGGGCTTCGCGCGGCCCATACACGTTGAAGTAGCGGAAGCCCGCGACTTGGGCGGTGCGCGACTCGAGGCGCCGGCGCACGACCTGGTCAAACAGGAACTTCGAATAACCGTACAGGCTGAGGGGCGCTTCGTTCTCGCGTGCTTCCTTGAAGATCTTGCCCGCGCCGTAGACGGAGGCCGAGGATGCGTAGATGAACGGCACCTTGCGCTCCTGGCACCAGTCGAGCAGCTCGCGCGAGTAGCGGTAGTTGTTCTCCATCATGTAGCGCCCGTCGGCCTCCATCGTGTCGGAGCAGGCACCCTGGTGGAGAACCGCGGCGATCTTGCCGTCGAAGTGGCCCGAGCGAAGGCGCTCGCGCAGCTCGAGCTTGTCGATGTAATCGGCGATCTCGAGGTCGGCGAGATTCGCGACCTTCTCGGCGCGCGACAGGTTGTCCACGGCCAGTACGTCGCGCTCGCCGCGCGCGTTGAGCGCCTTCACGAGATTGGATCCTATGAATCCGGCGGCACCGGTGACGAGGATGGCCATGGTCAGCTTCGCGCGAGACTCGCGGTGAGCTCGTCGCGGTGCACGACCGCCGTGCCGATCTTGCCGACCACGATCCCCGCGGCGTGGTTGGCGACGCGCATCGCCGCATGCATGTCGGTTCCGGTCGCCACCATGAGCGCGAGCACGCCGATCACCGTATCGCCCGCCCCGCTCACGTCGTAGACCTCCTGGGCCTTGGTCGGCTCGTGCCAGCTTTCGGCGGCGGTGAAGAGCGACATGCCCTCCTCGCTGCGGGTGACGATGAGCGCGGCGAGGTCGAGCTCGGCGCGTAGCTTCTGCGCGCGCCGCTCGAAGTCCGCCTGGTCGCTCCAGCGGCCGGCGACCTCGCGGAATTCAGCGCGATTGGGCGTGAGCAGCGTCGCGCCCCGATAGCGCGAATAGTCCCAACCCTTGGGATCGACCAGCACCGGCTTGCCGTGCTCCTTCGCGAGCACGATCATGCGCTGCACGTGCTCGAGGCCGCCCTTGCCGTAGTCGGAGAGCACCACGACGTCGGCCGCGTCGATGAGCCGCTCGTAGTCGTCGAGCTTCGCCGCGAGCGCCTCGTGGCTCGGGGGCTGCTCGAAATCGATGCGCAGCAGTTGCTGCTGGTGGCCGACCACGCGCAGCTTCACGGTGGTCGAGAGCGCCCGGTCCTTGTGCAGCTTGGCGCTCACTCGCTCCACGGCGAGGAGGCGCTCGAGGGTCGCGGCGGCTTCGTCGTCGCCCACGACCGAGAGCAGCGTGGCGCGGCCTTCGAGCGCCGTCACGTTGCGCGCGACGTTGGCCGCCCCCCCGGGCCGCTCCTCCGTGCGGCGCACCTGCACGATCGGCACCGGGGCTTCCGGCGAGATGCGGCTCACATCCCCGAACCAGTAGCGATCGAGCATGACGTCTCCCACGACGAGGATCTTCGCGCGGGAGAAGTCGGGCAGCGCGGGCGCCTTCATCGCGGCACGGGACGCCCGATGGGGTGGTACTCGAAGCCGTGCGAGCGCGCCACCGCGGGCTCGTAGAGGTTGCGGCCGTCGAAGATCACCGGCGCCTTCAGGGCCTTGGCGAGCTCGGCGAAATCGGGGCTGCGGAACGCCTTCCACTCGGTCATGATCACCAGCGCGTCGGCGCCGCGCGCCGCATCGATCGCCGTGTCGGCGAAGGCGACCGTGGCGTCGCCGGCGTAGAGGCGGCGCGCCTCAGGCATCGCCACCGGGTCGTAGGCCGTCACCGCGGCGCCGCGCCGCTTGAGCTCCGCGAGCACCACGCGGCTGGGCGCTTCGCGCATGTCGTCCGTATTGGGCTTGAACGCGAGTCCCCACACGGCGAACCGCCGGCCGCCCAGGTCCTCGCCAAAGCGGCGCACGATCTTGTCGGCGAGGACGCCCTTCTGCCGGTCGTTGACCTCCTGGACCGCGCGCACCAGCTTGAGGTCGATCCCCTGCTCCTTGCCGGTGCGCAGCAGCGCCGAGACGTCCTTCGGGAAGCACGAGCCGCCAAAGCCCGCCCCCGGATAGAGGAAGTGGTAGCCGATGCGCGGATCGGAGCCGATCCCGACGCGCACCTGCTCGATGTCGGCGCCGAGCTTCTCGGCGAGCAGCGCCAGCTCGTTCATGAAGGAGATGCGCGTGGCGAGCATGGCGTTGGCGGCGTACTTGGTGAGCTCCGCGGAGCGGATGTCCATCACCTGGATGCGCTCGTGGTTGCGCTGGAAGGGGCCGTAGAGCTCGCGCATCGTCGCGATCGCCTCCTCGTCCTCGGCGCCGATCACGATGCGGTCGGGGCGCATGAAATCCTCGACCGCGGCGCCTTCCTTGAGGAACTCCGGATTGGAGACCATCGAGAAGCCGAAGGCGGCGCCGCGAGCCGCGAGCGTCTTCGCCACTTCGTCACGCACCTTGTCCGCCGTCCCGACCGGAACCGTGGACTTGTCGACGATGACGCGCGGTCCGTCCATGTGGGTGGCCACGGCGCGCGCGGCGGCGAGCACGTACTGCAGGTCCGCCGAGCCGTCCTCGCCCGGCGGCGTGCCGACGGCGATCATCTGCAGCTTCGCGTGCAGCGCCCCGCGCTTGGGGTCCGTCGTGAACGCGAGCCGGCCGCTCGCCGCGTTGGCGCGCACGATCTCGCGCAGCCCCGGCTCGAAGATCGGGATCTCGCCGCGCTCGAGCATGGCGATCTTCTTCGCGTCGACGTCGAGGCAGAGGACGTGGTTGCCGACGTCGGCGAGGCAGGCGCCCGTCACGAGGCCCACGTAGCCGGTGCCGATGATGCTCACCTTCATGCCGTCGCGCCCTCCTCGAGCGCGCGGCGGATCGACTCGAGCGTCGCGGCAGGATCGGGCGACGAGGTGATCGCGCGACCGATGACGAGGTAGTCGGCGCCGAGGCGCACGGCTTCGGCCGGAGTCACCACGCGAGCCTGGTCGTCGCTCTTTCCCGTTTCGAGCCGGATGCCGGGAGTGACCAGCGTGAAGTTGCCGCCGACTGCGCGCCGGATGAGGGGTGCCTCCTGCGCGGAGCACACCACCCCGTCGAGGCCGCAGTCGCGAGTGAGCCGCGCGAGCCGCTCGACATTGTCATGCACGGTGCCGGAGAAGCCGATGCTCCCGAGATCGGCGTCGGCGAGGCTGGTGAGGATGGTGACTGCGATGAGGCGCGGCCGGTGGGACGATGCCGCGATCGCCTCGCGCGCCGCGCGCAGCATCGCTTCGCCACCGCTCGCGTGGACGTTGAGCATCCACACGCCGAGCTTCGCGGCCGAGCGGCAAGCGCCCGCCACCGTGTTGGGAATGTCGTGGAACTTGAGGTCGAGGAACACTTCGAAGCCACGCTCCTGCACCCGCTGCACCACGGCCGGTCCCGCGGCGACGAAGAGCTCCTTGCCGATCTTCACGCGGCATAGCCGCGGGTCGAGGCGCGCGGCGAAGGCGAGCGCGCGCTCGGCGTCGGGAAAATCAAGGGGAACGATGATGCGCTTACTGTCCAAGCTGCATCCTCGCGAGATGGCGCTCGGAGCTGTCGAGCTCGGCGGTGCGCCGCGGCGGATAGGTCTCCCATCCGCCGCACGCCGGGCACTGCCAGAAGAACTGGCGCGCCTTGAAGCCGCAGTTGGAGCAAAGATAGACCGCGAGCGCCTGCGCGTGCGAATGCACGAGGTTCTTCATGAGCTGCAGGTCCTGGCGGCGTTCCGCGGGCGCGCGCACCAGCTCGGCGTCGATGAGCCGGTCGAGCCCGATGAGGGTGGGGTTGCGGCGCACCTCATCGCGGACCAGGCGCCACGCCGCCTCGTCGCCCTCGTGCTCGGCCGTCGCTTGGTAGACGACGTTCAGCAGGTCGAGCCCGGGGTAGCGGTGCTGCAGCCCGCGCAGGAGTGACAGTCCCTCGCCCAGCCGCGAGAGCGACTTGTAGCTCTCGAGCATTCCCTCCGCGGCGAGGCCGAGATAGGCCGGGTCCTGCGATTCGATCTCCTTCCACGCCTCGATGGCGAGCTCGTGCTTGCCGGCGCGCGCCAGCCACTCGCCGCGCAGCAGGTTCGCGCGCACGCACTTGCGGTTCGCCTCGAGCGCCTTGCGCAGGTGCGCCTCGGCTTCCTCGCCGCGCGCGTGCACCTGCGCGGTGATCGCGAGCTCGCAGTAGTAGTTGGCGATCTCCTTCTGGTAGTTGCGCTTCGCGCTCACCTCGAGGCGGCGCGCCGTGCCGATCGCCTTCTCCCAGTCCTTCTCCTGGATGTAGATGTCGAGCAGGTGCCGGTGGACCTCGGGGGAGGCGTCGACTTCCGCCATCTTCGAGAGCACCTGCTCGGCGTGATCGAGGAGCCCGGCCTTGAAGTAGTCCTGCGAGAGCTCGAAGGAGGCCTCGCGCCGCTGCTCGAGGGGAAGGTCCTCGCGGTTCATGAGGTCCTGGTGCATGCGGATCGCGCGGTCGACCTCGCCGCGGCGGCGAAAGAGGCTGCCGAGCGCGAACTGCAGCTCCACCGTCTGCGGATTCTCCTTCGCCACCTGCAGGAAGGACTCGATCGCCTTGTCGGGCTGCTCGTTGAGGAGAAAATTCAGGCCGCGGAAGTACGACGAGGGCAGCGCGCGCGATTCGGACAGCAGCGACTTCAGATCCACGCGGGCGGCCACCCATCCCATGCCGAAGAACACCGGCAGGGCGAGCAGCCACCAGAATTCAAATTCCATGGGGCGGGTTTTCGATCACGGCCGGCTGGGCGCCGGGCGCGGGCGGCGGCGCCGCTGGCGCAACGGGCGGAAGCGCGGCCAGCCTCTTCAGTCGTCCGATCTCGCGGCGTTGGCGAACGACGGTGGGGACCCACGCGAGCAGGCCGATGACCACGCCGGCGACGAAGACGGTGAGCAGGACGAAGATGAGCGGCGCCTCCCAGCTCTGTCCCGGGAGCCCCTTGATCGTCACGTCCTGGGAGTTCTTCACCGCGAACCAGACCAGGATCACGACGATGAGGAAGCGCACGATCCAGACGACGGTTTGCATTCGCGCTTTCGACCGAAAAGTGCCGCTATTCTACTTCACCGCACCCGCCGCCCCTCGAACACCACCGCACTCGGCCTGAGCCCGGCGATCTGCCATGCGAGCTCGTCGGGGTGCTCGACATCCCATACCGCGAGGTCGGCGCGCCGGCCCGCCTCGATCGTGCCGCGATCGGCCAATCCCAGGGCGCGCGCCGCGTGGCAGGTGGCCCCGGCGAGCGCCTCCTCGGGCGTGAGGCCGAAGAGCGTGCACGCCATGTTCATCATCGTCAGGATCGAGGTGCACGGCGACGTGCCCGGGTTGCAATCCGTCGCAACTGCCATGGGCACGCCGTGGCGGCGCAGAAGGGCCACGGGCGGCGCGCGCGTCTCGCGAAGGAAGTAGTAGGCGCCGGGAAGGAGCACGGCGACCGTGCCCGCTTGCGCGAGCGCGGCGATGCCCTCCTCCGCGGCGTATTCGAGATGGTCGGCCGACAGCGCGCCGAACTCGGCCGCGAGCCGCGCCCCGCCGCTGTCGGAGAGCTGGTCGGCGTGGAGCTTCACGCGCAGTCCCTCGCGCCGCGCAGCCTCGAAGACGCGCCGCACCTGCGCGGGGCTGAAGGCGATCGTCTCGCAGAACGCATCGACCGCGCCGGCCAGGCCCTCGCGTGCAACGCGCGGAATCGTGCGCTCGCACACTTCGTCGACGTAGGCGTCGGGGCGGCCGGCGAACTCCGGCGCGACGGCATGCGCGGCGAGCAGCGTCGTGGCGATGGACACCGGATGGTCGGCGGCCAGGCTCATTGCGATCCTGAGGCAGCGCAGCTCGTTCTCCAGGTCGAGGCCGTAGCCCGATTTGATCTCCACCGTGGTGACGCCTTCGGCGGCGAGCGCTGCGAGGCGCCTTGCCGCCGCGGCGCGCAGCTCCGCGTTGCCGGCCGCGCGTGTCGCCTTGACGGTGGACGCGATTCCGCCGCCCGCCTGCGCGATCTGCGCATAGCTCATGCCCTCCTGGCGCATCGCGAAGTCGCGCGCGCGCGCGCCGGCGTACACGAGGTGCGTGTGGCAATCGATCAGCCCCGGGGTCACGAGCGCGCCGCGGACGTCGAGCCGCTCGCCGCCGGCCTCGCCCGCCTCGGCGGCGGGCCTTACCCACGCGATGCGGCCGTCCTCGGCGCACACCGTGGCGTGCTCGATGAGCGAATAGCGCCCCGAGCTCAGCGTGGCGACTCGGGCATTCGTGAGGAGCAGCCGGTCCATGGCCGGTATGATAAGTAAAAGGAGAGGCAGGCCTTTCGATGCCGTCGCTTTTCGCCGCCGATGCGCTCCTGCCCTCGGGCTGGGCGCGCGACGTCCTGCTCGAATGGGACGACGCCGGCATGCTCACGCGCGTTGAGTCCGGCGCCCTCGCCCAGGGACCGCGGGCAGCCGGCGCGGTGCTGGCGGGCATGACCAACGTCCACTCGCACGCATTCCAGCGCGCGATGGCCGGCCTCGCGGAAACCAGGGGACATCCCACCGACGACTTCTGGACCTGGCGCGAGGAGATGTATCGCCTCGTGGGCCGGATCGATCCCGAGGATGCCGAGGCGATTGCGCTGCAGCTCTACATCGAGCTCCTCAAGCACGGCTACACCACCGTCGCTGAGTTCCACTACCTGCACCACGACCGTGACGGACGGCCGTACGCCAATCGCGCCGAGATGGCCGAGCGCATCGTGGCCGCGGGTCGCTCGGCGGGAATCGCGCTCACCATCCTGCCGGTGCTCTACGCCCACGGGGGCCTTGGCCACAAGCCGCTCACGGCCGCGCAGCGGCGCTTCGCCTCCGATCCCGCGCTGGTGCTCGAGCTGCTGCGCGAGCTCGCCGCGTTCCACCTGCCCGATTCCCTCCTGCGCCTGGGCGCCGCACCCCACTCTGTGCGCGCGGTCGACGCGCTGCTGCTCACCGAGCTCCTCGACGGGTGCGCCGCCTTCGACCCGTCGATGCCGATCCACATGCACGTCTCCGAGCAGCTGGGCGAGGTCGCCGAGTGCCTCGAGACCCACGGCACCACGCCATTCGCGTGGATCCGCGACGTGGTCGAGGTCGACCAGCGCTGGTGCCTCGTCCACGCCACTCACTTGACGCGCCTCGAGATGCGCGACGCGGCGGGCGACGGCGCGTGCGTCGGACTCTGCCCGATGACGGAGGCCAACCTCGGTGACGGCATCTTCGAGCTCGTCACGTGGCTCGAAGGCGGGGCGCCGTGGGCGATCGGCGGCGACAGCCACGTCTGCGTGAGCCCGTTCGACGAGCTGCGAGCGCTCGAATACAGCCAGCGGCTGCGCCACCGCGTGCGCAACGTCGCCGCAAGCGAGGGCGCGCCGGACGTCGCGGCGAACCTGTGGCGCAGCGCGGCCGAAGGCGGCGCGCGGGCCGCGGGACACCCCGCCGGCGTCCTGGCCGTGGGACGGCGCGCCGATCTCGTCGTGCTCGACGGCGCCGACCTCGATTTCGAGGGGCTCGCGGCGAGCGAAGCGCTCGGCGTCGCGCTCTTTTCCGGGAACTCCAACCGCGTACGCGACGTCTTCGTGGGAGGAGAGCCGGTGATCGCGGCGGGCCGGCACGCCGAGCAGGAGCGCGCCGCCGCGCAATTTCGCCTCGCCTTGCGCCGCCTCAGGAATCCATAGGGCGCCCCAATCGAGCGCATCGATACAATCAATTGGACGCATCGTTCCCGCAGGACTAACCTCGAATCGCGACTGGCCTTCCGGCGAGTCGCGCTCGATTTCCACCGGAGGCACCATGAAGCCGCTCAAAGGCACCAAGACCCACGACAATCTCAAGGCCGCGTTCGCGGGCGAGTCGCAGGCGAACCGCCGTTACCTCTACTTCGCCAACAAGGCGGACGTCGAAGGCCAGAACGACGTCTCAGCGATCTTCCGCTCCACCGCCGAGGGCGAGACCGGCCACGCGCACGGCCACCTGGACTACCTCGCGCAAGTCGGCGACCCCGCGACCGACCTTCCCATCGGCTCCTCGCGCCAGAACCTCAAGGCCGCGATCGCCGGCGAGACGCACGAGTACACCGACATGTACCCCGGCATGGCAAAGGGCGCGCGCGGCGAAGGCTTCGACGAGATCGCCGACTGGTTCGAGACCCTGGCGAAAGCCGAGCGCTCGCACGCGAACCGGTTCCAGAAGGCGCTCGACGCGCTCGCGGACTAGGAGTTGAGCACTCGCGAAGGCAGCCTGGAGGCTCCCACCCGCCACCCGATCGACTGGAAAAGCCCGGAGTACCGGGACGAGCCGAAGATCGTGGCGGAGATGGAGCGCATCTTCGACATCTGCCACGGATGCCGGCGGTGCGTGAGTCTTTGCAACACGTTCCCGAAGCTCTTCGACCTGATCGACGCAGGCCCCAGCGGCGAGCTCGACGGCGTGCCGAAGGAGAAATTCTGGGACGTCGTCGACCAGTGCTACCTGTGCGACCTGTGCTACGTGGTGAAGTGCCCCTACGTTCCGCCGCACCCGTGGAACGTCGATTTCCCGCACCTGATGCTTCGCGCCAAGGCCTACCAGTTCAGCGAAGGGAAGATGAAGCACCCGGTGCGCGACCGCATGCTCTCCTCGACCGATCGCAACGGCAAGCTCGCGACCATCCCGGTGGTGGTGCAAACGGTGAACGCGGCCTCGAAGGTGAAGGCGCTGCGCGTCGTGGGCGAGAAGGTTGCCGGGGTGCACCGCGACGCCTGGGTGCCGCAGTTCGCGCCGCGCACGTTCCGCCCCAACGCGGCGCCGAGCCGCGTCCACCCGGTGAAGGATGGCGCGCTGTCGCCCGGGCGGGTCGCCGTTTTCTCCACCTGCTACGTGAACTACAACGAGCCGGGCATCGGCCACGACCTGCTGCGCATCCTCGACCACAACGAGATCGCCTACGTGCTGGTCGAGGGCGAGGCGTGTTGCGGGATGCCCAAGCTCGAGCAGGGCGACCTGGAATCGGTCGAGCGCCTGAAGGAGCGCAACATCCCGCCGCTCGCGCGCCTCGCCCGCGAGGGATACGCGATCCTCACCCCGGTGCCTTCGTGCACGCTGATGTTCAAGCAGGAATTGCCGCTGCTCTTTCCCCACGACGAGGACGTGAACGCCGTGCGCGACGCGATGTTCGATCCGTTCGAATACCTCATGGCGCGCCGTCGCGACGGTCTGCTGCGCACCGAATTCCCGCGCCCGCTCGGCAAGGTCGCCTACCACGTGCCATGCCACTCGCGCGTGCAGAAGATCGGCCAGAAGACGCGCGAAGCGCTCGAGCAGGTTCCGGGCACCGAGGTCACGACCATCGAGCGTTGCTCGGGGCACGCGGGGACCTGGGGCGTGAAGAAGGAGTTCCACGAGACCGCGCTCAAGATCGGCCGCCCGGTGTTTCGCCAGGTCGCCGAGGCCGAGCCCGATTTCTTCGCCTCCGACTGCCAGCTCGCCGCGCACCACATCGAGGAGGGCCTCGGCGCCGACAAGGGCAAGGCCCAGCTGCACCACCCCATCACTTTGCTGCGGATGGCCTACGGGCTGCCCGACTGACGACCATGCCCAAGCTTTCCCCCGATTCCCTCATGACCCTCGAGGCCTACGCCAAGGCGCGCAAGGAGTTTCGCGCCGGCGTCCTCGCCCACAAGAAGAACCGCACCGTCCACCTGGGCGAGCACGTGACGCTCATCTTCGAAGACGAGCTCACAGTCCGCTACCAGGTGCAGGAGATGCTGCGCATCGAGAAGATCTTCGAGCCCTCGGGCATCCAGGACGAGATCGACGCCTACAACCCGCTCATCCCCGACGGGCGCAACCTCAAGGCGACGATGATGATCGATGGGTGGGCGTGGGCGAGGAGAAGCGCGTGTTCGCGATCGCCGACGAGGACCTCGAGCGAGAGAGCGACGAAAAGACGTCGTCGGTCCACTTCCTGCGCTTCGAGCTCGATGCGAAGTCCGCCGCCGCGCTCAAGCGCGGCGCCGCCCTCGCGGTCGGCATCGACCATCCCCACTACCGCGAGGAGCTGTCCCCCGTCCCCGCGAACGTGCGCGCGGCGCTGCTCAACGACCTCGAATGATCACGCCGCCCGCGCCATCCTGAGGCAGGGCATCTTCACCGAACGGATCGCCGCGGCGAGCGTCTCGACCGCGAGCGGGCGATCGAAGCTCGTACGCCACGCGAGCGCCACCTTGCGCGAAGGCACGGGCGCCGAGAACGGCACCCACCTGAGCATTCGCGAGGCGTAGCGCGGGGTGAGCGCGCTCGCCGGCAACACGCTCACGCCCAGTCCCGAAGCGACCATGTTGCGGATGGTCTCGAGCGAGCTGCCCGCGCGCCCTTCGGCCTGGGCGGTGTTGGACTGGCCAGGGCAAGCTTCCAGGACCTGGTCGCGGAAGCAGTGCCCGTTGTTGAGCACGAGCAGGTTCTCGCCCGCGAGGTCCGAGGGCTTCACGGCCTTGCGCGCCTGCCAGCGGTGGCCCTCGGGAAACACGACGCTGAAGGGCTCCTCGTAGATGGCGAGCGACTTCACGCCCGGGACCGAGAAGGGCAGCGCGATGATCACGACGTCGAGCTCGCCCTCGCGCAGCATCGGCGCAAGGTTGCCGGTGAGGTTCTCCTCGATCGACAGCGGCATCTGCGGCGCGCGCCGGCGCAGGATCGGCACCAGGTCGGGCAGGAGGTACGGGCCGATCGTCGGGATGACGCCCAGTCGCAGCGTGCCCGCGAGCTGGTCCTGGCCGCCGCGCGCGATGTCGTGCAGGCGCCCCGCCTCGTCGAGGACGCGGCGTGCCTGGTCGACGAGCGCGCTACCGCGCGAGGTCACCAGCACCTCGCTCTTGTTGCGCTCGAAGAGCTTCACGCCGAGCTCGTCCTCGAGCTTGGCGAGCGCGAGCGACAGCGTCGGTTGCGTCACGAAGCACTTGCGCGCGGCGCGCCCGAAGTGGCGCTCCTGCGCCAGGGCGACGACGTACTTGAGCTCGGTGAGGGTCACGGCGGCGACTCCATAGTCTTTGACAATGATAATTATATCGCCAATCGGATGAGCCAATGACACCGGCGCGGCTGAAAAATTTTCCCGGGACGACTAAGCTTCTCGCCACCGTTCCCAAGGAGGTCCCATGATCGTCAGCCTCGGACAGCTCTGGATCCCGATCGTCGCCGCCGCCGTCGGCATCTTCATCGCGAGCAGCCTGGTCCACATGGTGTTCAAGTGGCATAACGCCGACTACCGCAAGCTCGCCAACGAGGATGACGTGCGCACGGTGGTGCGCGCCGGGAGCCCCGCGCCCGGGCAATACGTCATTCCGCACTGCACCGACATGAAGCTGCTGCAGACGCCCGAGTTCCAGCAGAAATTCAAGGATGGCCCGGTGGGTTTCCTCCTCGTGCGGCCGAGCGGCCCTCCGGTCATCGGGCCGGCGCTGGGGCAGTGGTTCGTGCTCAACCTCGTGGTCGCCCTGCTCGTGGCCTACCTCGCCTCCAAGACGCTGCCGAACACGGCGACGTTCCTGCAGGTGTGCCGCGTCGTGGGCACGGTCACCTTCATGGCCTATGCCGGCGGCAGCATCTCGAGCGCCATCTGGATGGGCAAGCCATGGGCGAGCGCCGCGAAGGAAGTGCTCGACGCGCTCATCTACGGGCTGGTGGCCGCGCTGATCTTCGGGTGGCTCTGGCCCCGGTAGGTCGAGCCACGCGACGCGGGCCCCTCGCGCTTCAGGACTTGCCGAGGAAGTCGCCCTTGCCGATATCGAGGCCGTCGCGCCTGAGGATGTCGTAGGCGGTCGTCACGTGGAAGTAGACGTTCGGCGTGACGTGCGTGAGCAGGTACGCCATGCCCTGCATCGACTTGGGTCCCGCCCGCACGGTCCAGGTCACGGTGCGGTCCTCGGCACCCTCGAACTGCTCGGGTTTGAGCGACTCGAGGTAAGCGATGGTCTTGCGGCAGCGCGCGGCGAGCTCGGCAAACGTGGCCTCGTTGTCCTCGTACTTCGGCGGCTCGACCTGCGCCAGGCGCGAGGCGCCGCCCTTGGCCGAGTCCGAAGCGATCTGCACCTGCCGCGAGAGCGGGAACATGTCGGGGTAAAGGCGGCTGCCAATCAGCACCGCCTGGTCGATCTTCTTCGCCTCCGCGTACGCCGCGGCCTTCTCGAGGATCGTCGCGAGGTTGCCGAGGGCGCGGCTGAACGGGGGAACGCAGGCCTGGTACATCGAGATCTTCATCGGGACTCCGGTAGGTTGTTGAGCAGTCAGACACGTTTCCAGAACTGGCGATCGCGCGCGGCGAGGAGCGGCACCGCTTCGGCGACGTATTTCTTGAACGCCGCGCCCTGCTGGTGCTCCTCGAACGCCTTCTCGTGGTCGTACACCTCGTAGAGCATCACCCGCGTGGGGTCGGCCGGATCGACCAGCACGTCGAACTGCCGGCATCCCGGCTCGCGCCGCGCGGCCGCGGCGTTCTCGCCGAGCTTCTTCATGAAGGTGGAGACGTTCTCCGGCTTGATCCGGATGAGGACTTGCAGGACGAGACTCATGCGATCCTTTCAGGCGATCGCCGCGGCGAACCGCGCGGCGAACTCCTCGAGATTATCGGTGAAGAGCCCGTCGGCGCCCGCGGCGAACATTGCCTCGGCGGCGGCGGCTTCATTGACGGTATACAGCATGACGCGATAGCCGCGGTCGTGAAGTTGCGCGATGTCGAGGTTGGCCACCTTCCGATGGTCGGTATTGAGCGAGGCCGCCGCGAGCTCGTCGAGGCGCCCCCAGTCCTCGCCGGTGAACTCCTTGGTGAGCCAGGCGCGCGCGAGCGAGGGCGCCGCGTCCTTCGCGGCCATCAGGGCATCGAAGGAGAAAGAGGAGAGGATCGGGGGGACATCCGCGCCGCGCCACAGGCGCTCGGCCTCGCGCGCCACCTTCTCGCCGGTGAGGCGCTCGAAACCGGGCGAGGGCTTGATCTCCACGTTCGCCATCGTCGACTTCGAGCGCAGGAGCCTCGCCGCCGCCTCGAAGGTGGCGAGCCGCTCGCCGCGGAAGGGCTCGGAGTGCCACGCGCCGGCGTCGAGCTTCGCGAGCTCGGCCCAGTTGTAATCGCACGCGTTCCCCTGGCCGTCCGTGGTGCGCTCGAGGGTTGTGTCGTGGAGGAGGAATGCCACGCCGTCCTTCGAGAGCTTCACGTCGAATTCGTGCATCGCGTAGCCGAGCGATTGGCCGACGCGAATCGAGGCCAGCGTGTTCTCCGGCGCGAGCTTGCCGCCGCCGCGATGCGCGACGAGGCGCGGGTAGGGCCAGGGCTTCGTCATTGCAGTCCGAGGACCTTGACCGCGAACACGATGAAGATCGCGAATACCACGTAGGCGTAGAAAGCGGCGACCACGTCGTCGAGCATCACGCCCAGGCCCCCCTTCACGTTCCTGTCGAGCTCGCGGATGGGGTACGGCTTCCAGATGTCGAACAGGCGGAAAAGCCCGAAGGCGAGCGCCTGCAAGGCGATGCTCGCCGAGGAGACGGCCGCGAGCGGCAGGAAGGCGACGATCTCGTCCCACACCATCGCCGGGTGATCCGCGACCCCGAGGTTGCGGCCGGTGACGTCGCAGGCCCACCAGCCGACGAAGAAAAGCGGGATCGCGACGAAGGCGACTGCCAGGGGCGGCAGCACCAGCGCGAGCAGGTAGTACAGCGGCAGGGCGACGAGCGTCCCGAAAGTCCCCGGCGCCTTCGGCGCGAGCCCCGCGCCGAATCCCAGCGCGATGAAGTGCGCCGGATGGGCGACGAGGAACCTCGCGTCAGGCCCCCGAGAAGTGGTCGTATCCGCGACCATCGATCCTCACCGGCTTGCCGTCGGATCCCATGAGGCTTACGCCCTTGCCGCGCTTCACCTGGCCGATGCGCGTAAGCGGCACGCCGAGGACGTCGGTGAGCTCGGCGATGCTGTCGCGCGAGTTGGGCGAAGCGGTGAAGCACAGCTCGTAGTCGTCGCCGCCCGCGAGGATCGTCGTGAGGCCGGCCTTGGTCGCGACGTGCTTCGCGCCGATGGGCGAAAGCGGAATCGCGCCCAGGTCGACGGTGGCGCCGACGCCGGAGAGCCTGCAGATGTGGCCGAGGTCGCCGAGGAGCCCGTCGGAGATGTCGATCGCGCTGGTGGCGAGGCCACGAAGCGCCTGTCCCAGGCGCACGCGCGGCGTCGGCTCGTAGAGGCGCATCACCGCCTCGTGATAATCCTCCTCGCCGAGCACCAGGCGGCCGTTGCGGTGCGCGACCGCGAGCGCGGCATCGCCGATGTTGCCCGAGACCCACACGTCGTTGCCCGCTTTCGCCCCGTTCCTGCGAAGCGCCGCGCCCATCGGAACCTCGCCCATGATGGTGATCGTGAGCGACAGCGGCCCGCGCGTCGTGTCGCCGCCGATGAGCGAGACGCTGAACTCCTCCGCGAGGTCGAAGAATCCCTTCGCGAATGCGGCGAGCCAGCCGTGGTCGACCGTGGGCACCGTGAGGGCCAGCATCGCCCAGTACGGCATCGCGCCCATCGCCGCCATGTCCGAGAGGTTCACCGCGAGCGCCTTGTGGCCGAGGTTCTCGGGCGGCACGTCGGGGAAGAAATGCGTCCCCGACACCATGGTGTCGGTGGAGACCGCCAGGTCCATGCCGTTGGTGATGTCCACCAGGGCGCAGTCGTCGCCCACGCCGAGCACCGCGTTGGCCGCGGGGCGCGTGAAGTGGCGCGCGATGAGGTCGAATTCCGGGCTGTTATCGGTCATTGCGTTGCTTTCCCTGTCTCGGCTTCTGCGCGGTCTCGCCGGGGCGCAGCTCCCCTGCCAGCTTGTCGAGGATGCTGTTCACGTACTTGTGGCCGTCCGTCCCGCCGAAGCGCTTGCCGAGCTCGATGGCCTCGTTGATCGTGACGCGGAACGGAATATCCTTCTGGTGCGTGATCTCCCACGCGCCGATCAGCAGTATCGAGCGCTCGACCGGGCTCACTTCCTCCCACGGCCGGTCGGCCAGCGGCTCCAGGCGCTGGCGCAGCTCCGCCACGCTGGCGATCGTGCCCTTGAGCTCCGCGGCGAGGAATTCCCCGTCGGCCTGCTCGAACCCGTCGAGGTCCGCGAGGTCCTTGATGATCTTCGAAGCCGTGCCGCCGGTATGCAGCCACTGGTACATGCCCTGCACGGCCAGCTCGCGGGAGCGCCGCCGCGCCGACCTCATCCGCCGATCGCCTTGAGGGTGTTCGCCATCTCGACCGCCACCCGCGCCGCTTCCGCGCCCTTCACCGGCGCGCGGCTCCTCGCCTGCTCCTCGTTGTCGCACGTGAGCACGCCGTTGGCCACCGGCATGCCGGTCTCGAGCTGCACTTCGAGGATGCCGCGCGCGCTCTCGTTGGCAACCACCTCGAAATGATAGGTATCCCCACGCACGACGGCGCCGAGGGCGACGAGCGCGTCGTAACGATGAGCGAATCCTCGCCGCGAGAGTGCGAGCGATTGCAACGCGAGCGGGATCTCGAGGGCGCCGGGAACGCTCACCACCTCGATGTCGTCGTGCGAGACGCCGAGCTCGACCAGCTGCTTGTCGCACGCCGTCACCAGCGCGCGCACGATTTCCTCGTTGAAGCGGCTCCACACGATGCCGACGCGAAGCCCCGCGCCGTGCAGGTCGGGGGCATGCGCGCTCATACCGCCTTCAGCGCGCTGTCGTCCGGAGAGACGTACTCGACCACTTCGAGCCCGAAGCCCGACATGCTCGGGATGCGCTTGGGCCGTGCGAGGACCCGCATCTTGCCGACGCCCAGGTCGCGCAGGATCTGGGCGCCGATACCGTGCATGCGCGGATCCCACTTGCGGGCCGTGTTGCGCCGGCGCAGGGCCGGCTCCCCAAGCCGCTCGAGGATCTCGGAGGCGGGCTCGTGCCGGCGCAACAGCACGATCACGCCTTCCTTGTGATGCGCCACCATGCGCATCGCGTCCTGCACCGAGAAGGCGTGGCGCGCGGAGTCGAAATCGAAGAGGTCGAGCGAGACGAACGGCTCGTGCACGCGCACCAGGGTCGGGCGATCGGGCGCGGGAACGCCCTTCACCAGCGCGTAGTGGACCTCGTCGACCGTCTTGTCGTGATACACGCACAGGCGGAATTGCCCATAGGCGGTGGCCACCACGCGATCGGCGACGCGCTCGACGAGCTGCTCGGTCTCGCTGCGATGGTGGATCAGGTCGGCGATGGTCCCCAGGCGAAGGTCGTGGCGGGCGGCGAACGCCGTGAGCTCCGCCATGCGCGCCATCGAACCGTCCGGATTCATGATCTCGCAGATCACCGCGGCGGGCGTGAGGCCCGCGGCCTCGGCAAGATCGCAGCCCGCCTCGGTATGGCCGGCGCGCACCAGGACGCCGCCCTTCTGCGCCATCACCGGAAAGATGTGCCCCGGCTGCACGATGTCCTCGGGCCGTGCGTGCTTCGCAACCGCGGCGCGCACCGTCCTCGCGCGGTCGGCGGCGGAGATGCCAGTCGTTACACCGCTCGCCGCCTCGATCGACACCGTGAACGCCGTGCCCAGCGGGGATCGGTTGTCATTCACCATCAGCTGCAGGTCGAGCTGGCGGCAGCGCTCCTCGGTGAGCGTGAGGCAGATCAGCCCGCGCGCGTGCGTCGCCATGAAGTTGATCGCCTCGGGCGTGACGAAGTCGGCCGCCATCAGCAAGTCGCCTTCGTTCTCGCGGTCCTCGGCGTCGGCGAGCACGATCATCCGGCCGCGGCGGATGTCGTCGATGAGCTCGGGCGTCGGGCTGATGCTTGTGGTCACGGGAAATCCCTTCCTGCAAGACCGCTATTTTGTCACGAGATCGCCCGGTGGTGCTCCCTGCTACTGACCGCCCTCGGGCGGATTGCGCTCGCGCGACCATTCCATGGCACGCTCGACGTAGCGTGCGAGCGAGTCGACTTCCAGGTTTACGCGCATCCCCGGGCCTAGCGCCCCGAGCGTGGTGGACGCGCGCGTGTGCGGAATCACGTTCACCTCGAATTGCGCTCCCTCGACACCGTTGACGGTGAGGCTCACGCCATCGACGGTGATCGATCCCTTCCGCGCGATGTAGCGAGCGAGGGCCTCGGGAGCCTTTATGACCACTCGCGCGCTGCCGCCGAGCTCGTCGGCCGAAACCACCAACCCCACGCCGTCCACGTGACCGCTCACAAGGTGGCCCCCGAGGCGGTCCGACAGGCGCAAGGACTTCTCCAGGTTCACGTCCCGCCCCGCCTCCAGCCCCGCCGTCACTTCCATTGTCGCTTTGGACGTGTCCACATCGAAGGACTCGGCGCCCGTGGCGACGACGGTGTGGCACACGCCCTGGATCGCGATCGAATCGCCCACCGCGACGTCCGAGAGGTCGAAGCCGCGCGCCTCGATGGACAGCCGCACGCCGTCCCCGCGGGGCTTCAACAGGGCGATACGGCCGATGGCGGTGACGATGCCCGAAAACATTATGTGAGCCTCGCGGTCAGGCGAATGTCGCCACCCACCGCGCGCACGTCGATGATCTTCGGGCGCATCGCCTGGTCGAGGCTCGTCCACTCCGGCAGCGCGAAGAGGCCCTGCGCCTTGTCGCCGAGGAAA
>WNFM01272660.1_pt1 | contig 42137 bp, 40 predicted proteins | sample 5400271 | NCBI WGS metagenome assembly WNFM01 (sample SAMN13153352, study PRJNA577476) | soil metagenome | isolation source: 60 cm saprolite on Douglas fir-dominated hillslope | place: USA:California | collected 2013-09-17
CGGGGAGTACCGGCGAAGCCGGGGAGGGGGTAATTCAGCCTTGGATCACCCAACGTGACCGAGCTAGCGGAAGGTCGGAGCTGTCGTCTAGCGGAGGTTGAAGAGGGGGGTGAATGCCGGCTGTTTTACCCCCTCCCGGCCTGCGGCCGGACTCCCCCACCGAGTGGGGGAGAGACTTTGGTCGAACCCCGCTCCCGGAGATTTGCAGCCAGCCCTACTGTCGGGTCATCTCGGGCGCTGTTCAGTCTAGCTGGCCTTCGCCCGAGCCCGCTTCGGTTCCAGGGTGTAGAGCGCGTAGGCGCGGCGGATCACTGGTTGGGAGACGTTGCGGACGGGGACGCCGCCGTCCGTCTGGCCCTTCTCGGTGCCACCGTGGGCGTGGCCGTGGAGGACCAGGTCGGCGCCGGCCCGGTCGGCCGCCTCGCCGAGCAGGTAGCTGCCCAGGAAGGCGTGGATCTCGGGGCGTTCGCCCTGCAGTGTGTCGGGCACCGGGGAGTAGTGGAGGAGGGCGATCCGGACCTCCGCGTCGAGTCCGACCAGGGCCGCCTCCAGGCTCGCCGCGGCGTCCCGCGTGTGGTGCACGAACGCCTTCATCTGCGGCTCCCCGAACTCCGTCGCGCAGGCGCCCGCGAAGCCGCCACCGAAGCCCTTCACGCCGCCGATGCCGACCCGGACCCCAGCCAGCTCGAGGACCCTTCCGGTGCCCTCGAGGACGCTGATCCCGACCAGCTCGAGGGCATCCGCGACCGCCGCTTCCTGGCCAAGGTGGTAGTCGTGGTTGCCGAGGACGGCGAGCATCGGGACCGGCAGCCCGCGAAGCTCCTCGGCCAGAACGCGGGCTTCGGCGACGTCGCCGGAGCGAGTCAGGTCGCCGGCGATGAGGAGCACGTCGGCGCGCTCAGCGAGGTGCTCGAGGTCGGGCCGCAAGCGGCCGGCCGAATCGGCCCCGAAATGGACGTCGGCGCAGGCGGCGACCCGGATCAGGCGACCGTCTCCGAACGACCATCCTCGGCGAGCCGGACGACCACCACCTCGTTGACGATCGGGATCCCAGGCAGCAGCTCGGCGGCCACGTCGGCAACCGTCTCCCGGCGCTCGGGCGTCGAGACCCTGCCCCGGAGGACGAGGGCGTCCTCCTCGAAGGCGGTTTCGATGTTGAGCTCATTGAGCCGGGGATCTTCGGCGAAACGCTCGCGCAGGTGGGCGGCCAGCTGGCGGGCATTGCCCTGGGACCGCGTCGGCGCCTCCGCCGCCGGCTCTTCGTAGACGGCCTGATAGATGCTCCGGATCACCCGATCGGGAACGATCATGTCGTCGGCCTGGGCATGGAGGAGCAGGCTCAGCACCCGCCGCGGGCCGATCCGCGCCCGCTGCACCAGGTAGTCCCAGTCGAGCTCGCTGGCGGCAATGATGCCAAGCGCGTCGTGCCAGTAGCGGGGCGTGTCCTGGTCGGAGGCGATCGCCTTCATGACGATCAGGTCCTCCGGCGGCACCACCCGCAGCAGGAGCCCGTGGTAGTCGACCGGCCGGATCCGGGAGAGCATCGGCTCGTCGAGGTAGATGCCGCCCTTGGCCGTGAAGATCAGGTCGACCAGGACCCGGTCGCGGACGCATTTCAGGAGCCAGTTGTGCTGGCTTGGCTTGGGCTCGAAACCAGCGCCGGCCAGCACCTCCTGTGCTCGACCCGCGTCTTGCGGCCGCAGGAAGATGTCGACGTCGAAGGTCCAGCGGGGCCGGCCGAAGACGGCCGAGGCGATGCCGCCCATCAGCCCGTAGTCGATCCCCGCACGCTCCAGCGACCCGGTCGCCTCGCCGAGCACGCGGAGGAAGGTCTCCTCACCGACGTCGACCCGCTCGACCTCTTCGCCCGGGTAGGCCTCGTCATTGGTCGTCGTTGCCATATGCTGACTATCACACAATCCAACACCTCCCCACGTTGTGGGGAGGGAAACCGGGAATTGCTTCTAACCTGTGCTGGTGCCAGCGCTGGAGCCTGTCACCCCGCTCCGGTTCACGGTCGAGGAGCTGCCCGATACGGCGGCGAACCTGCGCGCGGAGGTGCGCGCCTTCCTCGCCGAGGAGCTCGCGGCGGGCGCGTTCGTCCCCCGCTGCGACGCCTGGCTGAGCGGGTCCGACCGTGCCTTCAGCCGCCGCCTGGGCGAGCGCGGCTGGCTCGGCATGACCTGGCCCAAGCGCTACGGCGGCCAGGAACGATCCGCCCTCGAGCGCTACGTCGTGGTCGAGGAGCTGCTGGCCGCTGGTGCCCCGGTGGCTTCGCACTGGATCGCCGACCGGCAGACCGGTCCGCTCCTCCTCCGCTACGGCACCGAGGAGCAGCGGTTGCGCTTCCTACCCGGGATGGCGCGCGGGGAGATCCAGTTCGCGATCGGCATGAGCGAGCCTGACTCGGGGTCCGACCTGGCCTCGGTCCGGACCAGCGCGAGGAAGGTGGAGGGCGGCTGGAGCCTTGCCGGCACCAAGGTCTGGACGTCCGGCGCGCACCTCGCCGACGCGATGATCGCCCTGGTTCGCACCGAGCCCCTTGGCGAGGACCGCCACCTCGGGCTGAGCCAGGTCATCGTGGACCTCGAGAGTCCCGGTGTCGAGATTCGCCCGATCCGGCTGCTGACCGGCGAGCACCACTTCAACGAGGTGGTTTTCCACAATTGCTTCGTGCCCGACGGGATGGTGGTCGGCGGCCTCGGCGAGGGCTGGAGGCAGGTCACCGCGGAGCTCGCCAACGAGCGGAGCGGGCCGGAGCGCTTCCTCAGCACCTTCCCCCTCCTGGCCGCGCTTTCGGCCGCCTCCGGGTCGGCTGCGGTGGGGCGGCTGGCGGCCGACCTCTGGGCGCTCCGCCGCCTCTCCCTGGCGGTCGCCGCCGCCCTCCAGCGGGGCGAGGAGGTGACGGAGCGGTCGCGCGCCGTCCACGGCGGCGAGCCGAGCCATCCCCTGTTCGAGCACTACCGGCGGTCGCTGCTCGAAGGGCCCGGCTTCACCCTCCGGGGCGGCACCAGCGAGGTACTCCGTTCGATGGTCGCGCGGAGCCTCCGATGAGCGAGGTGCGGACGCTCCTGGCGGAGAGCGCCGCCGAGCTGTTCAGGCGCAACTGTCCGAGCGAGGTGATCGCCTCCGGGTGGTCGCCGGAGCTGTGGCACGTCGTCGAGCGCGCCGAGCTCACCGAGGGCGCCGCGGTCGCGGAGCTCGCCGAGGTCGTCCGCGTCGCCGCCCAGTACGCGGCCCCGATCCCGCTCGGCGAGGACGCACTGGCCCGGTTGATGCTGCTGCGCGCCGGTCTCGAAACGCCCCCGGGACCGCTGACGGTCGCGGACTTCTACGACGGGCGCGCGGAGAGGGTGCCCTTCGCGCGGTTCGCCACCGGCATCGTCGCCGTCGGGCCGGAGGGCGTCGCCCTGCTGCGACCCGGCTCCTACCGGGTGAGCGAGGGCGTGAACCTGGCCGGCGAGCCCCGCGACGACGTCGAGGCGGATGCCTTCGAGGTGGTCCACGGTGCAGGGGCCGTCCTCCGCCGCTGGGGCGCCCTCCTCCGCTCGGTCCAGCTGGCAGGCGCGCTGGAGCGGGTGCTCCAGCTGACCGTGCGCCAGGCCGGGGACCGCGAGCAGTTCGGCCATCCGATCCGGCGCTTCCAGGCGGTGGCCCACCAGCTGGCCCAGCTGGCCGGCGAGGTCGTGGCCGCCCGAGCCGCGGCAGACGCCGCCGCCGAGGATCCCCAACTCTGGAAGATCGCCGCGGCGAAGGTCCGCTGCGGCGAGGCGGCCGGCAGTGCCGCGACGATCGCACACCAGGTCCACGGCGCCGTCGGGTTCACCGACGAGCACGTGCTCCACCACTTCACGCTCCGGCTCTGGTCGTGGCGGGACGAGTTTGGGACGGAGGAGGAATGGGCATCCGTGCTGGGCGGGTTGCTGAGAGAGAACTTGTGGGAGACGCTGACGTGAGCGAGGTGCGCCTGGAGCGGGACGGCACCGTCGCGTTGATCACGCTCGCCGCCCCGGAGCGGCGCAACGCCTTCCTGCCGGCGATGGTCGAGGAGCTGATCGCGGCCTGCGAGGAGATCGACGCCGACGCCGGCGTCGGCGCGGTGGTGATCAAGGCGGAGGGCGACGGCTTCTGCGCCGGCGCCCACCGCGACTCGCTGAAGCAGGCCGGCCAGGATCCGACGCGCGCGGACAACTACCAGGCGCTCGGCCGCGTCTACCGAGCCTTCGCCCGGGTGGGAGAGATGCTGCCGCCCTCGGTGGCCGCGATCCGGGGCGCGGCGGTGGGCGCCGGCGTCAACCTGGCGCTGGCGACCGACCTCCGCGTCATGGCCCATGACGCGCGGATCATCACCGGCTTCGCCCGGATCGGCCTCCACCCCGGCGGCGGCCACTTCGCCCTCCTCGGCCGCCTCGTCGGCCGCGAGGGAGCCGCCGCACTGGGGCTTTTCGGGACCGAGATCGACGGGCGCCGGGCGGCTGAGATCGGCCTCGCCTGGGAGTCGCTCCCGGCCGAGCAGGTCGAGCCGCGCGCGCTCGAACTTGCGAAGCAGGCGGGCGCCGACCCGGAGCTGGCACGGCACACGGCGCGCTCGCTCAAGCTGGAGTTGGGACCGCCCGCGCTCCCCTGGCCCGCCGCCCTCGAAGTCGAGCGGGCGATCCAGATGTGGTCGCTCCGCCGCCGCGAGGCCGACTAGTGATGATGCATGGCGGCGGCGGTCCGCCGATGTGGCTGATGGGCGGGCGGCGGCGCCAGAACGCTGACACGGGACCCGCCAACAGCGGCATCACCGGCGACCCCGGGCTCGAGGAGCCGGCCCCGCCCGAAGGCCCGAAAGACCTCCGCGGCCGCTGGCGAAACTTCAAGCAGTCCTTCACCGGGACGCTGGCGGCGCTTCCCCAGGTGACCCGGCTGGTCTGGGCGGCCAGCCCGCCGATCACCCTCGGCCTCCTCGCGGCCACGGTCCTGGCGGGGCTCACGCCCGCGGCCTCGGCCGAAATCTCCCGGCTGCTTGTCAACGCCGTCGTGGCTGGCATCAAGATCCGTGCCGGCCACCTGCCCGACCACCTCGACCTCGGCCAGCTTGGTCTCTCGGTCAGCTCGCCGGTCCTCTCCAGCGTCGGCATGATCGTCTTCCTGGCCGTCCTGCAGCTGGCGGTGTTCGCGCTCAGCTCGTTGCTGGGGACGATCCGGAACATCTGCCAGCAGCTGCTTCAGAACTCGGTGACGGTGTCGATCCAACTCCAGGTTATGGAGAAGGCCGCCACCCTCGACCTCGCCTTCTACGAGGACCCCGCCTCCTACGACCTGCTCCGGCGGGCCCAGAACGACTCCGTCAGCCGGCCGGTGATGATGATCTCGACCGCCTTCGGCCTGCTCCAGACACTGCTGACCTTCGCCACCATGATCGCGCTCCTCTTGGCGGTCAGCCCGCTCCTGGCGGTGATCGCCCTACTCTCCCCCATCCCCGCCTTCATCGCCGACACCCGCTACGGCTGGCGCGGCTACAACATCGCCCGCTGGGGCTCCCGGTTGCTCCGACGCATGAACTACCTGGTCCAGCTGGTCACCACCGACAGCTACGCCAAGGAGGTCAAGCTCTTCGGCCTAGGCGACTACTTCATCAAGCGCTACCGGCTGATCGCGGAGGCCTTCTACGGCGCCCAGACGCGGCAGGTGACGCGGCGCTACGGCGTGGGCTTCCTCTGGGGCATCCTGAGCACGCTGGCGACCTCGGCCACCTACCTCTACGTCGCGCTGCAGGCGATTGCCGGGCGGCTGACCTTGGGCGACCTGACCCTCTACACCACCGCCGCGCAGTCGGTCCAGGGATCGATCCAGGGCATCCTGGGCGGCTTCACCGGGATGTACGAGCACAACCTCTATCTCAACAATCTCTTCCAGCTGATGGACACCACCACGACCCTGCCGCGGCCGCTCGAACCGAGGCCGGTTCCCCGGCCGCTGCGGGGCGAGATCACCTTCGAGAACGTCACCTTCGGGTACCCCGGCTCGGAGCAGAACGCCCTGACCGACCTCAGCTTCACCGTCAAGCCGGGCGAGACGATGGCCGTCGTCGGCCGCAACGGCGCGGGCAAGACGACGCTCTTCAAGCTCATCTGCCGGCTTTACGACCCTCGCCAGGGAAGGATCCTGATCGACGGGATCGACATCCGCGAATACGAGCCGGACGAGCTGCGCCGGCAGATCGGCGCAATGTTCCAGGACTACGTCACCTACCAAGCGACCGCGGCCGAGAACATCGGTCTCGGCGACCTCCCCCAGATCGACGACCGGGAGGCGATCGTCGCCGCCTCCCGCGAGGGTGGCGCCGACGACCTGATCGCCAAGCTCCCGGCCGGGTACGACACCGCGCTCGGCAAGTGGTTCGACTTGGGTGTCAACCTATCCGGCGGCGAGTGGCAAAAGGTCGCGCTCGCCCGCGCCTTCATGCGCGAGGCGCCGATCCTCCTCCTCGACGAGCCGACCGCGGCACTCGACGCCCAGGCCGAGTACGACCTCTTCGAGCGCCTTAAGTCACTCACCCGGGGCAAGACCGCGGTCTATATCTCGCACCGCTTCTCGACCGTGCGCAGAGCGGACCGGATCCTCTTCCTCGAGCACGGCCGGCTCGTCGAGGAGGGCACCCACGAGGAGCTGATGCGGCTGGAAGGGCGCTACGCTCGCCTCTTCCGGATGCAGGCGGCCGCCTACACCGGCGACGAGGTTGTCGATTTCGATCCGGCCGCTTCGTCGTAGGTTGTGATTTGGTTGGCGCCATGGGTGCCGCGCGGCTAGGAGGTAGTGAACGGTAATGAAGTACGTACTTCTCTTCTGTGGCAACGAGGATCGCTGGGACACCATGCCGGAGGCTGAACGAAACGCCATGTACGCGCGGATCGGCGAGTGGTGGGGCGGCCACCACGCCACCGGCAAGATCTTCGGCGGCGAGGAGCTACAGCCGGTCACCACCGCAACGACCGTCCGCCACAACGGCGACAGCACGGTCGTGACCGATGGGCCCTTCATCGAAGCGAAGGAGACGGTCGGCGGCTTCGCGCTGATCGACGTCGCAAACCTCGACGAGGCGATCGAGATGGCCAAGACCTGGCCGGCCAAGGGGTCGGTCGAGATCCGGCCTCTCGTCGTCGACAGCTCTATGTAGCGTTGTCGATCACCGACCCGAGGACCGCCACCGACGAGGCCCTCGCGCGTGTGTTCCGGGAAGAGACGGGACGCCTGGTGGCGGGCCTCGTCCGATTTCTCGGAGACTTCGACCTGGCCGAGGAGCTGGTCCAGGAGGCGGTGCTGAGCGCGATCGAGACCTGGCCGGCCAGCGGGATCCCCGACAACCCGGCGGCGTGGCTCACGACGACGGCGCGGCGGAAGGCGATCGACCGGATCCGGCGCGAGTCCCGCTACCGGGAGAAGCTCGTCCTCCTGGCCGGGTCTCCCGCGCCCAAGCCTTCGGAGCAGGACGACCGGCTCCGATTGATCTTCACCTGCTGCCACCCGGCGCTGGCGCGCGAAGCTCAGCTCGCCCTGACGCTGCGGGCCGTCTGCGGTCTCACGACGCCGGAGATCGCTCGCGCCTTCCTGGCGACAGAGGCCGCGATGGCGCAGCGGATCGTCCGCGCCAAGCGGAAGATCGTCGAGGCCGGCATCCCCTACCTGGTGCCTTCGCGCGAGGAGCTGACGGCGCGCCTGCAGGAGGTGCTGGTCGTCCTCTACCTGCTCTTCAACGAGGGCTACCTCGCCAGCGGCGGCCCCACCGCCCACCGCCGCGACCTGACCGCCGACGCCGAGTGGCTCGCCAGCCTCCTCGGACGCCTGCTGCCCGAGGAACCCGAGGTCCTTGGGCTGCTCGCGCTGATGCGCCTTCACCTGGCGCGCGCCGGCGCCCGCTTCGACACCGCCGGGCGGATCGTGCTCCTCCGCGACCAGGACCGCTCCGCCTGGAACCGGGACGCCATCGCCGGCGCGGGCCGGCTGATCGAGCAGGCGGCGGCGATGGGCCGGCCCGGACCCTACCAGGTCCAGGCCGCGATCGCGGCCCTCCACAGCGAAGCTGCCAGCTGGGACGCGACCGACTGGGAGGAGATCGTCGCGCTCTACTCGCTGCTGCTCGCTTTCCTACCGTCGCCGGTCGTCCGCCTCAACCGGGCGATCGCCATCCGCCACCTCCACGGACCCTCGGCGGCGCTGGCCGAGGTCGAGGCCGTGGCGCCCGAGCTCGACTCCTATCACCTTCTCCACGCGACCCGGGCGGAGCTCCTTCGCGACCTGGGCCGGGGGGCCGAGGCGCGCGTCGAGGACGAGGCGGCGCTGAGGCTGACCCAGAACCCGGCAGAACGGGAGTTGCTTCGACAGCGCCTACTGGATTAGAATCTTATTTGATAGCATGTCTATCAGATAAACTGTTTGAATGCTCACGGGAGGTGAACGTACAGAAGTGATTCACATGCTCATCGTCGCAGCCGTCATCCTCTTCGTCCTTTGGCTGTTGTTCCACGCGACGGGTGCTCTGGTCAACCTGCTCTGGATCGGGATAGTCATCCTCGCCATCCTCTGGCTGGTCGGCCTGTTCCGCGGCCGCCCCACGACCTACTAGCGAACGCAGCGACCCCAGGAAGGAGAGCCCGGTGCCGTGGTGGCGCCGGGCTTTCCGTTTCCGCGACGTCCGCGGCCGAATTCCGACGAGTGATGGATTGGAGCGATGTGCTTCGTCTCAATGTTCGACTGTAGGAAAAGGAGGGCATCGATCTCCCCGGAATGCCTCTTTTTCCGACTCTCAAGCGGGAATTCGAAGTCAGTCAATGGCGCCGCGGAGCTCCCGGTGGTCGAGCCATTCGATCAGCTCCAGCGGTCCCAGCGGCTTGCTCAGGTGGTGGCCCTGGACGAGGTCGCAGCCCAGGGCGGTGAGCATCGCGAGCGTCCCCTCCTCCTCGACGCCCTCGGCAACGACGGTCAGGCCGAGGTTGTGGCCCAGGTCGATGATGCTCCGCACGATCACAGCGTCGGAGTCGCTGTGCAGCATCTCGGCGACGAAGGAACGGTCGATCTTGATCTCGTCCACCGGCAGCTGGCGGAGATAGCTGAGCGACGAGTAACCGGTGCCGAAATCGTCGATCGAGAGCTTGATGCCCATCTCGCTCAGCCGGCCGAGGATTTCGAGGGCGCGCTCGGCGTCCGCCATGACGGCGCTCTCGGTGAGCTCGATGTGGAGCCGGCCCACGCTTGCCCGGTGGCCGCGGATCGCCTCCGCGATTGACTCCGGCAGCTGCCGGTCCTGGAGCTGGCGCGCGGACACGTTCACGGCCACGCTGAGCCGCCGGCCGCTCTCCGCCCAGCGGTCACTCCAGGTGAGCGCTTCGGCGATGACCCAGGTGGTCAGCGACGCCATCAGGCCGGAGTGCTCGGCGATCGGGATGAAGAGGTCCGGCCCCATCAGCCCGTGGTCGGGATGGCGCCAGCGGACGAGGGCCTCGACGCCGACCACGCGCTGCGTGCGGCATTCGACCTTGGGCTGGAAGTGGAGCTCGAGCCCGCCGTCCTGGATGGCATCGCGGAGCTCGGCCCGAAGGGCGAGCCGGCGCGGGTTGAACTGGTCGTCCTCGGCCGCGTAGAAGGAGAAGCCGCGCCCCGCCCGCTTGGCGGCGTAGAGCGCCACGTCCGCACGTCGCACCAGGGTCGCCGGTTCGGCGCCATGGTTGGGGAAGAGGGCTATCCCGATGCCGGCGCCGGCCAGCAGCCGCCGGGCGCCCAACGCCGCGTCGTCCTCGCCGCTGATGCCGCCGAGCACGATGCCGAACTCATCCCCGCCCATCCGGGCGACGGTGTCGGCCTCGCGGGTCGCGCCGACCAGGCGCTCACCGACCTGGCGGAGAAGCTCGTCCCCGACCAGGTGGCCGAAGGTGTCGTTGACCGCCTTGAACTCGGTGAGCTCGACGATCAGGATGCCGAGGACGGCCTCGTCGCGCTCGGCGCGCTTGACCTCCTGGGCCAGGCGATCTTCGAGCAGGGTGCGGTTGGGCAGCCCGGTAAGCGGGTCGTGGAGGGCCTGGTGGCGGAGCGTCTCCTCGATCCGCTTTCGCTCCGTGACGTCGCGGCCGATCCCCTGGATGCCGACCGGGCGGCCGCCCTCGGTGAGGAGTAGCGGGCTGATCTCGAGGATCACCGTGCGGCCGTCGCGGGTCAGCCATTCGATCTCGTACGGGCCGCCGGGGCGCCCCTCGAGGGAGTCGTTGAGCATGGTCCGGACCCTCTCCCACTGGTCGCCCGGGATCAGGACCCCGGGATCCATGCCGACCAGCTCCTCCCGGCGGTAGCCGAGCAGCCGCTCGGTGGCGCGGTTCACCTGGGTCAGCTCGCAGTCGAGGTTGTAGGTGAAGACCACGTCGTGCGCGTTCTCGAAGAGGTCGGCGTAGCGGCGGTCGCTCGCGATCCGTGCGGCCGCCTCGCCGAGGAGCCGGGTGCCGAGGTCGCGCAGCCTTCCGACCACTGCGCCGACGGCGACCATCACCAGCACCACCGCCGGGCCGCCCTGGCCGAAGGTGAGCGGAAGGTCGGCATGAGGAACGCCCAGCGCCACCAGCTCAAGGGTGGTCAGGGGAAGGACGACCAGGCCGGTAACGGCGCCCGCCGCCATGCCCCACAGATAGCCGGCGATCAGGACCGGGATCGCGCAGAGCGCCGCATTGGCCGCGCCGCCCCGCGCAAAGAGGAGCGGGTAGACGGAGGCGAAGAGGAGGAACGCGGCACCGGTCGCCAGCCCCCGCCTGCCATATCGCCGTTGATCAGGCGCCAAAGCGCGGCTAGCCTACGCCCGGATGGCGCGGATAGAGCTCGACTTCGATTTGCGAGACGTTGCCGGCGACCAGTACCCCGCGGGGCGCCTGCTCGGCAGCCCCACCGTCCTGGTCCTGCTCCGCCATCTCGGTTGCCTCTTCTGCCAAGAGCACCTCTCCCAGCTGCGCATGCATTCGGAAGAGGTTGAGGCCGCCGGGGGTCGGATCGCCGTCATCTCCTTCGCCGCGCCTCACCATGTGGCCCGCTTCGCAGGGGCGCTCGGCCATCCCTACCTATGGCTTTCGGACCCGGGCCGGGTCAGCTACCGAGCGTTCGGGGTCGGCCGCGGGGGGGCGCTCAATCCGTTCAGCAACACCGACCTCTGGAGCAACTTCGTCTCAACGATCCGGGGGCGGCCCTGGCTTCCCCAACAGGCGGATCTCTGGCAGCTTGGCGCGGATTTCGTCTTCGACCCCGAGGGCAACCTGACGATGGCCCATCGCTGCCGCTCGAGCCACGATCGCCCGACCGCTGCAGCGGTGATCGCGGCTTTCCGAAAAGCGGCGCCGGCGCTCAGGCGCAGGCGGTGAAGAGAACCGGTCCCGCGCCCGCGATGGTCGTGCCCGGACGGCCGCCCGCATACCTGCGGAGGGCGAGGAGCAGGTCGGCGTAGGCCTGTCCCCCGCTCATCTGGAAACGGGTCCGCACACAGGCCTGGCCGCCCTGGTCCCAGGCGACATAGCGATCGCCCGACCAGCCCGAGGTGATGGCCTGGGCCTGGCCGGCGGTCAGCTGGTTGACACCGCGGATCCGCTCCAGGATCAGGTCGAGGCCGAACTCGCCGATGACCCCCTTGTCGATCACGGCGCCATCCGCCACCGGCGCCTCGACGCTCACCGGTGTCCGTCCGGCCAGGAAGAGCGCCGGGTGGATGACCTGGGCGGTGCTCGTCGGCGGTGTGGTGAAGGCCGCGTCGAGCCGCTTCTGACCCTCGCTCGAGACGACCGTCTCGGTGAACCGCGGGCCGGCCTGGTAGGGAAAGGAGTCGAGCTCGAGCAGGATGTCCGGCACCGAGGCGGGCAGCGGCCCACCGATGTCGTCCGTCTGGATCTGGTGCCGCTCGTCCTGGCTCAGGCCGGCGATGTACTGGTTCTCGATCCTTACCGCATCTCCCTCGACGAGGGTTCGGAAGGCGAGCTCGCTCTCGTCGTCGGTCGGCAGCGTGCGGTCGATCGAGAACCACTGGTCCTGCAGAGCGTGGGTCAGCTCGTGGACGAGGACGTGGCGGACGGAGGGCTTCGCTTCGACACCCCGGACGTAGAGCTGCTTCGTCTTCGGGTCGTAGAAGCCGAGCACGCTGCTGCTCTGAAGGTCGTGCTCCGCCTTGGCCAGGTCGGGCAGCCCGTCGAGGAGGCCGAGGGCATGGAGGACCTTGGCCTCGGCCAGGTAGCCGGCGGCGTCGGTGCCGTTGGCCTGGTCGAGCTGCTGCATGAACTCGGCGTCAGCCAGGAAGGTGAACTTGACCGGCGTCTTGAACTTGAGGCCCCGGTGCTTCTCGACGAAGGCTTCGGCAACCGGAACGAACGCCTGCAGGCTGGCAGCCGCCCCGGCGGTGGCCGACGGAGCCGCTGAGGGCAGCGCCTTTTGACCGCCGAGGATGGGGGTGCAGGCGAGCAGGAGGAACGCTGCGACGGCGGCGCTTGGACGCAAGGGAAATGAAGCCTACGCCGGGAGTGGAAACGGAGCCTTCGATCACGCAAATGACAGCTCCTCTGCCCCCTCCCCGGCTTCGCCGGTACTCCCCCGCCAAGCGGGGGAGAGATTTCAGTCGGCGCCTGTCCCCATTTGGTTTTCGCGTCTCTCCCCCGCCAAGCGGGAGAGAGATTTCAGTCGGCGCCTGTCCCCATTTGGTTTTCGCGTCTCTCCCCCGCCAAGCGGGAGAGAGATTTCAGTTGGCGTCTGTTCCCCATTTGGTCTTCGCGTCTCTCCCCCACTTGGTGGGGGAGTCCGGCCGCAGGCCGGGAGGGGGTAACTCAGCCAGCCGGCTGGGGCCGCGCCGCGACCAGTCGCTTCACTGGAGATTACTTTGGCGGAGCGCCGGCAGATCGGCGGCCACCTGCTCCAGCACCGCTTCCTGGTCGGGCCGCGGCTGGTCGATCACGAACTCCTCGATCCCCACCTCGCGATAGCGCCCGACCAGGTCGTGGAAGGCGTCGAGGGAGGACCATGGGTCCTCGTCCGCCTTGGCGATCCAGTAGTAGAGCGAGCGCAGGATCTCGCGCGGGTCGCGGCCGATCCGGTCGCAGTGCTCGTCGAGGATGGCGTTGCGGGAGCGGATCTCCTCGGTCGATCCGAAGGAGTTCCAGGAGTCGGCCTTGCGGGCGACGATGCCCAGCATCCGGGGCCCGTGAGCGCCCAGCGTCAAGGGCGGCCTCGGCTTCTGCACCGGGCCCGGGCGGAAAGCAGCCTCACGGAGCTGGTAGTGGCGCCCGCTGAAGCTGGTCACCTCTTGCCGGAGGAGCAGGTCGACGACCTCGACCGCCTCCTCGAAGCGGTCGACTAGCTCCCTCGGCTCCGGGAAGTCGATCCCGAGCATCTCGTGCTCGGGCACGTACCAGCCTGCGCCGAAGCCGAGCTCCAGCCGCCCGTTGGAAATCTGGTCGACGGTCGCCGCCTGCTTCGCCAGCCAGGCCGGGTGGCGGAAGGTGTTGCTGCTGACGAGCACCCCGACCCGGATCCGCTCGGTGCGCGCGGCCAGCGCGGCGAGCAGCGTCCAGGCCTCGAAGTAAGGCCCCGTCGGGCGGCTCGGCTGGATCCAGTGGTCGCAGTCCCAGGCGCTGTCGAAGCCGAGCTCGTCGAACCGGCGCCAGCGCTCGACGTTCTCTTCCCAACCGATGTTCTGGTCGGTGCAGATGCCGAACCGAAGCGGGCGCATGCCGCCAAAGGAAATTCGTTTGAGAGAATCGGCGAATGAAGACGATCGCTGGAATCGAAGGCTACAAGGCGCTGGTCGGCGAGCAGTTGGGCGAGAGCGACTGGCTGCGGGTCGACCAGGAGCGGATCAACCAGTTCGCCGACGCGACCGGCGACCACCAGTGGATCCACGTCGACGTCGAGAAGGCCAGGCAGGGTCCGTTCGGCACCACCATCGCCCATGGCTTTCTGACCCTCTCCCTGATCCCCGGGCTGACCGGTGGGCTGCTCAAGATCGACGGTGTCCGGATGGGGATCAACTACGGCCTCAACCGGGTCCGCTTCCCCTCGCCGGTGAAGGTCGACTCCCGGGTCAAGGCGTCGGTCCGCAACCTCTCGGTCGAGGACGTCCAGGGCGGCGTCCAGGTCGTCAACGAGGTCACCATCTCGATCGAGGGCGAAGCCAAGCCGGCCTGCGTCGCCGAGACGGTGACCCGCCTCTACGTCTGAGCCGCTCTCAACAGCCGGGCCGGCCGGCTGGCAGCACCGGCTCGGCGCGCGCCGACGCCGCTTCGGCGGCGCTGATGTAGTGATGGCCAACCATCCCGTCGAGCACCTGGCCGCGACGGCGAAGCGCGGACTCGGGATGCGCCAGCGGGCTGTAGGAAACCGGCGATTGGGGCAGGCCGGCGAGCAGGGCGTACTGGGCGAGGTCGAGGTCCGCCAGCGGCCGGCCGAAGTAGGCGCAGGCGGCCGGTCCGACGCCGTAGAGTGTTGGCCCGCTGGGGGCCAGGGTCAGCCAGTCGGCAAGGATCCGCGGCTTGTCAAGGACCGACTCGACCTTGAAGGCCAGGGTCACGTCGACCAGCTTGTTGAGCCCGGTGTCCGATCCGTTCAGGTAGATCTCCTTGACGAGCTGCTCGGTGATCGTCGACGCCCCTTCGCAGAGGCACGCCATCCGGACGTCCTCGATCACGGCCCGCGCGATGCCGGGCAGGTCGATGCCGTGGTGGCTGTAGAAGCGTTCGTCCTCGGTCGCGACGACGGCCAGGGCGAGCAGCTGAGGGACGTCGGCCGGGCTGAGCACCGGCACGTGGTAGCGGGCGGCGAGTGCCTCGACGCGGTCCTGCGCATCGCTGACGTCGGGCGTCGCGACCCAGGCGACGACGGCCGCGACCACGCCGGCCAGGATGATGGTGGCTGCGAGTCGACCGAGGCGTCCCCCCACGGACTCGGGAAGCGCGCGCCAGCCGAGGTTGGTTACGGGCTAAAGTCCCTGCGTGGACTCGGTGATCGCCGCGGGCGCGCGGACCGCGATCGGCAGATTCGGGGGTGGTCTGAGCACCCTGCCCGCCGTCGAGCTGGGCGGGATAGCCATCCGGAGCGCTATCGAGCGCGCCGGCATCGCACCCGGTGAGGTCGACTACGTGATCATGGGCCAGGTCCTCCAGGCGGGCGCCGGCCAGATCACCGCCCGCCAGGCGGCGGTCCATGCCGGGGTGCCGATCGAGGTCCCGGCGCTGACCATCAACAAGGTCTGCCTCTCCGGCCTCAACGCGATCGCGCTCGCCGACCAGCTGATCCGCGCGGGCGAGGTCGAGGTGGTCGTGGCGGGCGGGATGGAGTCGATGTCGCTCGCCCCCTACCTGGTCCCCAGCGCTCGATTCGGGGCCCGGATGGGAAACGCCGAGATGGTCGACTCGATGGTCCACGACGGGCTCTGGTCGACCTTCCTCGAGGCTCACATGGGCGAGTCCTCGGACGACATCAACCGCGAGCTCGAGATCGGCCGGGAGGAGCAGGACGAGTGGGCCGCACGCTCCCACGCGCGAGCAGCCGCCGCCTGGGCCGAGGGCAGGCTGGCGGAGGAGACGGTGCCTGTCGAGGTCCCCGGGCGGAAAGGCCAGGTGACGGTCGTGGAGCGGGACGAGGGCTTCCGCGGCGACACCACGGCCGCCGGCCTGGGCACCCTGAAACCGGCCTTTCGGAAGGACGGGACGATCACCGCCGGCAACGCCTCCCAGATCTCCGACGGCGCCGCGGCGGTGGTCGTGATGTCGCGCGAGCGCGCCCGGCGCGCGAAGATCGAGCCCCTGGCCGAGATCGTCTCCCACGGCATGTCGGCCGATCGGTTCGGCTGGCTCCACACGGTGCCCGCGCTCGCCATCAACCGGGCCCTCGAGAAGGCCGGGCTGAAGGCGGCCGACCTCGACCTGGTGGAGATCAACGAGGCCTTCGCCGCGGTGGCGCTCAACGCCACCCGGATGCTCGGCCTCGACGAGCAGCGGGTGAACGTCAACGGCGGGGCGGTGGCGCTCGGCCACCCGATCGGTGCCAGCGGCGCCCGGCTGGTCTTGACGCTGGCCAACGAGATGCGCCGCCGCGGCCTGGTGCTGGGAGCCGCCGCCCTCTGCGGCGGTGGCGGCCAGGGCGACGCGCTCGTCATCCGGCGTGCCGGCTGACCCTCTAACCCGACCCATGTCTCGCAAGGGCCGGCTTTTGCGGCCGCGCTTGCCTTCGCGTTAAGGTTCGCCGGGATGGCGGCGGAGAAGGTCGTTGAGACCAGTGGGCTGACCAAGCACTACGGGACCGGCATCGTCGCCGTGCAGAGCCTCGACCTGAACGTCTTCCGGGGCGAGGTCTACGGCTTCCTGGGCCCCAACGGCGCCGGCAAGACGACCACCCTGAGGATGCTCCTGGGCCTCATCCGGCCGACGGCGGGCAAGGCCACGGTCGTGGGCGCCTCGCCCGGGTCCCCGGTGTCGCTCGCCAAGCTGGGCGCGATAGTTGAGACGCCCGCGGTCTACCCTTACCTCTCCGGCTACGACAACCTTCGCGTGATCGCGGGCCTTTCCGGGGCGCCGGCTTCGCGGATCGGCGCCGCCCTCGACCAGGTCGAGCTGACACCGCGAGCCAAGCACAAGTTCAGCACCTACTCGATGGGGATGAAGCAGCGACTCGGCGTCGCCTCGGCCCTCCTCAAAGAACCGGAGCTGCTGATCCTCGACGAGCCTACCAATGGCCTGGATCCGCAGGGGATGGCCGACATGCGGAACCTGATCATCCAGCTGGGCCAGGGTCAGCGCACCGTGCTCATCTCGAGCCACCTCCTCAACGAGGTGGAGCTGATGTGCTCCCGGGTCGGCGTCATCCAGAAGGGCAAGCTGGTCGCCGAGGGCACGGTCGACGAGCTCCGAGGCGCGGCGCGGCTGACGATCCGAGCCGAGCCGATCGAACGGGCGCGCGCCCTCCTCGAGAGCGAGGTCGGCGCGGAGAACGTGACCGCCCAGGAGGATGGCAGGCTGAGCCTGAAGGTGGACCTGGCGCGGACCGCTTTCATCAATCGCACCCTGGTCCAGGCGGGGCTGGCGGTCACCGAGCTGAAGGCGACCACCCAAAGCCTGGAGGAGGTCTTCATGGAGCTGACCGGCACCGAGGGAGGCTTCTGAGGCGTGCTGGCATCGTTGCGGTGGGAGTCCTTCAAGCTCTACAAGCGGCCGGCGGTCTGGGTCTGTGTCGGGCTGCTGCTGGTGCTCGCGATCGGCCTCGGCTACCTGACCTTCTACCTCGTTTACACCTACGCGCCAACCGGTCCCAACAGTGGCTTGCCGCGAGGGGTCACCCTGAAGGACTTCAAGATCGCGCTCTACCCCGGCGACTTCGTCAAATACACCCTGAACACATGGGACACCCTGGGCGGGGTGTTTGCCTTGATCCTGGGCGTTCTCAGCCAGGGCAGCGAGTACGGCTGGGGCACCATCAAGACCCTTTTCACCCAGCGCCCCGGCCGCGTCGCCCTGCTGGCCGGCAAGCTGGCCGCCCTCTCCCTCGCGGTCCTGTTGCTTGTCTTTGCTCTTTTTGTCGTCGACCTGGTCGCCAGCTACGTCGTCGCGAATGTCGATGGCAAGAGCACGGCCCTGCCGGCGACGGTGGATGTTGTCAAGGGCCTGGCCGCGGGCTGGTTGATCTTCGAATTCTGGGCGGTCTTCGGCTTCGCCCTGGCCACACTCTTCCGGCAGTCGGCCCTTGCGATCGGCCTCGGCTTGGCCTATGCCATCGTGATCGAGGGGATCATCTTCAACATCGCCGGCAACCTCGGGGGCGACACCGTGAAGCAAGTCCTGTCCTGGTTCCCTGTGGCCAACACCGGCTACCTTGCGCGCTCGTTTGGGAGCGCAACCCCCGGAGCGCTTGCGAGGACTGTCCCAAAGCCGATCGCGGATGCCAACCACGCGGTGCTCGTACTGGTCATCTACCTGGTCGTGTTCATCGCCGTCTCGGCCCTGCTGATCAGGGCCAGGGATGTCACCAACTAGGTAGGTCAACCCTCACCGGGAGCTGAACCTCCGCATCTCCTTCACAGCTGGTTCACATCTCGCCCTGAGGATGGTTCCAGAGGCGGCCTTCCACCGCCCACATTTGGAGAACCAGCTCAGACATGAGATCTCGATTCGCGTTCCTCTGGGTGCTCGTCACCGCGGCGATCGCCGGCCTTGCGGCCTACATCGCCTACGGCGCCGGCGTCGCCACCCACGTCACGACAACGGCTGCGGCCGACGGCGCCCCGTACTACTACCACCCGTTCTTCCCGTTCTTCGGCTTCGGCTTCTTCCTGCCGATCCTGGTGATCGTGCTGCTCTTCCTGGCGCTGCGGCCTCGCCGCTGGGGCCGGGGCGGTTGGGGCGGCTATGGACTGAAGGGCGGCGGCTTCCCGCAGGGCGTCCCGCCGCACATCGAGCAGCGGCTCCAGGACTGGCACCGGAGCGCACACGGCGAGGGTGCCGGCACCCCGCCCGCTGCGCCAACCGGCGGCGATCGAACCGTTGCCTGACCCCGTCGCGAGCGAGCGGGCCGGGGCTCCTGCCCCGGCCCGCTTCGCCGCACCTACGATTCAGGCGGTGAAGACGGTGCTCGTCGTCGATGACGAGCCCCAGATCGTGGGCATCGTCCGGGACTACCTGGAGCATGCCGGGTTCGGGGTACTGACTGCGGCCGACGGTCCTGAAGCACTGCGCAGCGCTCGCACCGGCAGTCCCGACCTGGTCGTCCTCGACCTCGGCCTTCCCGGTCTCGACGGCCTCGACGTGCTGCGCTCCCTTCGCCGGGAGGGCACGCTGCCGGTGATCGTGCTGACCGCTCGCGGCGAGGAGACCGACAAGCTGGTCGGCCTCGAGCTGGGCGCCGACGACTACCTGACCAAGCCCTTCAGCCCAAAGGAGCTGGTGGCCCGGGTGCGCGCCGTCCTCCGCCGGGCCGAGGCGGCGGTCGCGCAGCCAGACCTGGTCCGCGTCGGCGAGGAGGTCGTCCTCGACCTGCCCCGGATGGAGGCGCGCATCTCCGGGCGGCAGGTTGAGCTGACGCCGACCGAGTTCCAGCTCCTCATCGCGATGGCGCGCCAGCCGGGCCGCGTTTTCACGCGCGCGCAGCTGCTCGACACCATCCACGGCGTCGCCTTCGAGTCCTATGAGCGCGCCATCGACGCGCACGTGAAGAACCTCCGGCGGAAGATCGAGCCCGACCCCAGGTCGCCGCGCTACCTGCTTACCGTGTTCGGCGTCGGCTACCGGTTCGCGGACCTCGACCGGTGATCGGTCCCGGCCGGCACCGGCGGCCCCGCAGCCGGCCGCCGTGGTGGCCGGAAGGCGAGCCCTGGCCACCGACCGGACGTCCCTCCTGGGTTCGCACTGGTGGCAAGCGCGGTCGGTGGCGCGGCTTCCTCTTCTTCGCCGTCGTCATCTTCGTGGTGCTGGCGGTCGTGAACACCGTCCTCGGCCTTTTCGGCTACCTGATCCTCCCCTCGACCACCGCCGGCAAGCTGCTGGCTGTCGGCTTCGGGATCCCTTTCCTGATCATCCTCGTGCTGGGCAGCCGGGGCCTGGCTCGCGCGGCGCGCAGGGTGACCGAGGCAGCCGGCCGGGTTGAGAAGGGCGACTACTCGGCTCGGCTCAACGACGCTGGCTGGGGCGCCTTCGCCGACCTTGCCCGGGCCTTCAACTCGATGAGCGCCCGGCTCGAGGTGAACGAAAAGAGGCGCCGCTCCTTCCTCGCCGAGGTCACCCACGAGCTGCGGACGCCACTGGCGATCATCCGGGGTGAGGCCGAGGCGATCGCCGACGGGGTCCACCCGGCGGATCCTGAGCACCTCGACCGGATCCTCGACGCCGCCCACACGGTCGAGCGCCTGGTCGAAGACCTCGGCACGCTCTCCGTCAGCGACGCGGGCTCCCTGATCCTGAAGCGGGAGCCGGTCGACTTCGACGTTCTCGTGAACGAGAGCATCTCCGACCTCCGCCCGGCGGCGGAGTCAGCCGGCGTGGTGCTCGAGGCGCAAGTCCCCGAAGGTTTGCGGCCTGCCTTCCTGGACCCGGCTCGCATGCGGGGAGTGCTCGGCAACCTGCTCGCCAATGCGCTCCGCCACACGCCACAGGGAGGGCGGGTCACGGTGACAGCCACACCCGACCGCAACGGCGTGGCGATCACCGTCAAGGACAGCGGGAGTGGCATCCCGCCGGACATGCTCCCCCACATCTTCGAGCGCTTCGTCAAGGACCCGGCATCGCCGGGCTCCGGGCTGGGCCTGGCGATCGCCCGCGACGTGGTGGCCGCACACCTGGGGAGCATCGAGGCGGCCAGCCCACCGGGTGGCGGAACAACGGTCCGGATCTGGCTTCCGACCGCCTAGTCTCGCCGCTCGCTTCGCTCAGGGCCTGCGGGGTCAGCCTGGTGTCGAGTCGCGAACCCGGAGAGAGTCCTATTAGGGGGTGGCGGGCGTAATGCTCCGGTGTCGAACGCGGCGGTGAGAGGGCCGCGTCGGCCGACATTTCCGCGTCGTCGGGCCCGACTGTAGGACAAGGAGGGTATCAACCACCTTTGAATGGCTCCTTTTCCGACACTGAAGCCGAAGTGCCGACAACCCCCGTTCCGCCGGTCACCAGGACGTTCATCTGACGCCGATTCTGGCGCGACTCAGGTCCGGGATGCTCCCGAATTGACGGTGCGACGTCGTCGCCATGCTCCCGCGAGGACATACAACTGTCGACGGGGAAGTGCGAACTAAGTGATTCAAGAGGGCACCGTGATCGGCCCCTACCTGGTCCAGGACAGGATCGGGCAGGGCGCTTCGGCGATCGTCCATCGCGGTTGGCACGACGACCTCCAGCGCACCGTCGCGATGAAGTTCCTGCCGCTTCTCCACAACCCCCTCGCCAAGTCGCGCTTCGTGCGCGAAGCCCGCGCCCTGCGCCGCCTCGACCACCCCAACATCGTCGAGGTGCTCGACACCGGCGAGCATGAAGGGACGCCCTTCATGGTCTTCGATTTCATCCCCGCCGGGTCGCTCGCCGACCAGATGGCGCTGGAGCCGCTCGGCAGCGCCGAGGCGATGGCGATCCTGAACGGGATCGCGAAGGGCCTCGACCACGCCCACAAGCACGGCATCATCCACCGCGATGTGAAGCCCGCCAACATCCTCCTCAACTCCTCCGGCGCGCCGGTGATCGCCGACTTCGGCCTTGCCCGCCTCCTCGAGCAGCCCTCCGCGACCGCCACCGGGATGTTCGCGGGCACCCCCGCCTACATGTCGCCCGAGCAGGCCGAAGGCGGTGAGATCGGACCCCGAGCCGACCAGTACTCGCTCGCCGCTCTCGCCTACGAGCTTCTCACCGGCCAGGTGCCGTTTCCCGGCGACACCGTCAGCGAGGTCCTCACCGCGCTCCTCACCCGGGAACCGATCAAGCCCTCGACGATCCGTCCCGGACTCTCCTCCGGTGTCGACCAGGCCATCCTCCGCGGACTGAGCAAGAAGCCGGAGGATCGCTGGCCGACCTGCCAGGCCCTCGTCGACGCGATCCTCAACGCCATCGCCACCGGAGCGCCGGCGCGGCCCATCACCGACCCTCGGATCGCGGCCCTCAACATCGGCCCGAGCGAGCCCTACCTGACGATCGTGATGCCCTACAGCCAGGTGCAGCCCTACAAGAAGGTTCGCCGACGGCTCGTGGCGGCGGTCGCCGCGGCACTGCTGCTCGGCACCCTCGCGGTTGGCGCGGTCTGGTCGGGAACCTCCCTCGCCTCGCTGGGCGGAAACCACCCTGCGGCGGCCGCCGGCGCGACAACCCGCTGAGGCCCATTTCGAGCCGCACCGAAGCGGCGACCGGCAATCCGTCGCCGCACCGGTCATACTCCCTTGGATGTCCCAGCGAGAATTCGTGATGCCGGCCAATCCAGCGGACCTCCGCGTCCGCGGGGAGCGCTGACCCGAATCCTTGCTCGATAAGCACAGGCAGGCCGGCACCCGGATGGTCTTGGCTGGTCCCGAGGAACTGGAGTTCGCCCTGCGGCTCTTCCGCGATGACAGCCTCATGGCGAAGAGCGAGGCGCGCCGCAAGAAGTACTTCGTGCCCCCCAGCGCGCGTCGCAAGATCAAGTCGATCGCGGCCCGCAAGCGGGCGGCCCGTGCCCGCCGCAAGCGCTCGGTGACCCCGCCCGGCTAAACCGGCCGCGGTCGCGGACCCCCGTTCGTGCGAGGGCTCAGCGCCAGTGGGGCGAGTCGAGACCCGCCTCCAGCCAGTCAATCAGGGCCGCGACCTTCTTCCAATCCTCCGCCTTGCGGGCGGCGATCAGCTCTCGCAACGCCTGCGGCTCGATCGCGAGCAGCGCCTCGGCTCCCGAGCTCGCGTAGCGGACCAGGGCGTGGTGGACGACCTCCTCGTAAGTCAGACCGGTGTTGGCCGCGAGGTTCTCGAAGGTCGGCCGGGGATCGACCAGGAGCGAGGCGCGGACGGCCTCGCGGTAGTTCTGATCGGCGGCCGCCTCCCTGGGCTCGTCGCTCATTGCCTGGCGCTTCCCCTTGGCGTAAGCGGCCAGGGCCCGGTCGACCAGCGCCCCGGCCTGGCCGAGGTAGCGGGTCGGGTCGAGCGCTGCGGCCAGCTCGGCCTGGCTGAAGGTGGCGGCAACCGCGGGCTCCTCGGCGAGCGCCTCGGCGAGGGTGCCGGAGCCTTCCCCGACCCGCGCGGCGGCGGAGCGGACGATCTCCTCCGCCTTCGCCCGGCCCAGCTTGACCGCCAGGGCGGTGAGGGCCGCCTCGGCCATCACAAGGCCACCGGCCAGGCCCAGGTTCGACCGCATCCGGGCCGCGTCCACGACCAGTCCGTCGACCGCCGAGCGGGTCCGGGCGACGGCCCCGGCAGTGAGCCGGAAGGCCTCCACCAGCGCGTGCCACTCCGCCTGCCAGGCGCCGGCCGCCCGCTCGTGCTCCGAGCGCAGCGACGCGATCAGCACCGCCAGCTGGGCGGCCGCGCCGCGGGCACAGGCGTCGGCCTCGATCGCCGCGACCGGGTTGCGCTTTTGAGGCATCGCCGAGGACCCGCCTGGCTCGCCTTCGCTGACCTCGCCCACCTCGGTCTGGGCGAGCAGCATGATGTCGAGCGCGATCTTCCCGGCCGCGCCGGCGGCGATCGCCAGCCCCGAGCCGAGCTCGGCGATGCGGCTGCGCTCGGCATGCCAGTGCAGCGGCGGCTCGCCGAGACCGAGCCTCCTGGCGAGGCCGGCTGCCACTTCGAGGCCCGCGTCGCCGAGGGACGCCAGCGTGCCGGCGGCTCCGCCGAGCTGGACCGCAAGCCGTCGCTCGCGAAGGTCGGCCAGCCGCTCGGCGGCCGCGACCATCCCCAGCAGCCAGCCCGACGCCTTCAACCCGAAGGTGATCGGGACCGCCTGCTGAAGCAGCGTCCGGCCCGGCATCACCGTGTCGCGGTGGCGCTCAGCAAGGCGCGCGCAGCCGGCCGCGAGCCCGTCCAGGTCGCCCAGCAGCAGGTCGAGGGCGCGCTTCGCGATCAGCATCAGCGCGCTGTCGAGGATGTCCTGGCTCGTCGCGCCGAGGTGCACGTAAGGCGCCGCCTCGGCCGGGACTGCCCGCTTCAGCGCCTTGACCAGCGGGACCACCGGGTTGGCCGAGACGACCGCCTCCAGCCCGATCTGCTCGATGTCGAAACGGCCGGCCTGGCAGGCCGCGCGGATTGCGACCGCCGCGTCGGCGGGAACCAGGCCGGCGGCGCTCTCGGCATCGGCCAGCGCCGCCTCGACCTCCAGCATCGCCGCCAGCCAGGCCCGGCCGGAGGTCGCCTCCGCCATCGCGGGCGAGGTCAGGCTCGCCACGAAGAGGTCAGAGGGCAAAGAAGACCGTCTCGCCAGGAGGCCCCTGGAGCCGGACGTCGAAGTGGAGGACGCCGCTTTCGGCCCGGGCGACCAGGGTGCCGCGGCGGTCGGGCTCGACCAGCGCCAGGACGGGATCGGCGGCATTCGCCTCCGCCTCGTCCGGGAAGTAGATCCGTGTCGCCAGCTGGCGGAGAAGGCCGCGGGCGAACACCGTCAGCTCGAGGTGCGGGGCATGCTTCGCTCCATCCTGCCCGTCGGTCCCGGGAGGCTTGCGGACCAGCAAGTGGAAGGCGCCCTCTGGATCGGTTCGGCAGCGTGCGAACTGATCGCCCTGCCAGGCTTCCAGGATCGCCTCGGCAACCGGCTCCCCCGCGCCGTCGAGCACCTGGCCCTCGATCCGGAGGGCCCCAGTCTCGAGGGCCGACGCCTCAGCGGCGCCGGGAAACGGGAGAGCGAAGCCGAAGAAGGGGCCGACCGTCTGCGAGGGCGTCGGAGGACGGCCTTCGACCATTCGAGGCTCAGGCCTCGCGGGGCGTGGCCGTTCGGCCGCGGAGGACGATGTCCCAGCGATAGCCGAGGGCCCACTGCGGCTCGGTCAGGTCAGGGTCGAAGGCGGCGACCAGGAGGTCGCGGCCGCGCTGCTCGGGGATCGCCTGGAGGACCGGGTCGAAAGCCATCAGCGGGTCGCCCGGGAAGTACATCTGGGTGACCAGCCGGCTGCCCAGCTCCGGCCCGAAGACGGAGAAGTGGATGTGGGCGGGCCGCCAGGCGTTCGGGTGGTTGCGCCACGGGTAGGCGCCCGGCTTGACGGTCAGGAAGCGGTAGCCGCCGTCGCCATCGGTCAGGCAGCGGCCGGCTCCGGTGAAGTTGGGATCGAGCGGCGCCGGGTGGTCGTCGCCCGCGTCGACGTAGCGGCCGGCGGCGTTCGCCTGCCAGACCTCGACCAGGGTGTTGCGGACGGGCCGGGCGTCGCCGTCGAGGACCCGGCCGCTGACGATGATCCGCTCACCCAGCGGCTCGCCCGAATGCTGGCGTGTCAGGTCGGCGTCACCCTGCGCCACCGGCACCCGACCGAAGGCCGGTCCGGGCGCCCGGTGAAACCACGCCTCGGGAAGCCGGACCAGGGGACGCGCGGGTGCCCGGAGCACGGTCGAGCGATAGTCCGGATGGAGGTAGGGCGGCTCCAGCTCGGCGGCCATTTCCTGCCTCAGAAGACTATGCCCGGCCGGCGGCCTGGCGTCCCTGGCGCGCCACCGCGTCGATCGTCACCGCCGCGAGGAGAACGGCGCCGGTGACCATGAACTTGATCGCCGAGGAGTAGGCGAGCAGGTCCATGCCGTTCGAGATCGAGCCGATCACAAGGGCGCCGGTCACCGCCGCCCAGACCGAGCCACGGCCACCGAACAGGCTGGTGCCGCCGATGACCGCCGCGGCGATCGCGTTGAGGAGGACGTCGCCGCTCCCCGACGACTGGTTGACCGCGACCAGGCGGGAGGCGGCGAGGATCCCGCCGCAGGCTGCCATCACGCCCGAGAGGGTGAAGACCGCAACCCGGATCGTGTTGACCGAGATGCCGGCACGGCGGGCGGCCTCGGCGTTGCCACCGACGGCGAAGATGTAGCGCCCGAACTTGGTCCGGGTCGTGATCTGGTGAAACACGACGACGAACCCGAGCAGGATCAGGAAGGCGGCCGGGATGCCGCGGTCGGAGTTGAGGACGAAAGCGCTCACGAGGACCACCGCGGCGATCAGGGCGAACCGGGTCAGGACGCCGGGCAGGGGCGGCAGGTCGAGCCCGGCCGCGATGCGGCGGCGGCGCACAAAGTAGGCGTCGACTGCGACCACCAGGATCACGACCGCGGCGAGCGCCCAGCCGACCTGGATCGACAGGAAGGAGAGGGTCAGGTTGTCGATCGTGGGGTCGAGCACGTTGAGTGTGCCCGTCTCGCCGAGGACGAGCAGCTGGACGCCGACCCAGCCGACCAGGCCGGCCAGGGTGACGACGAAGCTGGGGATCCGGAAGCGCGCGAACCAGGCGCCCTGGAGTGCGCCGATCGCGGCGCCAGTGGCGACGGCGGCGGCGATCGCGAGCGGCGCCGGGACGTGGTTCTTGATGTTGAGCACGGCCATCACGCTCGCCGTCAGCCCGCTCACCGAGCCGACGGAGAGGTCGATCTCGCCGAGGAGGAGGACGAGGACGATCCCGACCGCCATCGTGCCCATGCTGGTTATCTGGAGGACCAGGTTGGTCAGGTTCCGGGGCGAGAGGAAGTTCGGGTTCAGGTACTGGAAGACCGCCCAGATCAGGATCAACCCGAGGATGACCGGCAGCGAGCCGACGTCGCCCTGGGAGACGCGCTCCTGGAGCCCTCGCCGCCAGGCGGTGAAGGAACCCATCGAGGGGCTCGCGACGTCAGTCCCCGATGCGCTCACCTGGGGTCTTCCGGCACCTTGAGGATCTCGACCGTCGCTCCCGTGATGGCGGACACAACCTGCTCGCGGGTCGCGTCGGAGACCCGGAAGTCCGCCGTCCGCCGACCCAGCCGGAGGACCACGATCCGGTCGCAGACCTCGAAGACGTCGGCCAGGTTGTGGCTGATCACCAGCACGCCCAGGCCCTGCTCCTTGAGCCGCCGGATGAGGGCGAGGACCTGCTTGGTCTGGGCGACGCCGAGGGCCGCCGTCGGCTCGTCGAGGAGCACCACCTTGGCGGCCCACATCACCGAGCGCGAGACGGCGACCGACTGGCGCTGGCCGCCGGAGAGCGACGCGATCGGAGTGCGGACGTGGGGCAGCTTGACGGAGAGGCTCCTGAGCACCTCGACGGCGCGCCGCTCCATGTCCTCTTCCTTGAGCACCGGGGAAAGGGGCGACCTCTCCTCCCGGCCGAGGAAAAGGTTGGCGACCACGTCGAGGTTGTCGCAGAGGGCCAGGTCCTGGTAGACGGTCGCGATCCCGAGGTGCGCGACGTCGCGCGGGCCAGTGATCACCACCGGATGGCCTTCGAAGTGGATCTCGCCGGTGTCCGGGTGGTTGATGCCGGAGATCACCTTGACCAGGGTCGACTTGCCGGCTCCGTTGTCGCCGACCAGGGCGACCACCTCGCCCGCGTAGACCTCGAAGTCAACGCCGTCGAGGGCCTGGACGGCCCCGAAACGCTTGGAGATGTTCTTCAGCTCGAGAATCGGGGTCCGCTGTGCGACTGCCAATGCCTAACTTCCCCTCCGGCGTGAATGGTTGCCACCGGCGGGCGGTCGAAACCGCCCGCCGGTTGGCGAACTTACCTGAACTCTAGGAGATTCCGGCTGCTGTGCAGGCCGCCGCGAAGTCGGCGGTGCAGATGTCGGTCTTGGTCCAGAAGCCGTCGGCGATGACGGTGTCCTTGATGTTGGACTTGGTGACGGCGACCGGGACCAGGAGAACGGACGGCACGTCGATCGAGCCGTTGTTGGTCTTGCCGTTGACGGTCGCGCTGTCCGGGGTCTTGCCCTGGGACAGGGTGAAAGCGAGCGACGCCGCGGCCTCGGCCTCGGCCTTGATCGCCTTGTAGACGGTCATGTACTGGTCGCCCGTGACGATCCGCTGGATCGCGGCGAGCTCCGCGTCCTGGCCGGTGACCGGGGGAAGCGGCTTGACGCCGGCGGCCTTCATGGCCGCGATCGCCCCGCCGCCGGTGCCGTCGTTGGCGGCGAGCACGCCGTCAACCTTGTTGTTGAGCGCGGTCAGCGCCTGGGTCATCTCGGTCTGCGCCTTGTCGGGGCTCCAGTCCGGGGTGTCGTACTCCTTGGCGACGGTGACCTTGCCGTCGAGGACGCTGTGGGCGCCCTGCTTGAAGAGCTTGGCGTTGTTGTCGGTCGGCGACCCGTTGATGAAGACGACGCTGGCGTTCGCCTTGCCGTTGAGAGCGGTCAGCAGGGCGTTGCCCTGGAGCTGGCCGACCTTGGCGTTGTCGAACGAGACGTAGTAGCCCACAGCGTCGGTGCCTGTGATCAGCCGGTCATAGGAGATGACGGGGACCTTGGCCGCCTTGGCCTTGACCGCGATGGCGGCCGCCGCGGCGCCGTCGACGGCGTCGAGGACGAGGACCTTGGCGCCGTTGGTCAGCGCGGCCTCAGCCTGCGACTGCTGCTGGGCTGCGTCCTGGTTGGCGTTGCTGTACAGGATCGAGCAGTTCGAGCAGAGGGACATCAGCTTGGCCGTGAAGAGCGGCCGGTCCTTGCTCTCGTAACGAGCGGTCTTCGATTCCGGCAGAAGCAGGGCGATCTTGGCCGCCGTGGTTCCGCCACTGGTCGTCGGGGTGTTGGAACTACCGCCGCAGGCAAGGGTCAGCAGCGCCCCCGCCAGCAGGATTGTCACGATCCGAAAGCGTCTCAATTACTTCCTCCAAGTTGCAAAACGCAGGCATACCGACATCCGATCTCGGCCGTCACGCGGGCTCCCCCTGCATCGAAGCTCGCAGCCGATCCCCGAAAACCGGGGATTCCTCACGCAAAACCAGGGCCAGGGCGCCGAGCACGCCGGCCCTCTCCCCGAGGACGCTGGGGACGATCTCGACGGCCTCCATCGCCGAGTCGACGCAATACCGGCGGACCGACTCTCGCATCGGCTCCAGGACCAGGTCGCCGGCCCGGGCCAGCAGCCCGCCCAGCACCACCCGGTCGGGGTTGACCAGGTTGCAGAGCCGGGCAACCGAGACGCCAAGCTGGCGGCCGACCTCGGCCAGCACCCGGCGGCAGGCCAGGTCACCGTCCTCGGCGAGATCGAGCACCTGTCCCAGGCTGAGCTGCTCGCGCCGGTTGCGGCTCAGCACCTCGGTGATCGCGGAGCCTCCCGCGACCGCCTCCAGGCAGCCCCGGTTGCCGCAGCGGCAGTATGGACCCGCCTCGTCGACGATGTCGTGGCCGATCTCGCCGGCGGTGCCGTTGGCGCCCCGGTGGAGCCTCCCGCCGAGCACCAGGCCGGCCCCGATGCCGCTCGAGACCTTGATGTAGACCACGTTTTCGCTGCCCCTCGCGGCGCCCCAGCCCGACTCGGCGAGGGCGCCCAGGTTGGCGTCGTTGTCGACGACCACGGGGAGCCCGAGCCTCCGCTCCATCTCGTCGCCGGCCATGATCCCGAGCCAGCCGGGAAGGATCGAGGTCGAGCCGACCCGCCCGGTACGGTGATCCACCGGGCCGGGGACGCCCATGCCGACGCCGATCACCGAGGAGGCCGGCATACCGGCGACGCTCAGCTCCATCCGGACGAGGTCGGCCGCGGCGTCGAGGCTGCCCACCGGGTCACCATCGACCGCCAGCGGCTGCTCGTGCTCGCAGAGGATGCGATGCGCGAGGTCGGCCACCGCCACCCGGACGTGGCTGTGGCCGAAGTCGATGCCGATGGCGGCGCCGGCCGAGGGATCCAGCGCGAGCAGCACCGGGGGCCGGCCGCCGGTCCTTGACACGTCGGGCGTCTCCAGCTCGGCGACGAAGCCGCCGGCCCGGAGCTCGCCGATCAGGGTTGACACGGTGGTGCGGGAGAGTCCGGTAAGCCGCGAGAGGTCGGCCTGGCTGATGCCTCCGTTCTGGCGGAGGGCATCAACGACGAGGCTCCGGTTACGGTCCCGGAGCGAAGCAAGACCGCGCAAAGCCCGTACCCCCAATTCGAAACGAGAGTGAACGCCAAATCGGGCTGGTTTGTCAAGTGTCCACACAATACCTCGGCGATTTCACGTGCGCTTCTGCCTGAAATCGGACAAATGCCCCCTCCGACCGCGCGCTGCGCGGCCACCTCCCCACAAGTCCACACGTGAGGCCAGACTCAGCTGCCGAGCAGCTCTCTGACCTGGCGGGCGATCTCGAGGTCCTCGCGAGCAGCTACGACAAACGTCCTTGCCGTTGCCCCCGCGCGGGTGATCTCACGATCGCCTGAGCCCCGGTTCAGCTCCTCGTCGATCGCGACGCCGAGGAACCCCAGGCCGTCGGCGGCGCCCGACCGGATGGGCTCCGCGTGCTCGCCGATTCCGCCGGTGAAGACGAGGAGGTCGAGGCCGGCCAGCGCCGCCGCCATCGCCGCGATGAGCGCGCGGAGCCGGTGCAGGTAGACCTCGATGGCAGCGCCATCGCGTGCCGCCAGCACCTGTCGCATGTCGGCCGTGCCGGCCAGGGCGAGAAGCCCCGAGCGCCGTTCGAGGGCCTGGTTGACGGCGTCCGCGGCGAGCCCGCCGGTGCGGATCAGCCAGAGCACCAGGCCGGGGTCGACGGTGCCCGCCCGGGTCCCCATCACGAGGCCCTCGAGCGGGGTGAAGCCCATCGTGGTGTCGACCGACCGCCCGCCCCGCACGGCGGCCAGCGAGGAGCCCGAACCGAGGTGGCAGGTGACGATCCGCAGCGTCTCGAGGGGCTGGCCGGCGAGCTCTGCCGCGCGTCGGGCGGCGTAAGCGTGGGAGAGTCCGTGGAAGCCGTAGCGGCGGATCGACCACCGCTCCCGCCATTCGCTTGGGATCGCGTAGGTCGCCGCCGCGGCCGGCATCCCGTGATGGAAGGCGGTGTCGAAGCAGGCAACCGCGGGCACCTGCGGGAGCTGGCGGCGGACGCTCTCGATCGCCTGCAGGGCCGGCCTCTGGTGGAGCGGCGCCAGGTCGGTCAGCGTCGCCAGGTAGGCGACCACATCGTCGTCGAGCCGAACGGGACCGGCGTAGCGAGGACCGCCGTGGACCACCCGGTGGCCCACAGCGTCGCAGGCGCCGGCCTCGGTGACGGCCGCTTCGAGGGCGGCTACGTCCACCTCACCAGAGGTCCCCTCCACGTCGTGCTCGGCCAGGACGGCATCGTCGGCGCCGAGCAGGCTCAGCTTGAGGCTGCTCGAGCCCGTATTGACGACCAGGACCCGCACCGCTGCCTGGCTGCTAGGCAGGGGCGGGGGTGGGGCCCGGCCACGCCCACTCGCTGATGTCGGGCGCATCCTTGCCGTGGTCGCGCGTGTACTGCCGGTGTGACACCCGGAGGTCGGCCATCTGCTGGCGGATCTGCGCCGCCCGGGAGCCCAGTCCGGGCACCCGGTCGATCACGTCCATCACCAGGTGGAAGCGATCGAGGTCGTTCATCATCACCATGTCGAAGGGGGTGGTCGTGGTCCCCTCCTCCTTGTAGCCGCGGACGTGCAGGTTGGCGTGGTTGTGGCGGCGGTAGGTCAGCCGGTGGACCAGCCAGGGATAGCCGTGGTAGGCGAAGATGACCGGCCGGTCGGTCGTGAACAGGTTGTCGAACTCGTCGTCGGGCAGCCCGTGGGGGTGCTCGCTGGGCGGCTGCAGCTTCATCAGGTCGACCACGTTCAGGAACCTGACCTTGAGTTCGGGCAGGTGCAGGCGGAGGAGAGGCCATGACGACGTCCGGGTCGCCGCCCCCGTCGTTGCACGCCCAGTCCCAGATCCCGATGCCGCGGGTGCAGTGGGCGACCGCCTCCGGCATCGAGAGGTAGTTCAGCGCCGGCTGCTTGCCGGCCACCACCACGTTGATGTACTGGCGGCTGCGCAGGCAGTGGTCGGCGACCGAGAGCAGGCAGTTCGCGTCGGGCGGTAGGTAAACGCGGACAACCTCCGCCTTCTTGTTCATGACGAAATCGATGAAGCCAGGGTCCTGGTGGGTGAACCCGTTGTGGTCCTGCCGCCAGACGTGCGACGAGAGCAGGTAGTTGAGCGACGCGATCGGCCGCCGCCAGGGGATCTCGTTGGTGACCTTGAGCCACTTCGCGTGCTGGTTGACCATCGAGTCGACGATGTGGATGAACGCCTCGTAGCAGTTGAAGAGGCCGTGGCGGCCGGTCAGCAGGTAGCCCTCCAGCCAGCCCTGGCACATGTGCTCGCTGAGCACCTCCATCACCCGGCCCGCCGGGCTCAGGTGCTCATCGAGCGGGGTGACGTTCTCCAGCCAGACTTTGTCGGTGGCCTCGTACACCGCCGAGAGCCGGTTGGAGTCGGTCTCGTCCGGTCCGACCAGCCGGAAGTTGTCGGGGTTGCCGCTGATCACGTCGCGGAGGAAGGTGCCGAGGACCCTGGTCGCCTCGCTCAGGGATGCGGCCGGGCGGGTCACCTCAACGGCGTAGGAGCGAAAGTCGGGGAGGACCAGGTCGCGGAGCAGGATGCCGCCGTTGGCGTGCGGGTTGGCGCTCATACGGCGCTCGCCGGCAGGCGCCAGCCGGGCGAGCTCCGGCCTCAGCCGGCCGTCAGCGGTGAAGAGCCCCTCGGGTCGGTAGCTCCGCATCCACTGCTCGAGGATGGCCAGGTGGCCGGGCTTCTCGAGGTCGGTGATGGGAACCTGGTGGGCGCGGTAGGTGCCCTCGATCGGCACACCGTCGACCTCCTTGGGACAGGTCCAGCCCTTCGGCGTCCGAAGCACGATCACCGGCCACCGCGGCACATTGTGCACTCCAGCCGAACGCGCCTCCCGCTGCAGGCGGTGGATCTCTGCGAGGACTTCGTCGATCACCGCGGTCAGCCGCTGGTGGACGACGTCCGGCTCGTCTCCCTCCACGAACCAGGGCCGGTAGCCGTAGCCCTCCAGGAGGGCGGTGAGCTCCCGGTTGGAGATCCGGGCAAGGAGGGTGGGGTTGGCGATCTTCCAGCCGTTCAAGTGGAGGATCGGGAGAACCGCGCCGTCGCGCGCCGGGTCGAGGAACTTGTTCGAGTGCCAGCTCCCGGCGAGCGGGCCCGTTTCCGCCTCGCCGTCGCCGACCACGCAGGCAACCACCAGGTCGGGGTTGTCAAAGGCTGCCCCGTAGGCGTGGAGGAGCGAGTAGCCGAGCTCGCCGCCCTCGTGGATCGAGCCCGGCGTCTCGGGTGCGACGTGGCTCGGGATGCCGCCCGGGAAGGAGAACTGGCGGAAGAGCTTGCGGAGGCCCTCGCGGTCCGGCCCGACGGCCGGGTAGACCTCGCTGTAGGTGCCTTCCAGCCATGCATTGGCGACGATGCCAGGGCCGCCGTGGCCAGGGCCGATGACATACATCGCGTCGAGGTCGTGGGCCTTGATCGCCCGGTTCAGGTGGGCGTAGAGGAGGTTCAGGCCGGGCGTCGTGCCCCAGTGCCCGAGCAGCCGCGGCTTCACGTGCTCGAGCTGGAGCGGCTCCTCAAGGAGGGGGTTGTCGAGAAGGTAGATCTGGCCGACCGACAGGTAGTTGGCGGCCCGCCAGTAGGCGTCGATCAGCTCCAGCTCGGAGGCGTCGAGTGGGCCGGGCGGGGATGCCATCCTCACCTAGTGGTGCGTCTGGCAATTGGGTCCACAAAATGACCGCAGGCGACCCTCCGGAGGGTCGCGGATCCGTTGTCGACCTCTTTGCCAGACACACCACTAGCCTAGCCGGACGAAGTAAGGAATCTCCTCCGATCAGCCGAGCGGTAGGAGGACCGTTGCGGTCGTGCCGCGCCCCAGCTCGCTGTCGAGTACGACGGTGCCGCCCATCATCTCTACCAGCTGGCGGGTGAGCGGCAGGCCCAGACCGGTTCCGCCATGGGTCCTCGTCTCGCTGCTGTCGACCTGGGTGAACTCGTCGAAGACACGCTCGATTTGGTCGGAGGGGATCCCGATGCCGGTGTCGGCCACGCGGAGCTCGAGCTGACGGGCCCGTTTCCGGGTCGCGATCGTCACTGCGCCGGACGAGGTGAACTTGAGCGCATTCGCGACCAGGTTGACCACGACCTGGCGGAAGCGGAGGCGATCGACCCGAGCGACGAGCTTCGCCCCGAGCTCCAACTTGAGCTGCACCGGCGTCCCCGCCAGCATCGGCTCGAACTCCTCGGCCACCTTTCGGATCGCGGCGGCGACCTCGACGTCCTCGACCTTGAGCACGACCTGGCCCGCCGCGACCTTGCTCAGCTCGAGGATGTCGCTGATCAGCGCCAGCAGATGGGCGCCGCTGGTCTCGATGTTGCCGACGTAGCGCCGCTGGGTCGGATCGAGCTTTCCGCTCTCGTAGATCCGGAGCAGCTGGGCAAAGCCCAGGATCGAGTTCAGCGGGGTGCGCAGCTCGTGGCTCATGGTCGCCAGGAAGCGGCTCTTGGCAGCGCTTTCCGCGCGCAGCTCCTCCGCCGCTTTGACGGCGGTCACGTCGACGTAGGTCGTCACCACATGAGTCAGCTCGCTTTCTCCGTCGAAGATCGGCACCGAGTCCACCTGGTACCAGCGAACCGGCCGCCCGTCACCGAGATCATGCTTCACCACGCGGCCGTGAACCGCACCCCGGGTCCTCAGCGCCTCCGCGGTCGGGAACTCGCTCAGCACCGCACCCGACTCGTCCTCATAGATCTTGGGAGCGCTGTGCAGGCTGACACCGATCATCGTCTCGGCCGGCAGGCCGAACATCGCCCCGACCGAGTCATTGCTGCCGAGCACGGTGCCGTCGGGAGAGAACACTGTGACGCCGCAGGCGATCGACTCGAAGAGTGTGCGGAAGCGCTCTTCGGAAGCGGCCAGCTCGGCATTGAGACGCTTCTCCTCGGCAGCCTGCAGCTCCTTGTGGCGGTCGAAGTTCCGCGTCATCCAGAGGACGCTGCCGTCGCAGCTGTAGCGGACCAGCTGGCCGACGCGCTCGAGGATGTCCGGTGGCGTTTCGAGGCGCTCGGCCTCCTCCGCTATCAGCTCCAGGGTCACGTCCCGGAAGAGCAGGAAGCCACGCGTCATGTCGGAGATCGAAACGCCGCTGCGGGCCCCGTGCTCGCCCAGCTCCCCGAGCCGCTTGCGCTCCTCGCGAGTGATTGTCTCGCCAGTTCTCAGCCAGCGGGCGAAGAGCTGCACGCCGAGAAGCTGGGCGGCGTCGCGGCGAGCCCGGAAATCAGCCGAGCCGAGCTCGGCGGCGCCGAGCGCACGGCGCCGTTCCTGGCACATTCGAACACCGTCGCCGGCACGGCTGGCGAGGGCGTCACCGAGGGCAGCCACGGCCGCCGGCTGGGCGGCTGTCGGCCGCGGCACGGTGGGCGGGCGTCGAGAGGTCATGCTGGGGGGTACCCTAGCGCGCCGCGACGTCAACCGAAACCCTTATGGCGATCGGTTTGGGTGGCTTCCGCCTCGATGCGAGCCCGTCCACCGCCGCGCGCAAGTAATCGACGGCCGGCGCGTCGAACAAATAGTGAGGCGCCTCATAATGCGGCGACCTGCAATGAGGCTCCCCTCCAAGTTGACGGCACACCAGACCGAGCTCGGCGAGGACGGCTGTCTCTTCGACCCGGCCGTCCGCCGAGCCCTGGCTGAGATGGGGCAAGGCGTGCCGACCGAGGCTCTCGAGGCCCTGACCGCAGTCCGGTTGGCGGCGAAGCGCCTGCACGACGAGTTCGAAACCTGGACCGAGGGCCATGGCCTGTCGGAGAGCCGTTTCGGCGTGCTGATGGCGGTCTTCTACAGCCCCCGCCGGCAGCTTCCGCTGCGCGCCCTAGCCGACAGGCTCAACGTGGTGCCGAGGACGATCACCGACGTGATCGACGTGCTCGAGCGCGACGGCCTCATCCGGCGGGTGCCCGACCCCGATGACCGTCGCTCCACCCGGGCCGTGCTCACCGAGGCCGGCGCGGACCGGATCGCCACCATCCAGCGCTCGGCCATGGCCGAGCAGGCGGCCCTCACCAGGGGCCTGGCGGCCGACCAGCTGGTCCAGCTGCGCCACCTCTGCCTGCTCCTCGTCAAGAACCTGAACAACCACCCGGGAGGTGCCTGAAAGCTCCATGTCCTTCGTAACCCGTCTGTCGCTCCGCCTCGGTGTGGTCGTCCTCCTCGGCGTCGCGCTCCTCTTCGGCGCCGGGATCTTTGCCGCCACCCAGGTCCAGCAGGACCTCCTGCCCGACATCTCCTTCCCGGCGGTCATCGTCATCACACCGGACCCCGGGGCGTCGCCCGACGTCGTCGACCAGCAGGTGTCGGTCCCCGTCGTCAACGCCATCCAGGGCGTGACGGGCGTCGACACGGTCCAGTCGACCTCCGGCCAGGGCGCGTCGCTGGTGGTGGTGCTGTTCAAGGATGGCACCGACCTGAAGGCGGCCCAGCAGGACGTGACCAGCGCGATGACCAGGCTGCGGCCGCTGCTCCCTCCGCAGGCCTCCAACTCGACCGTCCAGACCATCTCCACCAACAGTCTTCCGATCCTGAACTATGCCGTTTCGGCCGACGAGCCCCTCGGCAACCTGGCCGGCCAGCTCCGCGCCCAGGCGCTGCCCAAGCTGCGCGGCCTCGCCGGCGTTTCCTCGGTCGTGATCACCGGGGCGCCGACCGACGAGGTCGACGTCACCCTCGACCCGGCCAAGCTGGCGGCCGCCGGGGTCACCACCGCCCAGGTCGCCGCCGCCCTCCAGCAGGCGACGGCCGTCCAGTCGATCGGCTCCCTGAAGCAGGGCGCGACGACCATCCCGCTCCAGGTGACCGGCTCCCTCACCAGCATCGAGCAGATCGCCAAGACCGTTGTCACCCCGGCCGCGGCTCCGAGCAGTGTCGCCCGTCCCGTCGCACGGCTGACGATCGACCAGCTGGGGACCGTCCAGCTCGTCTCCCTGCCCGCGGACACCATCACCCGCACCAACGGCAAGCCGACGATCGGTCTCCAGGTACTCAAGGGTCCCAACGGCAACACCGTCGCCGTGGCCGACGAGATCAACAAGGTGCTTCCCGGGATCAAGTCCGCGATCGGGCACCGCGTTCACCTGCAGCTGATCCAGGACCAGGCCTCGCCCATCACCCAGGCGATCGGAGACATCCTCAGGGAGGGGCTGCTCGGGGCGCTCTTCGCGATCCTCGTGATCTTCGTCTTCCTGCGCAGCGCGCGGGCGACCATCGTCACGGCATCTCCATACCGCTTTCGCTGCTGGTCGCGCTGATCGTGCTCTGGCAGCAACACATCACCCTCAACATCCTCACCCTGGGCGGGATGATGGTCGCCATCGGGCGCGTCGTCGACGACTCGATCGTGGTGCTCGAGAACATCAGCCGCCACGTCAGCGAGGGTGAGCGCCCGCTCGTCGCCGCCTACACAGGCGCCCGGGAGATCATCGCCGCGGTCACCTCCTCGACCCTGACGACGGTCGCGGTCTTCCTGCCCATCGCCTTCCTGACCGGCATCGCGGGCAGCTTCTTCCGGCCCTTCGCGCTGACCGTCGTGGTCGCGCTGCTCGCCTCCCTCGTGGTGGCCGTGACCGTGGTTCCCCTGCTGGCGGCCCGCCTCCTAAAGCCGATCCCCGCCGAAGGGGCCGACCGGCGCCTCCGCTACAACTGGATGCAGCGCGGCTACGTGCCGGTGATCCGCTGGGCGACCGGCCACCGGCTGCTCTCGGCTCGATGGCCCTGATCCCGCTCCTCCGGGTCAACCTCCTCGACCGCTCCTCCAGCCCCAACTTCCCGATTTCGGTCACGATGCCCGACAGCGCAACGCTGGTCCAGACCGACGTCGAGACACAGAAGGTGGAGAGCATGATCGCCGGCGTCTCCGGGATCTCCGCTTACCAGGCGACGGTCGGCGGCCAGACGGACCCCTTCGCGCCGCCCGGGACCGTGCCGGCCAATCCCACCCAGGCCCAGGTTCTCATCCTCGTCGTCCAGGGCCAGTACGCGGAAGCGCTCGGCGGCGTGGAGCACGCCCTAAAGGGCTACACCGGGCCGGCCAAGGTCGAGGTCGGGCAGGCGCAGAGCAGCTCGAACTCGAGCAGCAGCCAGATGCAGGTCGACGTCCGGGCGGCCGACGCGGGGACGCTGCAGAGCGCGAACGACTCCGTCCTGGCAACCCTCGCCCACGTATCCGGCCTGGCCAACCTCAAATCGAACCTGGTCGCGTCCAAGCTCCAGTACGAGCTGGTCCCGACCGACAAGCTGGCGGCGTCGGGCCTCGGCATCCAGCAGCTGGCGGCGGTGCTCGCCCAGGCCGTCAACGGCCAGGTGGCCACCCAGGCCAACCTGCCCCAGGGCTCGATGAGCGTCCGCGTCCAGCTGCCGCCGGGAACCGCCGACACCGCGGCCAGCCTCTCCGCTCTCCGGCTGCCCACCGCGCTGGGAGTGGTGCCCCTCTCGACCCTGGCGACCATCCAGCAGGCCAGCGGGCCGCAGTCCGTCAACCGCATCAACGGCGACCGCGACGCCACCATCACCGGCACCATCACCGCCAACAACACCCAGAAGGTCCAGTCCGACGTCACCACGGCGCTCGGCGCGACCACCCTGCCGGCCGGCGCCTCAACCTCGACGGGCGGCGTTTTCGCCCAGCTCTCCAACGTCCTGACCCAGTTCGTGCTCGCGCTGCTGGCGGCGATCGGGCTCGTCTACCTGATCATGGTGGCGGCCTTCCGCTCGCTGCTGAAGCCGCTCGTCCTTCTCGTTTCGATTCCCTTTGCCGCTACCGGCGCGATCGTGGCGCTGGTTGTCACCAACACCTCCCTCTCCCTGCCCGGCCTAATCGGCCTGCTCATGCTGACCGGGATCGTGGTCACCAACGCCATCGTTCTGCTCGCCCTCGTCGAGCAGTATCGCGACCGTGGCCTGGAGCTCCAGGAGGCCCTCATCGAGGGCGGCCGGCACCGCCTGCGGCCGATCCTGATCGCTTGCCGTCATCCCGAGCAGCGGTGGCGTCGGCGGCGCCTTCATCAGCGCTCCCCTGGCGATCGTCGTGATCGGGGGGCTCTTCACCAGCACGCTGCTCACCCTGGTCCTGGTCCCGGTTCTTTATTCGGTCGTCTCCCGCTTCACGGGACCGCGGTCCACCCACGACCTGGATGCCCTGCTCGACTCGGCCGGCGACCGTCGCTTCAAGCCTCTCGGCCTGAGAGGCGGCAGCGCCGCGGCGTTCGCCGTGAACGTGCTGCTGGCGCCGGAGGCCGGTCGAACCGGGGAGCGAAGAGTGCTCGACGTCCTGGCTGCCAACGGCCTTGCGGTGGAGCCCGTCGCCAACTCCGCCAACGTTCGGATTCGCATCGCCAACGTCGAGGCGGCGTCCGCCGAGCAGGCGCGCCAGAAGGCGATCGAGGCCGTGCGAGCTCTTATACCCGCGAGCGGCTACCGGCTGGCGGTCGAGGAAACAACCGAAGCCGCCTAACGCGAACAGCTCCGGGGATCTGTGGACACTTCAAGTCTCTCCCCCACTCGGTGGGGGAGTCCGGCCGCAGGCCGGGAGGGGGTAAAACAGCCGCCATTCACATCAACTTCCGCTAGACGACGGCTCCGACCTTCCGCTAGCTCGGTCACGTTGGGTGATCCAAGGCTGAATTACCCCCTCCCCGGCTTCGCCGGTACTCCCCCGCCAAGCGGGGGAGAGACTTTGGTTGAACCCGCTCCGGAGATTTGCAGCCAGCCCTACTGTCGCGTCATCTCGGGCGCTGTTCAGCCTAACGGGGAGCCGATGCCTCCACGCTGATCCCGAGCCGGGTGACCGCGCTCACCACCGCCCGCAAGGAGGCGGTGAGGATGTTCGCGTCCATCCCGACGCCCCACGCCACCGATCCCTTCTCGTCGGAGGCCTCCACGTAGGCCACGGCGGTCGCGTCCGAGCCGGAGGCGACCGCGTGCTCCACGAAGTCGAGCACCCGGAGGTGGATGCCGCAATCCTTGGCGAGCGCGTCGACGAAGGCGGCGATCGGCCCGTTGCCATGGCCCGAGATCTCGCGTTCCTCGCCGTCGAGGCTGATGGCCGCCTCGAGCACGGTGCCCTCGCCGTGGTCGCCGGTCTGGTGTTCGACCAGCTCGAGCGGCGTCTCCGGGTTCAGGTAGGTCCACTGGAAGGCGGTCCAGATCTCCTCCGGCGTGATCTCGTTGCCGCTCGCGTCGGTGATCTGCTGGATCACCTGCATGAACTCGATCTGCAGCCGCCGGGGAAGATCCAGGTGGTAGTCGCTCTTCATGATGTAGGCGACGCCGCCCTTCCCCGACTGGCTGTTGACGCGGATGATCGCCTCGTAGGTCCGGCCGACGTCGTGCGGGTCGATGGGCAGATAAGGCACCTCCCAGACCTGGCCCGCGTTCGCCTGGATCGCCTCCATCCCCTTCTTGATGGCGTCCTGGTGGGAGCCCGAGAAGGCGGTGTAGACGAGCTCCCCGACGTAGGGGTGGCGAGGGTGCACGGGCAGCTGATTGCACTCCTCGACGACCCTGCGCATCTCGTCAATATCGGAGAGATCGAGGTGCGGATCGACACCCTGGCTGAACAGGTTCAGCGCCAGGGTCACGAGGTCGACGTTGCCGGTCCGCTCGCCGTTGCCGAAGAGCGTGCCCTCCACGCGCTGGGCGCCGGCCATCAGGGCCAGCTCGGTCGCGGCCACGGCGGAGCCACGGTCGTTGTGGGGGTGGACGCTGAGGATCCAGCGGTCGCGCCCGCCGATGTTGCGGTCGCACCACTCGATCTGGTCGGCGTAGAGGTTGGGTGTGCTCATCTCAACCGTGGCGGGGAGGTTGAGGATCATCGGCCGCTCCGGCGTTGGCGCCCAGACCTCCAGCACCGCTTCGCTGATCTCCTTGGCGAACTCGAGCTCCGTTCCGGTGAAGCTCTCCGGTGAGTACTCGTAGGTCAGCTCGGTTCCCGGCAGGCTGGGCGAAAGGTCACGGATCAGCTCAGCGCCGCGGACCGCCATCCCGACGATGCCCGCACGGTCGAGGCCGAAGACGACGCGGCGCTGAAGGGTCGAGGTCGAGTTGTAGAGGTGGACGATCGCCCGCTTCGCGCCGGCCAGGCTCTCGAAGGTCCGCTCGATCAGCTCGTCGCGGGCCTGGGTGAGGACCTGGATGGTCACGCCCTCGGGCACGAGCTCCTCCTCGATCAGCAGCCGCACGAAGTCGAAGTCGGGCTGCGACGAGGAGGGGAAGCCGACCTCGATCTCCTTGAAGCCCAGCGTGACCAGGAGCCGGAAGAGGCGCCGCTTCCGCAGCACGTCCATGGGGTCGATCAGCGCCTGGTTGCCGTCCCGGAGGTCGACGCTGCACCAGGTCGGCGCGGCCGTGATGGCGCGGTCGGGCCAACGCCGGTCCGGGATGGCTACCGGCGGAAACGGCCTGTACTTCTCGATCGGCATTCGCTTCATGTCTTTCTCTTCTTGCTTTTGATCTCAATGAAAAGACCTCCTGTGGCGCGTCGGCACAGGAGGTCTTCTGCGGGCACCCAGCGTGGGCGCCCGCCTAGGTAAGGAGGAGCTGCTCTGCTTGTCCGTTCAAGACGAGACGGAATTGTGCTGGATTTCCAGGTTCCCGTCTAGTGCTTTGGAGACCAACGTGTCCGCCTGGGACCGTACCTGACCCACAAGCTTTGGGCCGCTGAGGGTGGTGGCCCCTCCGACCCGCTTCGCGGGCCACCTCCCCATGAATGGGGAGGCAAGACTCCGGTTACCCTTCGGCTCATGGAAACGACGGGTTCGATCCTCGGAATGGCGGTTCGGCGGCGGGAGGATCCGCGGCTCATAACCGGGCACGGGAACTTCGTGGCCGACATGCCGGCCGAGGGTGCCCTCCATGCCTTGTTCGTCCGCTCGCCGGGGGCGTCGCCGGCGTGTTCGCCGCCGCCGACCTCGGGCTCCCGAGCCGCGCCGGCTTCGCACCCCTCGGCGACGCGTTCAACAAGCCGCCCCTCGCCGAAGGCACCGTCCGCTTCGTCGGCGACCCGATCGTGCTGATCGTCGCCGAGACGCGCGAGCAGGCGAACGACGCGGCGGCCGCGATCGAGATCGAGCTCGATCCTCTCCCCCATGTCGTCGATCCAGAGGAGGCGCTCGAGGAGGGCGCTCCCCTTCTCTTCCCCGAGCGTGGGACCAACCTCGCCTTCGGCAGCGCCTTTGGCGCCGAACCGGACGCCCTGGAGGGCGCCGAGGTCGTCGTCAAGGCCCGCTTCGTGAACCAGCGGGTGGCGCCGGCGCCTCTCGAGACGCACGCCTTCCTCGCCGTGCCCGACGCCGACGGCAAGGGCCTCCAGGTCTGGGCCTCCAGCCAGCAGGCGTTCGCCGCCCGCGACGGGATCGCCGAGATGCTCGGGCTCGAGGAGAAGCAGGTCCGCCTCCTCTCCCTCGACGTCGGCGGCGGGTTCGGCGCCAAGGCGGGGCTCCAGCTGGAGTGCGTCGCCGTCGCCGCGGCCGCCCGCAAGCTCTCGCGGCCGGTGCGCTGGATGGAGACCCGCTCCGAGAACATGGTTGCGATGACCCACGGCCGGGGCCAGGTCCAGGAGGTCGAGCTGGGCGCCACCCGGGACGGGAAGCTGGTCGGCCTGCGGGCGCGGATCGTCGGCGATGCCGGCGCCTACCCGGCGATCGGGGCCTTCCTGCCCCTCCTCACCGGGATGATGTCGAGCGGCGTCTACGCCATCCCGCGGATCGACTA
>WNFM01097543.1_pt3 | contig 41924 bp, 35 predicted proteins | sample 5400271 | NCBI WGS metagenome assembly WNFM01 (sample SAMN13153352, study PRJNA577476) | soil metagenome | isolation source: 60 cm saprolite on Douglas fir-dominated hillslope | place: USA:California | collected 2013-09-17
GCGAATTCACCGTGCTCGTGGGACAGTCGGGTTGCGGCAAGAGCACGCTCCTGCGGACCATCGCCGGCCTGGAAGAGGTCGACAAGGGCAGCATCGAGATCGGCGGCGAGACCGTGCACCACTTGCCGCCGCGCGATCGCGACATCGCCATGGTGTTCCAGAACTACGCGCTGTATCCCTACATGAAAGTGTTCGACAACATCGCGTTCGGGTTGCGCTCGCGCAACACGCCGAAAGCGCAGATCGGGCCAAAAGTCGACCGTGCGGCCGGCATGCTGGGCATTCATCATTTGCTCGACCGATATCCGCGCCAGCTTTCCGGCGGACAACTGCAGCGCGTCGCCATCGGGCGTGCAATCGTGCGCAATGCCCGCCTCTACCTGTTCGATGAACCGCTGTCCAATCTGGATGCGCAACTGCGCGACGAGATGCGTGGCGAGATCAAGCGCCTGCACCAGGAACTCGGCAGGACCATGATCTACGTCACCCACGACCAGATCGAAGCCATGACCATGGCCGACCGCATCGTGCTGATGCGCGATGGCGTGATAGAGCAGGCCGGTGCGCCGCTCGACCTGTTCGAACGTCCCGCAACAAAATACGTCGCCGGCTTTCTGGGCTCGCCTTCGATGAATTTCGTGGAAGCACGGCTCGTTGCGAAAGATGGCGGTCTGGGCGCCATGCTCGACGACGGTACGGTGTTGCCGCTGCCGCCGGCTCGCGCCGAAAGGCTCTCCGGGCGAAGCGACCAGGCGGTCATTCTCGGCCTGCGCCCGGAACACATGTATCGCGCGCACCCGGGCGATTCGCGGGGCGGCCTCGCGCGCTATACGGCGACCATCGAATTGCTGCAGCCGACCGGCTCGCGCACCTATGCGACGTTCAGGCTGGGCGGCATCGACGTCGTCGCCGAACTGCAGGCCCACGACGTGACCGAAATCAACCAGAAGATCGAACTGTCCATCGACATGAACCGCGCGATCCTCATAGACCCCGCCACGGAGCGGGTTCTATGAGCGTGACGCGTGACGGTCGTTACGACGTAACGGACGTGAAAGACAAAGAGGCTTTCTCCGAAAGATGAATAGCCCGGCGCAAAACGCATGAATCTACCTCGTCACGATCGTCACGACCGCCGATCAACACAAGAACAAAACCCTCCGCAAAGGCAGACGACAATGAAGACACCCCCCGTATCAAAAGCAATCGTGCTGTGCGGCACGGAACAGCCGGACATCCCGGGTCGCGTGCTCATCGCCGGGCCGCTGTCGGTCGAGTTCGACAACGGCCAGTTGCGCTACCTCAGGGTCAATGGCGTGGAAGTGCTGCGCGCAATCGGCTTCCTGATTCGCGACAGGAATTGGGGCACCGCGACGCCCGCGATCAGCCATCTGAAGATCGACCAGCGCGCCGACGGCTTCTCGGTTTCCTTTCACGCCGATATCCACGTCGATAACCAGCAGCTCGCGTACGACGCGACGATCGCCGGCACGAAGGATGGGAACCTCGAGTTCACCGGAACGGCACTGCCGAAAACCGATTTTCTTACCGCGCGCACCGGTTTCGTCGTGCTTCATCCGTTGAAAGGCGTCGCCGGTTTCCCGGTGGACATAGAGCACGTCGACGGCCGCAAGGTCAAGGGCAAATTCCCGGAGCTCGTGAATCCGATCCAGCCGGTGCTGGACATCCGCTCGCTGACGCACGAAGTCCTGCCCGGTTTGAAGGCGACCGTGCTGATGCAGGGCGACACTTTCGAGATGGAGGACCATCGCAACTGGACCGATGCTTCGTTCAAGACCTATGTTCGACCACTGAGCCGCCCCTGGCCGTACACGCTGAAGGCCGGTGAAGCGGTGAAACAATCCATCAAGGTCACGTTGAGCGGCCCGGTGCCGGGGGGCGGCAAGACAGCTGCCGGCAAAGGCATCGAGATCAGGCTCGGCGCCGTGTCCCGCGATTCCCTGCAACCGGTGGGGCTCGGCATGCCCGCGGAAGAAATCGAACATGCAATCGCGCAACTCGGCCTGCTCAAGCTCGCGGCGCCGCGCTTCCTGATCTGCCACTTCGATCCACGCAGCAAGCATGGCCTCAAGGAACTCTACGGCTATCGCGTGCTGAGCGAAGAGACCGGCGCCGAAGTCGCGCTGGAGGTCGTCGTCGAAAGCGTCGATCAGTTCAGGCAGGAACTGATGCGGCTTGCCGATATGGTCAGACAATCCGGCCTCAAACTTTCTTCCGTCGCCGTCGTGCCGGCCGGCGACCTGAAATCGGTGTTGCCGGGCGGTCCGCGCCCTCCCGCGCCGAGACTCGAAGACCTGTACGCGGCGGCGCGTGAGGCCTTCCCCGGAATCCGGCTCGGCGGCGGCATGTTCTCCTTCTTCACCGAACTCAATCGCAAGCATCCGCCGGCCAAGCTGCTCGACTTCGTCGTCAACACCACCTGCCCGATCGTGCATGCGGCCGACGACCGGTCGGTCATGGAAACCCTGGCGGCGTTGCCCTATCAAGTCGCGACAGCGCGCTCCTTCATCGGCAAGACTGCGCACGACATCGGGCCAAGCGGCATCGGCTGCCGGGACAACCCGCATGGGGCGACCTGGACGCTGAACCCGGATAACCTGCGTGTTTGCCTGACCAAACTCGAACCGCGCCAGCGTGGCCTGTTCGCCGCGGCGTGGACGCTGGGCTACATCGCCACGCTGGCGCGAACCGGCGTCCAGGGGATTGCCGTCGGCGCGACCACCGGGCCGCTCGGCATCATTTATCGCAAGGCGGAACACAAGCAGCCGTGGTACGACCAGCTTTCCGGTCCGGCGGTATTCCCGGCGTATCACGTCATCAGCGGCCTGACCCGCGGCGCGGGAAAAAAACTGGTGAACGCCGACTCGTCGGATTCCGCGAAAGTGCAGTGCCTGGCTTACAAGGGCAAGGAGGGCACGACGCTGTGGCTGGCCAATCTGACTGCGGAGAATCAATCCGTGAAACTCGCCGGTGCGAAAGGCGCGATCTTCGGCACGACGCTCGACGAGGACAGTTTTGCAGCCGCGACCACCGACCCGCGGGGTTTCCAGAAAAGCTGGAAGGCCATGAAGCGTTCGCTGACGCTCAAGCCTTACGCGGTCGCCGTCATCTCGATCAACGATTGAAGACGGGCATCAGCCGAAGCGGCAAAACACCATGTCATCGAACCCGAATGTTCGTCCGCCCTTGCCTCCCTTCACCGGGGAAACCGCCACGCAGAAGGTGCGTCTGGCCGAAGACGGCTGGAACTCACGCGATCCCGAACGAGTCTCGCTGGTTTATACCGTCGACAGCCAGTGGCGCAACCGCGCGGAGTTTTTTTCGGGACGCGAGGCTATCGTGCGTTTCCTGCAACGCAAATGGGCAAGGGAGCTCGACTACCGCCTGATCAAGGAACTGTGGGCGTTTCACGAAAACCACATCGCCGTCCGCTTCGCCTACGAATGGCACGACGACTCCGGCAACTGGTTCCGCTCCTACGGCAACGAGAACTGGGAGTTCGATGAACACGGGCTGATGCAGCGCCGGATTGCGAGCATAAATGATTTACCGATCAAGGAATCGGAGCGCAAGTTTCGCTGGCCGTTGGGCCGGCGTCCCGACGATCATCCCGGCCTGTCCGACCTCGGCCTCTGACGCAACGCAAGAAGCCGGGGCCGCAGCCCTCCTGTATCCTGACGCGGCGACAGAAACGGCGTCGCGACGAGTACGAAACACCACATAACAATAAAAGGGAGAGAGCAATGGATGCTGCGCACCGCAGAGTCATGATGGCTTCGGCCGTCGGATCGGCCCTGGAGTGGTACGACTTCTTCATCTACGGCACCGCGGCGGCCCTGGTATTCAGCGAGCTGTTTTTCCCGAAATTCGATTCCAACACCGGCCTGCTGCTTTCGTTCGCGACCTTCGGCGTCGGTTTCTTCGCGCGGCCGTTCGGCGGCATGGTGTTCGGCCATCTCGGCGACCGCATCGGGCGCAAGCCGGTGCTGGTCATTACGCTCATGCTGGTCGGTGTCGGGACCTTCCTGATCGGCCTGCTGCCGACCTACGAGTCGGCGGGTGTATGGGCGCCGATCATGCTGGTGACCCTGCGCCTGGTCCAGGGATTCGGGGCCGGGGCGGAGTACGGCGGCGCGGTGATACTTGCGGTTGAACATGCGCCCCCGGGCAAACGCGGCCTGTTCGGAAGCTTCGCTGCCATCGGCGTGAACATCGGCCTGTTGCTCGCCACCGGCGTGTTCGCCCTGGTCTCTTCGCTGCCGAAAGAGGATTTTCTGAGCTGGGGCTGGCGCATCCCCTTCCTGCTGTCGATCATCCTGATCGTCGTCGGCTTCTACATCCGATCCAAGGTGTCCGAAACGCCGGTGTTCAGCCAGATCGCGGCGAAGAGCAAAGCCGCGCGCTCGCCGGTGAAGGACGCGTTCCTCAAGCATCCGCGCGAATTCCTCGTGGTTCTGGGGGCACGCCTCGCGGAAAATGGCCTGGGGTACCTGTACCCGGTGTTCACGCTCAGTTACATGACCAAGCAACTGGGTTTGCAGAAGAGCATGGTGTTGAACGGCATCATGCTGGCCTACGCGATCTCGCTGTTCACCGTGCCGATGTTTTCGATGCTATCGGATCGTATCGGCAGGCGGCCGGTGTATGGCGGGGCGGCAATATTCTCGGCATTGTTCGCCTATCCGTTTTTCCTGATGATCGGCACGGGCTCCCAGCCGATCATCTGGCTCGCGCTCATCCTTGCCATCTCGATCGGCAACTCCGGCATGTTCGGACCGCAGGCGGCGTACTTCGCCGAATTGTTCGGACCGAAACTGCGCTACAGCGGATTCGCGTCCGCCCGCGAACTCGGCTCCATCCTCGCCGGCGGACCGGCGCCTTTCCTCGCCACCTGGTTGCTGGGGCAGGGAAACAACGAACCCTGGCTCGTCGCCGCGTATATGGTAACGCTCGCCGTGCTCACTACGATTGCGATCTACTTCGGGCCGGAGACTTACAAGAGCGATCTCCTGGCGGACAAAGTCGACGTCAAGACCTAGCGTGACCATCCATCGCGAGGCCCCGGCCGCGCCGACAACGGCACCACCGGTGCTCATACGGCGGGAACAGGGCGCAAAGCCGTTCTGTGCCGGCCCTTTGTAGGGCTTTCGCGGCAAGGAAGCGGCTTTCCATGATCAGGACGGCACCGACTACGCGCGTTTTGATTGCGCCGCACGGGGCTGAACGCCCTCTGCGGATGGTCCGGTTTGCCTCGAATTGCCGATCCCGACCCCGCCCGCCCATGACGATTCCGGCGGTACCGGTAAATGGGGGCCCACAGTAGCCTTTGACGGCATCGAAATGTCGTCGTATAAAGGGAGCCGCAGGATACTGGAGCAGTGATCAATCTAGTCGGGTATGACCGTTCACAGGTACTTCTCAGGCCTTTTTCCTCTTCTCTTCAAGATCCCGCAATCGGGCAGCGCCCACACTTTTAAATTATTCAGGAAGACACAGACATGGCTACAGGTACCGTGAAGTGGTTCAACGACGCGAAGGGCTTCGGATTCATCACGCCGGATGATGGCGGCAAGGATCTTTTCGCTCATTTCTCCGCAATTCAGGACGCCGGCTTCAAGTCCCTCAAGGAGGGGCAGAAGGTCAGTTTCGACAAGACCACCGGCCCCAAGGGCGACCAGGCGTCGAACATCCGCCCGGCCTGATTCGCAGAAAGCAGCGCCTCCGGAATATCCGCCAGGATATTGAGGATGGAAAAAGCCCGGGAAACCGGGCTTTTTCTTTGTGCATTGCGGGAATTTCCGGCATTCGACAGCGACGAACTACGTCGGGCTTGCGAGGTCGGACGGGTAATCCGCCTCAATTCGAGGACCCCGCATGCAGTCCGCCCGCCTTGCCGTCATTCTGCTTTCCCTGTGCCTGCTTGCCGCCTGCGCCACCACATCGCATGTCGTAACCGGCAAAGTGCGCACACCGATCGATCCTTCGCAGGTCAAAGTCTATTCGACCGCACCGCCCAGCTATGAAGAGATCGCGGTGGTCGATGCAACCAGCCGCTCGTCGGGTTCGTTCGGAGATCAGAAAAAAATGGATGCCGTCATCGAGCGGCTGAAGAAGGAAGCCGCATCGCTGGGCGCGAACGGCGTGCTGCTGCAAAGCACCGGGTCGGAATATGGCGGCGGGGTTGGCACCGGCGTGAGTACGGGCGTGGGTGTCGGCGGAGGCGGACTCTCGATCGGCACCGGCATTTTTAGCGCGAGCGACAACAAGACCGGACGCGGCCTGGCGATCTATGTGCCCGATGGGGCGCAATAGCGGACGTCATCTGCTACTGCTTTCAAAACATACGTCTCACCACGAAGGCACGAAGGACACGAAGGGTCACGAAGAAAAACAAAAATATGATGTGTGAGGTGTGTGAGGTGTGTGAGGTTTTCGGTTTGCGCTCATAGTCGCCGAATATTCCTATATCTGCCGAGCCTCGCGTCTTTCCCCACTAAATGTCCGTTCCGTCATTTCGCCCTTCTTCGTGTTTCTTCGTGTCCTTCGTGCCTTCGTGGTGAGAACTGGACGTGCGCATTGAGCATTAGATGATCGAGGTCGGGTAACATAAACCTCGTTGGATCATCGTGGGAGGCTGCATGAAATCCATTCTGCCGGCGTTCGCCCTTGCGGCGGTTGCCCTCTTATTTTCGGGGCCGTCGCAAGCGCTCGAGCCCGGGGAGCGCGTCGACAATTTCCGTCTGCTCGACCAGACAGGCGCATCGCAAGAACTCTATTACTTGTCCGACGCCAGGGCCGTGGTATTGATGACCTACGGCAACGGCTGCGGCATCGTGCAAAAAAGCCTGCCGCGTTTGAGGAAGATTCGCGACGAGTACAAAGCCAGGGGCGTCGAGTTCCTGCTGATAGATTCCAACCTGCAGGATGATCGCGACGCCGTCGCCAGGGAATCAAACGGCTTCGGCATCGACCTGCCGATCCTGATCGACGAAACGCAGCTGATCGGCGAAGCACTGGGCATCGACCGCACCGCCGACTTTTTCGTCGTCGACCCGAAGACCTGGCAGCTGGTCTATCGCGGTCCGATGGATGACCGCCTTTCCTACGGCGCGCAAAAGCCCGATGCGAAGACGCAATATCTGACCGACGCGCTGGACGCCATGCTGGCCGGCAAACCGGTTTCAATCGCCAGGGCAGAGACGCTAGGCTGTCTCGTCAACCTGCCGGAGCGCGAGCGCCGTGATGCGCACGCAAAAATTTCCTATGCCGACCGGATCGCGCCGCTGCTCGTCGACAAATGCGTAGCCTGCCATCGCGAAGGCGGAGTCGCCCCGTGGGCGATGACCGGCTACGACATCGTGCGCGGCTTTGCGCCGATGATCCGCGAAGTCGTGCGCACCAAACGCATGCCGCCATGGCATGCCGATCCGCACTACGGCAGCTTCGCCGGCGATCGTTCTATGTCCAATGCGGACGCCATGGATCTCGTTCACTGGATCGAGGCCGGCGCGCCACGCGGCACCGGCGCCGATCCGCTTGCCACGCTCGACAAGAGCTGGTCCGAATGGACGCTGGGCAAACCCGACCTGATAGTGGAAGTGCCTGCCTACCAGGTGCCGTCGACGGGCGTCATCAGCTACCAGTATCCGCGTGCGGCCAATCCGCTGGGACGCGACGTCTGGATTCGCGCGATCGAGATCATCCCGGGCAATCGATCGATAGTGCACCACGTACTGGCCGGCATCGACGATCCCGGTAACGGCGAACGGCAGGCGATACGCGGCCAGATGGGAGAGTTGGGCGGTTACGCGCCGGGCAAGAATGCGATTCCGTATCCGGCCAGCACCGGCATCCTGCTGCGCAAGGAAGCCGGCTTCCGGTTCCAGATGCACTACACGCCAAACGGCAAGGCAACGACTGATGTCACCCGCCTGGGCTTGTACTTTCACGACAAGCCGCCGAAGCACTCGCTGGAAATGTCGATCATCTACAACGCCTCGCTCGCCATTCCGGCGAATACGAAATCCTATTCGCAAACGCTGGACAAGGTATTTGATCGCGACGTCATGCTCTACAGCCTGCTGCCGCATGCGCATCTGCGCGGCCGCGCCGCGAAATTCACGGCGTACTATCCGGACGGCCGCGAGGAAATCCTGCTGTCGGTGCCGAAATATGATTTCAACTGGCAGCCACTGTACGTGTTGAACCCGTCGAAACTGATCCCCGCAGGCACGCGCATCACCATGGACATGAGCTGGGACAACTCCTCGCAGAATCCCGCCAATCCCGATCCGGGCAAGGTCGTGCATTGGGGCGACCAGACCTGGGAGGAGATGAACGTCGGCTGGTTCCGTTATCGCGCTGCGGACGATGAGGACCGCGCGAAGGCGGCGCTCGGCGCAAGCCAAAAGCGGGTGGACGCACCGGGACCGCGCCAGCCCGGCGCAATAACCGGTACGAACTAGAAACCGAAGATCCCGGAGGCGACTGCGGCGATTGCCAGCGGCGGCGTCCTGCTGTTTCAGTCGAGCGACTCCTGCAGTCCCGGATCGCCCATTGCAACTTCGCCGGCGGTGAAAACCGGATTTATTTCCTGCGGTACACTAGCGTCGGATGCTCCGCAATCGCGGCCGGCGAAGAGCGTGTACGATAGGCGAACATGCTTGCGGACGAAGCGCCGGTATGGCAGGAACAACCGGCTCGGAACCTGCAGTGGAGCGGCATATGTCTGACGCCTTCGAGGACGGGGCGTCTTTGCCAAAGGGGGCAAACATGACACGAGGCAGCGTCAACAAACTGAACGGGGTCGTGCGCCCCATCAAGACCAAGAAGGACTACTCCGGCGCGGAATCCGTCATCGAGAAGATATCAGGCCAGCCGGACCGGGAGACCGTGGCGGAAAAGCGGCTGCAGTCCCTGCTCAAGGAGATGGAAAAATTCGACGGCGATGAAGACGATTCCGAGGAAGGCATGTCGGAAGGCGGTTATGCCGGCCCACTGCGCCGCTGGTCGGACGAATCGGCCGATACCGACTGAACACCCGCTCTTTTTTTCACATTGAAGCCGCACCTTCTGCGGCCGGCACGCCAAGGCCATCCTGTTCGCGCGAGATTGAAGACGGACTTGCGCCTTCGGTCTCATTCGCATCGCACGACGACATCAAAAAAATAATACGGGAGAAAATAGCGGCATGGACCTCAAGCTGCAGGACAAATCGGCGCTGATTTCCGGCTCGACCAAGGGCATCGGCTTTGCCATCGCGGCGCTGCTGGCCGCGGAAGGCGCCAGGGTCATCATCAACGGCCGCACCGAGGCCGCGGTCAAGGAAGCGCTCGACCGCATACGCAGCGCAACGCCGAAAGCGAACCTGGACGGCTTCGCCGGCGACCTGTCGGCGCCGGGACCGACCGCCGAGCTGGTCAGGCGTTTCCCCGCCGTGGACATCCTGGTCAACAACCTCGGCATTTTCGAGCGCAAGGTGTTCGAAGAGATCGACGATGCCGAATGGCAGCGCTTCTTCGACATCAACGTGATGAGCGGCGTACGGTTGTCGCGCGCCTACCTCGCGGGCATGAAGAAGCGCAACTGGGGCCGAGTGGTATTCATCAGCAGCGAGAGTGGCATCCAGATCCCGGACAACATGATTCATTACGGCATGACCAAGACCGCGCAACTCGCGATTTCGCGCGGACTCGCCGAAACCTGCGTGGGCACCAACGTCACCGTCAACGCGGTACTGCCCGGCCCGACGCTTTCCGATGGCAACAAGGCCGGCATTGCGAAACGCTCGGCTGGCAGGCCTTTCCCGGAATTCGAAAAGGAATTCTTCGAGAAAGTCCGTCCGAGTTCGCTGCTGAAGCGCTACGCCACGGTGGAGGAAGTCGCAACCATGGTCGCCTATGTCTGCAGCCCGCTCTCGTCGGCCACCAACGGCGCTGCGCTGCGGGTGGACGGTGGTGTGGTGCGTGCCTGCTTCTGAACTCGCGGGCAGGTACGGTAGTCAGATGAACGAGAGGATCGAATGATGGATGAGAGACTGGAAACCCTGCAGGAAATCGGCACCGCCTTCAAGCAGACGCGTCCGCCGGAGCCCGCGACAGCGATGCCGCCCAAACCGACATTGATGGACATATTCAACCTGCGGTTGAACACGCCGAAGTTCGGCTTGCCGATCGCCGCCGCGCCGCATTGCATCCAGTGCGCCGCGAATGCGCTGAAGGCCGGGATGGACGAGGAAACGGTCCTGGCCTGTCTTCTGCACGACGTCGGCCTCGCCGTGGTCCGTCCCGATCACGGCTGGTGGGGCGCGCAACTGGTCGAACCCTATGTGTCCGAAAAGGTGTCCTGGGCGATACGCTATCACCAGGCATTGCGCTATTTTCCGGATGCATCGGTCGGCTACGAGTATCCGCAGATGTACGTCAAGATGTTCGGCGCGGAGTACAAGCCGCCGGAATACATCGCGGCGGCCCACGAGTTCGCCCGCAACCACAAGTGGTACATGCATGCGCGCAACATCACGCTGTTCGACGACTACAGCTTCGACAAGCAACAGCCGTGGTCGATAGAACCGTTCACCGACATCATCGGCCGCCACTTCCGCCAGCCGAAGCAAGGCCTGGGCAACGATGCAAGCCCGACCGCGCACATGTGGCGCACGCTGATCGATCCCAGCAAACCGCTCTGATTATTTGATACGCTGCGGCCGACCGAAGGCCGGCAATTCCAGCAGATATTCTTTCCACAAGGTCGCGTCGGCTGGACTGACGTGGCCTTGCGTACGTTCACTTGCGGGTACAAGCACGTACTTTCCCTGCGCGACGCGCTTGATGGCGCGCTCCATGATGCCGAGCTCGGGCGGGTTGCGCTCGTCGTCCTCGAAATTCACCGCCATGACCTGTGCACTGATGCGCTCCAGACCGGCGGACGGATCGTAGTCACGGGATGCATCCCAGGCGTACAACAGGTCGTTGGCATCAGCGTTCTGCATGCGCTGCTCCACCATCCGGTCGAGCAGGCGGTCGGTGGCTTCCTGCGTCGGTGCGTCCCTGTAGAACTGCTTCGTGCTGCCGGCACTGATGGCCACCATTCTCAGCGCGGTGACCAGCCCCTGCGGCTGTTTCTCATAGTTGCCGCCATTCCATTCCGGGTCGTTGCGGATCGCATCGACGATCAATCGCCGCTCCATGCGATTGCGGCCGGAAATCTGCGCGGGCAGGCAGACCAGCGGCAAGATCGCCTCCATGAACGCCGGATACTTTTCCGCCCACATCCAGGCGTGCATTCCCCCCATGGATACGCCGACCACCAGCCGCAGGCCGTCCACGCCCAGACCCTCGGTAACCAGGCGATGTTGTGCCTCGACCATGTCGGCGTAGCCGTAATGCGGAAATTTGGCATGCAACGCGTCGCTCGGCTTGCTCGACTTACCGTGACCGATGCTGTCGGGAACGACGATGAACCAGCGGTTCGCATCCAGCGGCTGGCCTCTGCCAAACAACTCTCCGGCAAAACCATCGGACAGAAAACCTGTGCCGCGGCCGTTCGTGCCGTGCAGCAGCAACACCGCGTTGATGATGTGCCCCTGGTCATCCCGCGCGGGCGTGCCCAGCGTGAAATAGTGCAACTTGAGATCGGCGAGGACCTCGCCGCTGGTGAAACGGAAATCGCGGATGACGAAATCGCCGTGTACCGGCTTGGGATACGGCGCCGCCTGCGCCGTGAGGGCGAATAAGAGAACGAGACTAAAAAAAAGTCTGGCGACAGAGGTCACAGAGAAAAACCGGAAGTGAACATAGTTCCCATCGCGGGCAACACTACGACTGTGCACCCGTCATCAAATTGTCCCATCGCAACTCCTGTCTTCGGTCCTTTCCACCTATCGCTTTTCTCTGTGCCCTCTGTGTTCTGAAAGGGTACTCCGACGTGCTAGGCACGCAGGGTATCCGTGGCTAACGTCTTTTTTCGTTGCCTTAAACGCCTGCGTCAGGCAGCCGGGCGCTGCGTTTCCTTGACGGTAACGCGGAACAGCGTGCGAGCATAACTCGGGTCGGTCAACGTCGCGGAATGCAGCACGGATGCGTTATCCCAAACGACGACGTCGCCCACGCCGTACCGCATGCGGTACTGATACTTCGGCTGCGTCGAGTGCGCGGCCAGTTCACGCAGCAGCGCGATGCCCTCTTCGTCGGGCATGCCCTCGATGGCGAACGATGTGCCCGATACCGAGTAGAGCGCCTTGCGTCCGCTGTAAGGATGGCGGCGCACCAGCGGATGCCGGATCAGAAACGCGCGGCGCTTTTCTTTCTGCTCCTGCGTCGGCGGCGGGGCCGCGGCACGCGATTTCGGATCGAGGTCGTCGCGGTTGCCGTAAACGTTCAACGTGACCAGTCCGTCAATGCGCCTCTTCATCGTATCGGGCAGGTCCTCGTAGGCCTGTTCCTGGTCGGCGAACAAGGTATCGCCGCCCACCTCCGGCACTTCGATCGAATAGAGCACCGTTGCCCGCGCCGGAATATCCAGGTAGGAATAGTCGCTATGCCAGTAGGTGCCGCCGTCGGCCAGGCCGGCCGGCTTTCCGTCCCGCACCACGTTCGACAGCACCAGCATGTCCGGGTACTCGGGATGATGGAACTGGTCCAGCAGGTGCGGCTCGGGCGGCCCGAAGCGTCGCGCGAATTCGAGGAAGGAATCCGGCTGCAGGTTCTGCGCGCGGAAGGCGAGGACATGGTGGCGATGCAATGCGTCGCGGATTTCAAGGAACGCGGCATCCGGCAAGGGCTCCGAAAGATCGACGCCCGACACGTCTGCTCCCATGCAAAACCCGGACTTCCGGACTGAAATCATGCCGCACCCTTCGATCGAGGCTTCCATTGTATTGTGCTACTTCTCCGGCGGTTCGTGCGAACGGCCGCACCTCGCACTCGAGGCGGGGAATTTTACCGGTGGAAGTAGTTGACCCTGCCGAGCACTTCCTGGTTCACCACGCTCTTCGGCACCCGACCGGCGGCAAGGTCGCGGCAAGCGCTGAACACGCTGGCCGCAACGGTGTTGATGCATTCGTCGGTCAGGCAGATGTGATGCGGTGTGACGACGATGTTGTCGAGCTTGAGCAACGGGTTGTCCGGAGAGACCGGTTCCTGTTCGAATACGTCGATGCCGGCCCCTGCTATGCGAGTGCTCGACAATGCCTCGTACAAAGCCTTTTCATCGACGATCGGTCCGCGCGCGGTATTGATGAAATACGCGGTCGGCTTCATCAGTGAGAACTGGCGGGCACCGACCAGCTTGCGGGTCTCGTCGCTGAGCGGACAATTGACGCAGAGGAAATCGGATTCGCGAAACAGCGTATCCATGTCGACCAGTTTCACGCCGAGCGGCGCCACGGATTCCTGCGTCACATAGGGATCGCAGGCCAGGTGTTTCATGCCGAACGGCGCCGCGAGGCGGAACAGTTCGGAGCCGATGTTGCCCACGCCGATCGAACCGAGCACGCGGCCGGACAGGCCGGTACCCATGTGGTTCAGCCGCTCGGCCCAGCGGCCTTCGCGCGTCAGGCGATCCTTGATCATGACCCGCTGGGCAAGCATCAGGATGAAAGTCAGCGCCGAAGTCGCGACCGGGCGGCGCACGCCATCGGGCGTAATGGCCAGGATCACGCCGTTCTCGGTACAGGCCGGCACGTCGACGGTATCGTAGCCGACGCCGAAACGGGCGATCAGCTTGAGCTTGCGGTCGGGCCCGGAGACGGTCTTGCGTGTGACCTTGGCCAGCATCACTGCGAGCGCGTCGTACTTCGCCGCGGTCTCGGGCGTCAGCTCGGCTTCGATCTGCGGCAGGAATTCGTATTCGATGCCCGCGTCCTGCAGGATCTTGAAGGCGGACTCGCCGAAGATCGGTTTGCCGTTGGGCCCGATGTTGTCCCTGGTGATGCCGACGCGAAATCTGGCCTGGGCCATGCTCTCTCCTCTTCGGGATGCGCCGTTCCTTGTTTGACGCGTGGGCCGGTCGCCTGTCGATCGATTACTTCTTCTTCGTTTTTCCTTTTTCCGACTTCTTCAATGCTTCCAGCGTGGCCATGCCCTGCTTCAATGCGCCCTGCAGCAGCATCGAGTCGATACCCATGGCAAACAGCCGGAAGCCCTTGTCCCAGTAGTCGCGGCTCCATTGGTCGTCGCCTGTCGCGCATGCGAGGACCTTGCCGTGCTTCTTTGCCGCAGCGGTCATTTTCTGGATCGCCTTGACGTATTTCGGATGATCGAATTGCGCGGGAATGCCGAGGAAATTCGTCAGATCGAAATGGCCGAGCCACAGCACGTCCACGCCAGGGACCGCCGCGATCTTGTCCACGTTCTCGATGCCCTCGGCGGTTTCGATCAGGCACATGACCAGCGTGCGCTCATTGGCGAGCTTTATTTTTTCAGCGACGCTGCCGCCTATGTAGTCGTCGGACGCAAAGCCGAATGCCGCGCCCCGTCTTCCGGCCGGCGGATAGCGCGTGCAGGAAACAATGTGCCTTGCTTCTTCCGCCGAACCGACCATCGGCGCCATGATGCCCATGACGCCGAGGTCCAGCGCGCGCGAGATGTAGTGATACTGATTTGCTGGCACTCTCGCCATCGGCACCAGGTCCAGCCCGCGGCACAATGCCGCCTGTTCCTTGAGCGTTTCGTAGCTGGTGCCCGCATGCTCCATGTCGATCAGCAGGAACTCCGCCCCGCAGGACTTCACGATCTGCGGCAGGCCGGGCGCCAAAAATTCCCATCCAAAGCTTCCGAATACAGGTTTGCCTGCGAGGAGTTTTTTCTTGACGGGGTTTGTTCTCATTGTTGGCTCCGTGGGTAATGCCGTGACGACGTGACGATCGTGACGGCGTGACGACGTAAATTCAAGCGGCGCACGCTGCACTTTCTTTTGAACTTCAAGTTAGGCCTCTCTTACCTCGTCACGCCGTCACGATCGTCACGTCCGTCACGGCATTTACGCGTGAAATTTACCAACCCACGCCGGATGCCGCAGCGCCCCGGTGTCGACGATCAGATGCGGCTTGCGGCCGTGCGCCAGGTCTACTGCCGCCTTGAACGCGCTCTGGCCTAGCAGGCTCATGCATTCGTCGGTATGGCAGATGGCATGCGGGGCGACGATCACGTGGTCCATTTTCAGCAGCGGATTGTCGGGCGATACCGGTTCCTGCTCGAACACATCAATAGCGGCGCCGGCGATGCGGTTGTTCTTCAGCGCATCGATCAATGCCGATTCCACGACGACCGGTCCGCGCGCCGTATTGATGAAGTATGCACCGGGCTTCATCAGCGCAAACTCCCGTGCGCCGATCAGGCCCCGGGTGTTGTCGTCGAGCAGTGTATTGACCGAAATGTAATCCGACTGCCTGAGCAGCGTGTCTTTGTCGACCATGGTCACGCCGAGAGACGCCACCGAGGATTGCGGGACATTCGGATCGCAGCCCAGCAGTTTCATGCCGAAGGGCTGCACGAGCTTGAAGATCTCCTTGCCGATGTTGCCGACACCGATCACACCGAGTGTGCGCCCCATCAATCCGCTGCCCAGATAGTTACCCTTCTCGGCCCAGCGCCCTTCGCGCGTCAGCCTGTCCTTGAGGAACATGCGATGTGCGAGCGCGAGCACGAAACCGATCACGCTTGCCGCCACCGGCCGGCGCACGCCGTCGGGGGAAATGGTAAGCAGGACGCCATTCTCGGTGCACGCCGCCACGTCGACGGAATCGTAGCCGACGCCGAAGCGCGCGATCAGCTTGACCTTGCGATTGGCGCCCGACAAGGTCTTGCTCGTGACTTTTGCCGACATCAGGCAGATTGCGTCGTAGGTCGCCGCATACTCCGGTGGAATCTCCGAAACCTTTTCAGGCAAGAACTCCCATTCGACTGCAGGATCCTTGAGCACCTCGAAAGCTTCTTCGCCGAATATTGTCCCGTTCGCGGTGATCGAATCGCGGGAAATGCCGATTTTGAACTTGGTTGCTGCCATTTTCGTTTTCCTCTCTGCGGAGAATCTTGCCAATTGTGCGGCCACCGTTCGTGACTGCGTGACTGCCGCAAATCGCAAATACCTGTCAACCGGTATTCGATAGTCACGTCAGTCACGGCCTTTCACATCGCAGCACTGTCTTTTCCGCAACTTACATGGATGCGGAAAAGGCGCCGTCCGTCACCAGAATATGCCCATTCACGAAAGACGCTTCGTCCGATGCGAGAAATACCGCTATCGGGCCGATCTCGTCGAGCTTGCCCCAGCGTCCGGCGGGCGTGCGCTTGCAGACCCAGTCGTTGAATTCCTTGTTCTGGATCAGCGCAGTGTTCATCTCGGTGGCGAAATATCCGGGAGCGATCGCGTTCGCGGTCACGTTATGCGGTGCCAGCTCGATTGCCAATTCGCGGGTGAGCGCGTGAACGGCGCCTTTGCTGGCGACATAGGCCGAGATGGTCGGTCGGGCCAGGATGGCGCTGACCGAACCGGTCATGATGATGCGGCCGCGTTTGGCCGGGATCATCACTTTTGCGGCTTCCTTGGCCAGCGCCCAGACTGCAGTGAGGTTGGTTGCGACCACGCGCTCGAAATCGGCGGCTTCGAATTCGGTGATCGGCTTGCGATGCTGGATGCCGGCGTTCGCGACGAGGATGTCGAACCGGCCGTGCTTCTTTACCGCGCCCTGGATGCAGGCGCCGCCCGCGGCGTGGTCGGTGACGTCGAACGCAGCCGCTTCGCCTTTAAGTCCCTTGGCGGCGAGTTCCTTGACCCGACCTTTCAACGCCGATTCGTCGCGCGCATTCAGGATCACATGCGCGCCCGCCGTCGCCAGCGATTGCGCCATCGCCCAGCCCAGGCCGCGCGAAGCGCCACTGACGAGGGCGACCTTGCCGCTCAGATTGAACATGTTGCCTCCTATGAATGTTTTTTTTCTCGTGAATACGTGAATGTCGTGAATATCGTGAATATCGCAATACAAAGCTACAGGCTTTTGGATCTAGCTTTTCACGACATTCACGATATTCACGTATTCACGACATTCACGCATGCCGTTGCGCGCCGCGCTACGGCATATACTGCCCACCATTTACTTCCAGAATCTGTCCGGTCATATAGCCGCTGAGCTGCTCCGAAGCGAGAAACAGAAATGCGCCGGCGCATTCGTCCGCGCTGCCAAGGCGGTTCATCGGAATGCTGGCCTTGAAGCTTTCGAGCATCTGCGGCGTGGAGTAGCGATCGTGGAAAGGCGTCGTGATGACGCCGGGCGCGACCGCGTTGACGCGGATCCTGTCCTTGACCAGTTCCTTGGCAAGGCCATGCGTAATGGTGCTGACGAAACCTTTCGATCCGGCGTAGAGCGATGCGCCGGGCCCGCCGCCATGGCGTGCCGCGACCGACGTCACGTTGATAATGGCCCCGCCGCCGCCTTGCTTGCGCATGTGCTGCGCAGCCACTCCGGTACAGACCATGGTTGAGCGCACATTCAGGTTGACGACGTGGTCGAACAATTCGTCTGTGATGGTTTCGATCGACGCGCGCTGCACCAGCCCACCGGCGTTGTTGATCAGGACGTCAATGCGGCCAAAACCGGAGACGGTCTTGTCGACGATTTGCCTGCAGACCGCGGAGTCGGTGACGTCGCCGCCAACCAGCAACGCTTTGCCGCCGGCCTTCTCCACCGCCGCCGCGACTTTCTCCGCTTCGGCCTTGCTCTTGTTGTAATGCACCGCGACTTTCGCGCCGTTCTGCCCAAAAGCAATCGCCGCCGCCGCACCGATCCCTGTACTGGCACCGGTGATCAGCACGACTTTGTTTTTCAGATCCTCAATCATTTCTCCCCCTTTTATTACTTTCACCGCCAAGACGCCAAGAGCGCCAAGGAGAACCAAAGAAACGCACCGCAAAGAAACTATGGGCTAGCTCGCGTCGGCTATCACCTGTTCGACCATTTCACCTTATTCCGTGCACAGCTTTCAGTTGCTATTTTTCCCTTGGCGCTCTTGGCGTCTTGGCGGCGCAATTCTTACGGCAGCAACACGGTCGAACCGGTGGTCTTGCGCGCTTCGAGGTCGCGATGCGCCTGCGCGGCATCGGCCAGCTCGAAAGTCTGGTTGATCTCGATCTTGACCTTGCCCGATTTCACAACGTCGAACAATTCCTTCGCCGCCGCTTCCAGGTCCTTGCGATCCGCGGTATACGTCATCAGTGTCGGCCGGGTCACGTAGAACGATCCCCGCGAAAGAGTATTGAGTTCGACACCGGTCACCGGCCCCGAACCGTTTCCGAACACGGCCAGCAGGCCGCGCGGCTTCAGGCAGTCGAGCGAGCCAGTGAAAGTATCCTTGCCGACGGAATCGAACACGACCGGCACTTTCGCGCCGCCGGTGATTTCCTTCACGCGCTCGGCGAAATTCTCTCGTGTATAGACGATGGCATGGTCGCAGCCGTGCGCCTTCGCGATTTTGGCTTTCTCGTCGGACCCGACGGTACCGATTACGGTGGCACCCAGCGCTTTGAGCCATTGGCAGGCAATCAGGCCGACCCCGCCGGCGGCCGCGTGGAACAGCACCGTTTCGCCCTTCTGCACGCGATATACCCGCCGAATCAGATACTGCACGGTGAGGCCCTTGAGCATCATCGCCGCCGCCTGCTGATCAGAAATGCCGTCCGGGATCCTGACCAGCCTGGCCGCCGGATACAAGCGCACTTCCGAATAGGCCCCTGGCGGACCGCCCGCATAGGCCACGCGGTCGCCGACCTTCACTTGGGTCACACCCTTTCCGATTGCCTCCACCACACCTGCGGCCTCGCTGCCGGCTCCGCTCGGCAGCGGCAGTGGATAAAGGCCGGAACGCTGATAGGTATCGATGAAATTCAGTCCGATCGCTTTGTGCCTGATTTTCGCCTGGCCTTCTCCGGGTTCGCCGACTTCGACATCGTCGAACTGCAGGACTTCCGGTCCGCCTGTCTTGTGAAAACGTATCGCCTTTGCCATGGTTAGCTCCTGGAATATATTTTTAGATTTTGCCCGTGGTCCGACGAGCCACTGCTCTGCATTGAACGCTCCCGCGCCGGCAATATCGTCAGGAAGACCCCGGCACTCCATCGGCATGGTCGAATATTGGGAGATTGCGGGGGGAAATCGTCCTGCACCGCCTGGATCAGTGAGCAATCCAGTCCAGTGCGACAGGTTTCAATCTTATTGTATCAGGGGCAAACCCAATCGCGAGAGGCGAGGTTCGCTGGCAACGTCGTACTCTGCGGGCTATTTTATGCGCACCAGCTTGAGGTCCGCTTCGCGCTGGGATACGAGGCGGATGAAACTGCGGATCTGGGGGTAAACCGTTTCGCGGAATTTGCGGCCGCTGAAGATGCCGTAGTGGCCCAGGCCCTTTGCCAGCAGATGCTTGCGCTTGTCCGACGGGATGCTTTTGCACAATGTATGCGCCGCTTCCGTCTGGCCGTTGCCGGAAATGTCGTCCAGTTCGCCCTCGATAGTGAACAGCGCGGTCTTGCGGATCGTTTCGGGACGCACCGGCACGTCGTGCACCGACCATTTTCCCTTCGGCAACAGGAATTCCTGGAACACGACCTTGACCGTTTCCAGATAGTACTCGGCGGGCATGTCGAGCACGGCATTGTATTCGTCGTAGAACTTGCGATGCGCATCTGCGCTGTCGCCGTCGCCGCGGACCATATGGTTGTAGAACTGCCTGTGCGCATTCATGTGACGGTCCGGATTCATCGCCAGGAAGCTCGCGTGCTGCAGGAACCCCGGGTAGACCTTGCGCATGAAGCCCGGATAGTTGGCCGGGACGCGCATGATGACCTGGTTGGAAAACCAGGAATGCGGGCGGCCCGAGGCAAAATCATTCACCGCGGTCGGATTGCGGCGCGTGTCGATCGGACCGCCCATCATGATCATCGCCTTCGGCACGGCCGGGTCGTTTTCCGCGGCCATGAGCGATACCGCGGCCAATACCGGCACCGTCGGCTGGCAGACCGACATCACGTTCAGTTCCGGCGACAGGAAACGGATGAATTCGCGAATGTAATCGACGTAATCGTCGAGATGGAAAGGACCCTGGGCCAGGGGCACCATCTTGGCGTCCACCCAGTCGGTGATCCAGACGTCGTGGTCGGCCAGAGCGGTGCGCACCGTATCGCGCAACAGCGTCGCAAAGTGACCGGACAGCGGCGCGACAATCAACAGCTTCGGCTGCTGGACCGCGACCACCTTGCGAAAATGCAGCAACTGGCAAAACGGCTTGTCGACCACGACTTCGCGGGTGATTGCCACCCGCTCGCCATTGACCATTGCGTCGTCGATTCCCCACTCCGGCTTCGGATAACGCCGCATCAGCCGCACGAACATCTCGCTGTTGGCGGCAATGGTCCGGGACAGCGGGGTGTAAGCCAGCGGGCTCAGCGGGTTGGTAAACAGGTGCCGGGCGGTGTCGGCCCAGGCGACTGCGGGCGCCATCACCGATTTCTGGAATTCGTGCAACTGATAGATCATCGCGCCTCGTTTTAAGAGAAAGCTGAAAACCGCTGATTTCTCAATGTGAAACGTCCGAAAGTCCGGACCCGGGGACTGTAAAGACTCTGTCATGGAGCGTCAAGGAAGCGATTTGACCCGATTCCGGCGCCTATAACGGCCCGAGCGGGGGTTCCTCCATGGCGGCGACCTGCTCACGCAGTTGCAGGATCTGATCCTGCCAGTATTTCGTCGTATGGAACCAGGGAAATGCCGCGGGAAATGCCGGATCATCCCAGCGCCGCGCGAGCCATGCCGAGTAGTGGATCATCCGCAACGTGCGCAGCGCCTCGATGAGTCCGAGTTCCCGGCGATCGAGTTCGGCGAAATCCTCGTAACCCGCCAGCACGTCGGAAAGCTGCCTGGTCATGGCAGCCCGGTCTCCCGACAAAAGCATCCATAAGTCCTGCATGGCAGGACCCATGCGGGCGTCGTCGAAGTCGACGAAATGCGGTCCGTCGTCCGTCCACAGGACGTTGCCCGGATGACAATCGCCATGCAGGCGCAAGTTGCCGACGCGGCCGGCACGATCGAAGCAATCGTGCACACCGGCCAATGCCTGGTCGATCACGCTGGAATAAGCATCGTGAAGCTCGGCGGGAATCCAGTCGCCATCGAGCAGATACGCGCGCGGCTCGTCACCGAAACTCGCGATATCGAACACGGGACGATGAACAAAAGGCGCGATCGCAGCGACTGCATGGATGCGCCCGATGAAACGGCCCAGCCATTCCAGCGTATCGGGATCGTCCAGTTCGGGCGCACGGCCGCCGCGACGCGGGTACAAGGCGAAGCGGAATCCTTCGAATGCGTGCAGTGTCGCCTTGCCAGTGAGCAGGGCCGGCACCGCCGGAATCTCGCGCGCCGCCAGCTCCGCGGTGAAAGCATGCTCCTCGAGTATCTGTTCGTCGGTCCAGCGCGCCGGGCGGTAGAACTTGGCGACGAGCGGTTTTTCGTCTTCGATCCCGACCTGATAGACCCGATTCTCGTAGCTGTTCAAAGCGAGCAGTCGCCCGTCGGTGCGAAATCCCGTGGAATCGATCGCATTCAGAATCAGGTCGGGCGTCAGTCCTGCGTACGGTGTCGTCGTTTGTGTCATGTCCCGATTGTAATCGGGGGTGCCGCCGGCGATTTGCTAAAGTGACGCCACAAGAAAACCTGGAGGATCGAGTGAAAACCGCCATTCATAGCTATTTGCCTGCGGCAGCCTTCCTGCTGCTTGCGTTTTGCACTCCCGGCGCATCGGCTCACGAGGACGCCATCAAGGGCACGATTTCGAACCTCGTATCCGAAGACCTGCGCATTCCCTCCGACACACCGGGCATCGAACTCTTCCTGCGCAACAAGCATGCGAAGGACCGGGCGGCTTCGACCGGGCGCGTGCTGTTGTACGTGCATGGAGCAACCTATCCGTCGGAAACCGCGTTCGATCTCAGGCTAGACGGCATGTCCTGGATGGACTACATCGCCGCCAATGGCTGGGACGTATGGCTGGTCGACCTGCGCGGATACGGACGCTCGACCCGCCCTCCGGAAATGGAGAAAGCGGCCAAGGACAACGCGCCGCTCGTAACGACTGACGTAGCCGTTCGCGATGTCGGCACCGCCGTCCACTACATCATGAAGCAGCGCGGCATATCGAAACTGAGCCTGCTCGGCTGGTCCTGGGGCACGTCGATCATGGCGGCTTACACCGCGGCCAACAACGACAAGGTCAACAAGCTCGCGCTGTACGCCCCGCTCTGGCTGCGCAACACACCGGGCCTGATCGGCGGCGACGGGCCGCTGGGCGCATATCGCACGGTAACAAAAGAAAACGCCAGAAAGCGCTGGCTTACCGGCGTGCCGGAAGACAGGCAGGCGGAACTCATTCCGGCGGGCTGGTTCGACGCCTGGACGCAGGCAACCTGGGCAACCGATCCGCAAGCGGCGGAAGGCGGACAACTGCGCGCACCCAACGGCGTGATCCAGGATGTGCGCGATTTCTGGGCCTCCGGCAAGCCCTACTACGATCCCGCCGACATCCGCGTGCCGACATTGCTGATCAAAGCTGAATGGGACCAGGACACGCCGGCCTATATGTCGCAGGCGCTGTTCCCGCTCCTGAAGAATGCGCCGTCGAAGCGCTACGTGGAAATCGGCGAAGGCACGCACACCGTCATCATGGAAAAAAACCGCATGCAACTGTTCCACGAAGTGCAGCTTTTCCTCGATGAATAAAGCAATTGGCCACAGAGGACACAGAGGTCACAGAGAAGAGAAATCGACGTGACAGAAGAAGCAGGCCGGTTTCACATTCAGCGGGAAATCCTGCCGACGAACATTCTGCCATCTGCGCTGCTCTATCGTTGCCGCAGATTTTCCTCTGTGTCCTCTGTGCCCTCTGTGGCAAATCCGTTTTTTCCCTTTAGTGCGAAGCTGAAACAGGCTGGATGGTCTCGGCGACCGCGACGTTCGTCACCCGGCACTCCTCCAGCAGGCTGAATATTCCGGCGCTGACCGCGGCGATATCGTCGCCGGATTGCAGGGCCCAGGCGTATTCCTGCGACATCGATGCGTCGAAAGGCGAACTCAGGCGGATGCGGATGTTGCCGTCGGTGTAGGCGGCCACCACGGCTTCGGCTTCGCCGACGCGCGAACGGAACTTGCGCAACGCGGCGCTCAGAAACAACTGGAAACCGACCTCGCTTTCCGCGAATGTTCCCGCCTCGAGCGCCTGAAGATGGCTCATGGGCGGCCGCGGTATCGGCAACAGCGACAATCCCGGCTGCCCGAGCTGGGCGGCGAGCGCCCGGGTCAACGGCATTCCCCATGCACCGATATTGCCGGCGGTTTCGGTGAATCCGGGCGCATCGGCCGACGTAACCGAAACGCCGGTCAGGAACCGCAGGTGCACCTCTTCTTCCACGCCCGATATGCGGATCTCTTCGGGCGGAAGATCCAACGGTTGCGCCATTTCCTGGCCTGTTTCGCGTGACCGCCGATAGACCGCGCTCGGTTTCATTGCGGCGAGGCCTGCCGCGGAGACCAGCGCGCCGCTCAAGCCGAAATTCTTCATCGGCCCGAGTGTGCCGTGCAATTCGAACAACGTCGTCAATTCCCCGATATCCGTCACCACGCCGGTCAGGTTCATGGGACCGCGTCCTCCGGTCACGAGCAAAACCGGAATTGCGAAGATCCGCAGCTGCAATGCCGCTTCGCCGGATTCCTTCAGCGCGGCGTCCAGAGCACCGGCCAGCATCCGGAATACCGCATGGGAGGTCGATTCTGCGAGCGCTTGCTCGATCAGCGAATCGTCTCCCGCCCGAAGTGCCTGCCCCATGGCGGCGGCCAGTTCTTCGGCCGGCTTTCCGTGCTGCATCGCAGAACCCCGTTGTAGCGCCTCCTGAGCGATGGCAACCAGCGAATTCGACGAGAACGGCGCGTAACGACGCGGATCGGGAAGGATTTTCATGGTGGCGTATTCGGCGGGCCGTCATTGTAGCAACGGCCGATGCAGGCGCCCTGCCGTATCGCAACGAAAGCTTGTCTTGACTCTGACCCGTCAGGTGCTAAAACGAAAGGGACGGCCACTGGCGCAATAAGTGGAAACACTCCGGCGTGCCGTCTTCTGGACGTTCAGTAGGCCCATGAAACATTCCTATACCTATAGGGGGAGTCGAGCATGTGGTTAACCGAAAAAGAACTTAAGCAGACTGCGCGTGCCGACGACGCTGCCTTTGCGTCGCCGGTCCCCACGCAGATCATTTCGAACGGCGAATACAACCCGCTGCCGCAGACCGAGCAGCAAAAGCAGGTCGAAAGCCGGATCAAGGAACTTGCCGATCACTATGCGCACAAGCTCAATATGGACCGGCGCACCTTCCTCAAGACGAGTTCGGGCATGGCGGTGGCGTTTCTTGCCATGAACCAGGTGTTCGGTCCGATATGGAACGTGTCCGAAGCGGAAGCCGCGGATCCAGACGTGTCCGATGCCCGCGCCAAAGCGCTGAAGAAGCAGTTCATCTTCGACGACCAGACTCACTTCGTGCGCGACGATTTCGACAAGGAAGGCTTGCTGGGCCTGGGCAAATACGCGTCCGAGCACTGGAACCCCGACATGTTGAAAGACATACCTCTGGTGCTGCAACGCTACAAGTTCCAGAACTACCTGAAGGAAATCTTCCTGGACAGCGATACCAAGGTCGCGCTGCTTACCGGCGCGCCGTTTGACGATCCGGACTGGTGGTTGCTCTCCAATGACCAGATCGTGCAGGCGCGCGCAGCGATCAACAAGGTTGCCGGTTCCCGCCGTCTGTTCGCGCACACGGTCCTTACGCCTGGACAGGCCGGCTGGATGGACGAGGTCGATCGCGGCATCGCCGAACTGAAACCGGATGCATGGAAGTGCTACACGATCGGGGATCCGTTGTCGCCGTCCACCAAGGGCACCGCGTGGCGCCTTGACGACGAGAAGCTGGTCTATCCGTGGTACGAGAAAGCAATGAAATCGGGTATCCGCAACGTCTGTATCCACAAAGGCCTGCTGCCGCTCGACTACGAAACATCCTGGCCCAACGTATGGAAACACGCCACTCCCGATGACGTACTCAAGGCCGCAAAGGACTGGCCGGGCCTCAACTTCATCATCTACCACGGCGCGATGCGCAACTTCCTCGAGGATCCGCAGCACTCGCTCGACAAGTTCGAGAAGACCGGCCGCATCGACTGGACCACGGATGTATGCGAACTTGCCAGCAAACACGGCTGCAAGAACGTTTATGCCGAACTCGGCACGACGTTCGCGACGGTTGCCGTGTCCAGCCCGCGCCTGGCGGCCGCAATGATCGGACAGATGGTCAATGACATGGGTGCGGACCACGTCGTCTGGGGTTCGGACTCGGTGTGGTACGGCAGCCCGCAGTGGCAGATCGAAGCCTTCCGCCGGCTCGAAGTACCCGACGACATCATGCAAAAGATGGGATGGAAGACCAAGCTGGGCGCGGCCGACGGCAAGATCAAGAACATGATCTTCGGCGAGAATTCGGCACGTTTGTACAAGTACAAGATTCAGGCGGAATACGAAGGCCTCAGCCACGACAAACTCGCCCTCATGAAGGAGCACTACGAAGGCGAGGGCGTGGAACGCAACAATGTCACATACGGCCTCGTCAGCAACGAGACGGCGGCCTAGCCTGTTCTTTCAGTCCTGTCGAACGGGGAACGCAAGTTCCCCGTTTTTTTATTTCCCCCGCTCTGCGCGCGGCAAGCGGACGATACTCTCGCCGGCGGCCTCCTCGAGCGCGCGTACCCGGCTTGTGAGTCTGCGATTGTCCTCCTGCAAAGCCCGGTAGGCGAATGCCTCCTTGACGCTGGTCTGCAGGTACTTGTAGTCCGGGGATTTCAGCAACACCTTGAACACCGTGCCCTGATTGATGGCCTCTGTTGCCGTCTGCACATCCATCTCGCCTGACATGATGAGGCGGACCACGTCCGGGTAGAGCCCTTTTACCCGGTGCAGCAATTCCACGCCGGTCATGCCCGGCATGCGGTGGTCGGAGAGGATGACGCCGACGGCGTTGAGCGCCAGCGTTTCGAGGGCCTCCTCGGCGCTGCCCGCCTTCAGGATGCAGAAGCCTTCATGGCGCAGCAGCCTGCTAATCAGCTCCACATTGGCCGAATCGTCGTCGACGATCAGCAGCGTGGGCTCGGGGGCAGCGCCGGACCGGGCCGACTGCAGGCGGCGATGGGTGCGCAGGCGCTCGGCGCAATCGTCTTTTGCCAGCGGCCGGGAAAAATGGAATCCCTGCATCTCGTCGCAGCCTGCGGCGGCGAGGATGGCCATCTGCGCAGCGGTCTCCACGCCCTCGGCGACCACTTTCAGGCGCAGGCTATGCGCCATGGAGATGACCGCGCGCGTAATCATGACGTCGTCGGGATCGGTGACGATGTCGCGCACGAAGGAACGGTCTATCTTGAGCGTGTCCAGCGGGAAGCTCTTCAAGTAACCGAGGCTGGAATAGCCGGTGCCGAAGTCATCCACGGAGATGCGAACTCCGAACTGCCGCAGGCCGCCGAGAATGCCGCCGATCTGCTCGGCATTGCGCATTAGCACGCTCTCGGTAATCTCGAACTCGAACAGTCGCGGAGAGAGGTCCGAGCGCGAGATGATCCCCCGGATGGAGTCACCGATATCCTTCTGCTGCAGTTGACGCCCCGATAGGTTGACCGCGACCGGCACCACGGGAACGGTTCCATCGGCGCCCCAGGCTTTCAATTGCCGGGCAACTTCCTCCAGTACCCATTCGCCCACCTGCACGATCAAGCCGTTGTCTTCCAGGACCGGGATGAAACGCACCGGCTGGACCAGGCCGAGTTCCGCGTGCTGCCAGCGCAGCAATGCCTCCAGGCCGGTTATCTCGCCGCTGACGAGATCGACCTTGGGCTGGTAGTGCAGCAGGAACTCGCCGCGCTCCAGTGCGCGCCGCAGGTGATTCTCCATCGACATGCGCTCCAGCGCGCTGGCGTTCATTTCGCTCTTGTAGAACTGATAGGCGTCGCGCCCCAATTCCTTGGCGCGATACATCGCCACGTCCGCATTCTTGATCAGCGTATCGGCATCGTCGCCGTCCTCCGGAAACAGCGTCACTCCCGCGCTCGCTGTGACGAAAAGCTCGCGCCCCTCGATGACGAACACTTCGTGCAGCACGGACATCAGCTTCTGCGCCACGCGTGCGGTGTCGCCGGGGCTGGCGAGGTCGGACAGGATCAACGCAAATTCGTCGCCGCCGAATCGGCCAACGGTGTCGCCCGGGCGCACGGCACTTTCCAGCCGGCGCGCCACCTGTCGCAACAACTGGTCGCCGGCAGCATGGCCCATCGTGTCGTTGACCAGCTTGAAATGGTCGACATCGACAAAAACGACCGCCGCCGAACGATCCATCCGGCGCGAATGCACGATGGTCTGCTGCAGGCGATCATAAAACAGCGAACGGTTCGGCAACTCGGTCAGGTTGTCGTAGTGGGCCATGTGCTGCAGCTTCTGCTCGCCCAGCTTGCGCGATGTGATGTCCTCCGCCACGCCGGTGATCATGGTCGCGTGCCCGCTGTCGTCCATGACCGGAAAAGCACGGTTGTGCAACCAGCGTACTTCGCCGTCCGGACGTACGATGCGGAATTCCTCGTCGATCTTGCCGCCGCTGTTGCGGCCATGGGAAGCCATGACGCGAACCCGGTCTTCCGGGTGGATGGCATCGAACCACTCCGTGGCGTTTTCCAGCAGAAGGGCGGCACTGCGCCCGAAAATCTTCTCGTACGCGGGGCTTACATACGTGATCCGGCCCAGGTCCGGGTCGGTGGTCCAGAATACCTCCGGGACATTGGCTGCGAGCTGGCGGAATTTTTTCTCGCTCTCGTCCAGGGCACGCTTCGACGACTCCCGCTCCGCTTCGCGCTGCATGTTGGTCAGGGCAAACGAAATGTTTTCCGTCATTTCCGAAAGCAGCGCGACCAGTTCGTCGCTGAAGAATCCGACTTCGTCGCCATGCAGGTTCAGCACGCCAACGCATTTTCCGTCGCGGCGCAGGGGAAAGGTCGCCAGCGACTTCACGCCGGCTGCTATGGCCTGCTCCTTCCAGGGCGCCACGCGCGGTTCGGCCAAAAAATCGTTGACGATGTAATAACGGCCTTCGCGCACCGCCGCGGCGGCGAATCCACGGCCTTCGGGCAGGTCGGGGTTGACCGACACTCGCAGGCGCTGGTACACGTCGCTGACGGGACCGTGTATTGCCTGGGGCGTGATCCATCCGTCCTCGCCGACCAGGCCGATCCAGGCGAGACAAAGGTGCCCATGCTCGACGGCCGCGCGGCATATCTCGTCGAACAGCGGCACCGGTTCGTGGATGTGGATGATGGCGCGATTGGTTTGCGATAGCGCCGCATACAAGTCCTTGAGGCGCACGATTTCCTGGTCCGCTTGGCGCTCCTGTGTGACTTCGGCCCCCACGCCACGATAGCCCTTGAACACGCCGTCACCGTCGAATACCGGTTCCCCGCTGATCCGGATCCAGTGGGCCTGCCCACCCTCGTCGACCCTCCGGTAGGTGAAGTTTCGGAACGGCAGGCGCTCGTTGCAGGCCTTTTCATGCGCATCCCAGTCGGCCGACGTCGGATCCATGCCGGGCGATTCACGGCGCGTAAGGCCGCGGCTGCTCGACCCGAAATTCGCGTTGGTGTTGGCGTCGGCCGAATGAAAAGTAAAGCGCAGTTGCTCGTCCTGTTCCCAGAACCAGTCGGCGGACAGCTCAGTCAGGCTACGGAAACGTGCTTCGCCGTCGCGCAGCGCCGCGAGCGCCTGGCGGCTGGCCGATTCGGAACGGCGGGTTAGCCAGTAGAGCCCGGCCAATCCGCCGATGAGGATAAGCGTGAGGCATAACGCGCTTCGCCAGGCGAATGCGAGACTGGTATCACGCTGGATCTGGAGTTCCCGTATGCGCGAATATTGATTCACTTCGAACATCTCCAACAATTCCGCAATGCGCTCGTGGAGTTTTTCGCCCTCTCCCGGTTCCACGTGCCGCTGCACTGCGTCCGCCCCCTTCGCGCGGCGCAGATCCATTTCTCTGCGCATCAACGCAGCATCCGCCGCCAGGACTGATTCGAGTTCTTCTGGTGCGCGGGCACCGAATTTGCCTGCATCACTGCGAAGCTGAGCCAGGATGGCGTCGGTGCGGGCTATCGTGCGCTCGAACCTGCCTGCCATGTCTTCATTGCCGGAATGCAGGAAGGCACCGTAGTAAATGTGCGCGTCGGAACGGCCGAGCTTGAGCTCGACAAAGCGACGCATGGTCTCATAGGCCTCGACGACGCTTCGCTCCTCCTGCAGGACGGTTCGTACCGTTTTTAGCGAAATGGGGATGAGCAATCCCACGACGATGATTGTCAGGACGAGACCAAGCAACGCCAGGCGCGCAATGCCGCGATCGGCTTCGGCCTTGCGTGCAGATAGACGCTCCGGGACTGCCTCCTTCGGGGCCATCATCGTGCGCATTCGTCTAGACAACATGGCATAACGGCTCACCCTGGCCAGAAACGGATTGCCGCGGCATGCCGGACGACACGCACGGATGGCGCGTCGCACAAGAGAAAAGACGCGGCGTTTCCGGGTACCTGATACGTGACCAAAATCTAGACTCCTCGTGCCCCAAGAGCAAGCGTCCCGAGTCGATTATCCGTTCCCTCGCTGAGTTGAACATGTGTACGATTTATCCCATGCTTGGATCACGCGACGGACGAACCGAGAATCCGCGACGTGCCGGGCGAACCATGGGCTCATAGGAGGCACAATGTCCGCGATACCAGCCAAGGACTGGATCGGAGAATATGCGAAGAGTCACCGGCATCCGGTAAACCGCCTCTGCCACACGGTGGGAATTCCAATGGTCGCCGGCTCCATACCGCTGTTTGCCGTTGTGTTTTTCCGGCCCGATCTCTGGCCGATACCCGTCGCATTGTTCGTGATCGGCTGGATTTTCCAGTTTGCCGGCCACTATGCGGAGGGCAAACCGCCCGAGTTCTTCCATGACTGGCGTTTCCTTTTCGTCGGGCTGCGCTGGTGGTTCGCGAAGGTGCGTGGGAAGGACTGAGGCCCCGCAAGGGGGTTCCGGCTTCGCCCGGATACCGGTCTTCGACCATAACTGAGGATTGAAGACTTTAAAGTCTGGTCCATCGTCGCGGATTTTCATCCGCTCGCGAAATGATATGCTTTGAACAATCATTCAACCATCGAGAGACTGCACGTGAAGCATATCAACTGGGACAAGATTCCCGCCGAAAGGCTGAACGACAAGTTCGTCCGCAAGCTGGCCTGGGACGGCAAGATCATGATCGGCCAGACGTTGGTCGAAAAGGGCTATGTCGTACCGCTGCATTCGCACGACAACCAGCAGGTGACTTTCGTGACCGACGGCCTCTGGCGCTTCAAGCTGGAAGGCAAGACCGTGGACGTGGGCCCGAACGAAATGATCTTCATCCCGGCCAATGTTTCCCATACCGCCGAAGCGCTGGAGACACTGATTGCTTACGACGTTTTCACGCCTCCGCGGGAAGACTGGATCAACGGGGATGACGCTTATTTGCGCGCGAAGTAAGCTGCGCGGGCGATAAAAAAAAGCCGGGGCGGCCCCGGCTTTTTTCATGGCTTGACGCAAAATCAGTTCTGCGGCTTCCAGTTGCTGACCAGTTCCTTGACCTGGGCGAGCTGCTCGGGCGTCATTTTCTTTTCGATCTTGCCGATCTCCTCCTTGGTATAGAGGGAATCGCGATAAGTCGTCTTTGGATTGGTGGCCGACAGCGTCAACCACATATCGGCTTTCGGCAAATCCTTGGTGACGCCTTTGCCCGTCGCGTAGATGATGCCCACGTAGTACTGCGAGCGCGGATCGCCCTGCTCTGCGGCCTTTTGAAACCATTTGACCGCTTCGACCTGGTTGGGCTTCACGCCAAAGCCGTTGTGGTAGAAAAACCCGACGAAATATTGCCCATCCATATTGCCCTGGTCCGCCAGCGCCTGAAACTCGACCAGCGCCTTGGCATAGTCGCCCGCGGTATAGGCTGCAATGCCTTCGTCCAGCCCCGCCCAGGAAGGCAGCGGCAGCAGAAATGCGAACATCAAGATAAAGCGTTTCATTGGATATCCTTGGATCGATCAGATGGGGATTGTAACGCGCTTAAGGTGCGCTGCGCCGACATGGCAAAGCGCGAAGGTGAGGCGCCGGGGCTGTCTTCCAATTTGTGGCCACGATCTCGCGGATCGCGACTGAACCCTGACCGGGCTCTTCAAGGTGGGAGGATTTTTCAAGACGGGGCCCCTGATGCAGCTTCGGGTCCGTACTCATCAAGGCGGATATGCGCCTTATTATCGCCAACACCCAGCGACTGAAACCCAGTCCCGGCCGCCAGTAAAAAGTTTCTTCCTGAAAGGGCCGCGTGTAAAGCGGCAATTTGTAAGTATCGATTACCCCCTTCGGAGGTTGAGAGGCGAGAGGAAAGAGGAAAGGCAAAACTTCCCGAGGATTCGGGCCTTTGAACTTTCTTTCTTCTTTCCTCTCGCCTCTTTCCTCTTTCCTCTTTCCTCTCGCCTTTTTGCCGCCTATGCGGCTACGACCCGGTTGCGGCCCTCGGCTTTTGCGCGGTAAAGCGCCTTGTCGGAAGCTTCGAGCACCCGATCCGGCGTTTCAGCACGATCAGACCGCTCTGCCACGCCTATGCTGACCGTGACCGAGATCCACCTGTTGGTGGTGGTGGCGACCGGAGCAGCCTTGCCCAACGTGGCCTGCTGCGGGCGCGCGCTATCCCTGAGCATCACTTTGTAATCGTCGATACTCCTGCGCATCGATTCGAGGTGCTGGATTACGCTGGTTCGCCGTCTTCCGGCGTAGAGGATCGCGAATTCCTCTCCTCCATACCGATACGCGGTGCCGCCGCCGCCAACCCGCCGTAACCGGGCCGCCACCAGTTTGAGGACCTGATCGCCAACATCGTGGCCCCACGTATCGTTGAAAACCTTGAAATGATCTATGTCCACCATGGCCAGCGTGAAGCCGCCGTCCAGAGACTCCAGGCGCTCGTTCAATGCACGGCGCCCGGGCAGACCGGTCAATTCGTCATAGAACGCCATGCGGTGGGAATCCTGCAGCACCGCAAGCGTGACGATCATTGCGGCTATCGTGCAAAACCAGATGAACGCGCCCGGCGAAGGCAACCCGTTGCACGCCAGCGCAAAAGAGGCGGCTGCGGCTGCAAACGCGGCATCGATCACTGAACCGCGCATTACCGCGCACACGACTGCAACAACTATCGCAACAACCGTGAAGAGGATGCCGAGCTGCGGGATGTGAACGCTGGCAAGCCACAGGCTCTGGAAGAACGGAACATACAGCGCGTCGGTAAATTCGACCGCATCGGAGAGCAGGATCGCGGCGATGGCGCCGACCTCGATCAGCGGCAGCGACAGCCTGCGCAGTCCCGGCGCGTTCAGCGCGCCGCGCTCCCGCAGCAACGTGAAAATGGCTAGGTTGAACGGTACGAATATGCAGAGTGCCGCAAAGACGGTTTGCGACACGAATCCCGCATTCCCGTGTTCCAGGTGATTCCCGTATTGCAGGAAATGAACGAACGCGAAATAGGCGAGCGCGAAGGAAAACAGGACAAAAAACGCCCGACCGCGCCTGAAAGCGAGGCTGAGCAAAAGCCCGCTCAGCAATATCAGATAAGGCCCGTGGACCTTGAGGCCCGACAGGTAGGTTGGTAAAACTGCGCGACTCGCGAGCAGCAGTGCGATTCCCCACAGGCCCAGCGGCACGGCGAAATTGCTGAGCACTTTGCCCACTGTGGTGGACGCGGTATATTCCTCGACTACAAATTCGTTACGACCCACCAGATCCACGCCGCCTCCATGTCGAAAGATACGAGTCGTATCCGATGCGTCGGCGCTATCCGATTCTTGTGAGGATGGAAGTAACACAGGCACCTGATCGACGGCAGTTCACTTGCAAGAGACATACCAGTGGAAAATTCGTTCGCGCGTGCGACATTGCCGTTGCGGCGCACGCATCTTTGTTGGTGACTGGCGACAAATGCGGCGACCAAAATTGTAAGGCGCTGAGCATGTGCCTTTGCGACTGTCGTCGCTCGGCTACAACCAAGCCGATAAATGGCCGAATCGGACAGCCGGATGAAGTGATTGACGTGGCGCGGCTTTTTTTGCACGCCTGTCTCGCATGAAATCGGCGTTTCGCGTCTTCGCCTGACCTCCTTCAAACGGTGCCGGCGAATCCGTGGAAACCGTGACATACCCCGTTTCGTGAGGGTAAATTTTTCCGGTATCGATGCAAGATTTGCAAGAAGCCTGTACCCAACGGAATGTGGCGACAAACGACGGCGGCGCAGGAAGATGACGCAGGACTGAGGGGGCAAGTCTCAGCGTTAGTTGGACACTTTTCTGACAGCGTTGTGACAAAGTCTCAGCGTTACTGGGACAGCTCATAGCCGATCCTGGCGGGGTTTAGCAGGAAGGTCGTTCGCAACTTCCGCAAGCAAGTGATCATGATCTGATTGGGGTCCGCGCGGGGCGTAGAAGCGGATCTTTGTTATAGGCGTAGTCCATTCTTCGAGGCGCTGAACTGGATGCGTTCAACTATGATAAACAGCACACTAAGACCCTCTTGATCTTCAGCGTGTCCTACTAACGCTGAGACGTGGGTGTCCTATTAACACTGAGACTTGCCCACTGAGGACTGAGGACTGAGGACTGAGGACTGAGGACTGAGGACTGAGGACTGAGGACTGAGGACTGAGGACTGTAGTTGGATGTCCTTTTTAGAGGTTCAGTTTTCGATTCAGCGTTTCCTTTTCTTCCGACTCCTTCTCCGCCATTGGGGGAGAAGGCCGGGATGAGGTGGCTCAATACCTCCTCGGACTTCCGTAGGATTCATCAAAAAGCGAGAACGGCGGATTGCGCCCGACCAGGCTCTCGATCAAGGTCAGCTCCAGGTCGGTGTGATTCTTGAATGGCGCCGGAACAATGCGCCTGCCCTTGTCCGGCCGGGCGAGCACATAGCGCGGCGCGTCGTGATGGGCCGAGACGATGCTCTCGGTGATCGCCGGATCGTCGGACGCCGCAATGTCGGTTGCCCCGTAACAGGTGCACACGTAGGTCAGATCGGGCTGCGCTTCCAGATAGAGTCCAGTGCCGCGGATGCCGATGGTCGAAGTCGGACCGCTGACCGAGCGCGCGCCTTTGCCGAACACCGACAGCAGCGCACCGGTAAGCAATCTCAACTGGTTGGCGAAGACGCCGCTGCCCTTCAATTCCAGCCTGCTGTTGTCGCGCAAGATGAACGCATCCGAACCGACGACGAAGATGGCTTGCGCTGCTTTTCCGGTCTCGACCGTGTCGTTGACGCCGACGTGCGTTGCGAGGGTCGCGGCCTTGCCGTTGACGGTGACCGGGCCGGACACCTCGTAAAAAGAACGCCCGGCAGGCAACGGCCCGGGTACTTTCCCCAGCGGCTGCGCGATGGCGGCGCCAAAGCCGAATGCGCCCAGACCAGCAACTCGCGGCGCGCGGGATCGATGTCTTCGGATTGCTTTGTCATAATGACGCCCTTTGGCATACTCTGGCGACGAGATTAGCATCGTCGCCGCCGAAAGGGAAAGGCCGTCCATGGACAACCTCAGCGATTCGCGCACGAACCTGCTTGTTGCCGCCGTTTTCACTGCGTGCCTGACGCTCCCCGTTTCCGGCATTGCCACGGCCGATTCGACGAGGTTCGGCCTCGACGCCGAGTATGGCCACGACACCAACGTCAATCGCGCCGCCATCGGCAAAGAAGAACAATCCGACGATTCCGTTTCGGTCGAAGCCTATGCCGCGCGCAGCATCCTGCTGTCCACCCGCAGCGGCCTCGTGCTCAAGGCCGCGATGCACGTCACGGAGTTTATTGAATTCGGCGATCTGAGCAGCCTCGGCGTTTCCGGCCGAGCCGCGTACCGCATCCAGCCTTCGCCGGGATTCACCAGTCCCTGGATCGAGCTGGCCGGACAAGTCGACGGATTCAAGTATCGCGACAGCGATATTCGCGACGGGTATGCCGCGTCGGCCACCGCAAGTGTCGGCAAATATTTCACCGACCGCATCCGCGCGGAAGCTGGCGTGGGTCTGGACCGGCGGGGCGGCGGCGAGGGCGGCGTCTATGATCTGTCAAACTGGAAAATCTGGGCTGCGCTCGACTACAAACTCACGACGAAGACCACGGTCTACGGGTCCGCGACCTGGATCGACGGTGAGCAGGTTTTCACCTTGTTCAACACCGCGGCCTGGGCGCCCCTTACCACTGATGCCAAAGCAAAAGCTCCAGATCCTGTTTTCTCGTCGGCGTTCGGTGGCGCGCCCACCGCATACCGCGTGGATGCGCGAACCAATCGCTACGAACTGGGCATCAACATCGCGCTGACCGGAAGCAACGCAGTGGACCTGGGCTGGAGCCACTTCGATTCCCGCGCCGATCAGGGAAGCGGCAAGTACGATGGCGACGCTTTCCGCGTCGGCTATTTATACCGCTTCCGCTAAAACGCGCTTCACCTCAGACGTCGTTGCGCCAGGCCCGGTCCGGGGTGGTGAAAAGACGGTCGGCTTGCGCCGGCCCCCAGCTTCCCGCCGGGTAAGACTGGATGGAATCCGGCGTTCGTTCCCAGTACTTCAACAATGGATCCACGACCCGCCATGCCCACTCGACTTCATCGAAACGGATGAAGTTGGTGGCGTCGTCGCGAATGATGTCGGATAGCAGCGCCTCGTAGGCGTCAGGTTGCGGCTCGTGGTCCTGCCGATAACCCGCATTCATCTGGATCACGTGGGTCTGCATGCCCAATCCCGGTTGCTTGGCGTGAATCTCCAGATGCATGCTTTCATTCGGCTGCAAGCTGAGCAGTATCCAGTTCGGCGTCATGCCCTCGCTCCGGGTATCGCGGAACAGCTGTTGCGGCGGATCCCGGAAGCGCAGCGCAACCATCGACGTCTGCTCCTTCAGGCGCTTGCCGGTGCGCAGATAGAAAGGCACGCCGCGCCAGCGCCAGTTGTCGATGAAGAATTTCGCGGCGACGAAGGTTTCCGTGGTCGAATTTGCGGGAACGCCGGCCTCATTGTGATAGCCGGGAACGGATTGGCCTTCCACCGAGCCGGCGCCGTATTGCGCACGCACCGCGTTGGCCGGAATTTCATCCGGGGCGAACGCACGCACGGAGCGCAATACTTTCACTTTCTCATCGCGCAGCGTGTCGGCCTCGAGCGCGGCAGGCGGTTCCATCGCAACCAGGGTCAGCAACTGCATCATGTGGTTTTGCAGCATGTCGCGCAGAGCGCCCGATTTGTCGTAATAGTCCGCGCGCGTCTCGATGCCCGCCTGCTCGGCCACCGTAATCTGCACATGGTCGATGAAATTCCGGTTCCACAATGGTTCGATCATGAGATTGGCGAAACGGAATACCAGCAGGTTCTGCACGCTTTCCTTGGCCAGATAGTGGTCGATGCGATAAATCTGGCGCTCGTCGAACTGCCGGTGCAGCAGCTCGTTGAGCTTTTGCGCGCTCTCTATGTCTTCGCCGAACGGTTTTTCCACGACAACGCGATGCAGGCCGCGCGGTCGATTCAGCCCGACCTGGGTGAGATTGTTGACGATGGCGCTGAAATCCTCGGGTTTGACGGCGAGATAAAACACGATGTTCGAACACACGCCGGTTTTCGGCTTGCCCAGCTCTTCCAGCAGCCGCTTGTAAGCTTCTACATCCTGCAGGTCGCCACGAACGTAGCTGAAGCGCGCGGCGAAGCGGGCGAAACATTCCGGCGTGAATTGCGCCCCGAGCTTTTGCCGCAGCGCCTGTTCCATGTGCGCCGTCCAGTCGGCGTCCTTCCACTCGCGCCGCGCAAACGCGACGAAATTGGTGACGTCCGGCAGCCGCTTGGCCAGCTCCAGCCGATACAGGGCCGGCAAGAGTTTGGTCGCCGCCAGATGGCCGGTCGCACCGAAGATGACAAAGCTGCACGGATATAGGGCGTCGTCCTGGTTCACGGTTTGCCTGCTTCGGGAAATGGAAGTTGGTTGGGCAGTCGACATTTATACACGTTCCGCCGCGGGACATGAAATTCGCTCTTCTCTCCATCAACTGCGCATCACGAAGACACGAAGGTCACGAAGAAACACGAAGAAGAGCAGAAAAGGGACGTTGGGCGAATTGGATACGGGTCGCAGTTCGATTTTTGGGGATAACTGACGACATTGCTAACGAGGGCAACTGCCTCCCTCGATTCTGCCTTTCTTTGTGTTTCCTCGTGTTTCTTCGTGTTCTTCGTGTCCTTCGCGTCTTCATGATGCGCAGTCGTTGCCCTAGCATTGACTCACGCGGTCCGCGGCACCAAACTTCCGGCCAGTCCAACCGCTGCCGCAAGGAGAGTCCATGCATCGCGCAACATGTTTCGCCGCCGCCATCCTGGCGATTGCTTCCAACGCCGGATTCGCAGCCGACATCAGGACCGACCTCGACCGCCTGGCCGATGAACTCGAGCCCAAAGTGATCGGATGGCGCCATGACATCCATGAGCACCCCGAACTCGGCAACCGCGAAACGCGCACGTCGGGCATCGTGGCCGAACACCTCAAAGCGCTTGGATACGAAGTCCAGACCGGGGTTGCGTACACCGGTGTCGTGGCGCTTCTGAAGGGCGGCAAGCCGGGTCCTGTCGTCGCGTTGCGCGCGGATATGGACGCGCTGCCGGTGACCGAGGAAGTCGATCTGCCGTTTGCATCGAAAGTGAAAACCACCTGGGCCGGCAAGGAAACCGGGGTCATGCATGCCTGCGGTCATGACACGCATGTTGCCATTCTGATGGGTGTGGCCGAGGCGTTGTCGAAGATCAGGGATCAGCTGCCGGGCACCGTCAAACTCCTGTTCCAGCCCGCAGAGGAAAGTCCGCCGCCCGGCGAGGAAGGCGGCGCCGCGCTGATGGTGAAGCAGGGCGCGATGGAAAACCCGCATGTCGACGTCGTCTTCGGCCTGCACATCACGTCGATCATCGAGACCGGCACGATCGCGTACCGTCCGGGCCCGATGATGGCCGCCGCCGATATCGTGCGCATTACCGTGCAAGGGCGACAGACGCACGGCTCCGCACCCTGGTCCGGTGTGGATCCGATCGTGGCTGCCGCCCAGATCGTGCTCGGATTGCAGACCATCGTCAGCCGCCAGATCAATGTCACGCAGGAGCCTCCCGACAAGGTGGAAATGGTGGGCACCGTGCGCACGTTCGACGAGAAGATGCGCGATGACATCCACCGTCGCATCAAACTGACCGCCGAAAGCATAGCCGCCGCGAGCGGTGCGACGACCATCGTGTCCATCGAGAAGCCTTACGCGGTGACCATCAACGATCCGGCGCTCACCGAGCGCATGCTGCCGACCCTGAAACGCGTGGCCGGCGAGGGCAACGTCACCCTGCGTCCCAAGACCACCGGCGCGGAGGATTTTTCTTTCTTCGCGCAGCAGGCGCCCGGGCTGTTCATCTTCCTCGGCGGCTCCCCCAAGGGCACCGACCTGTCCAAGGTTGCCTACAACCATTCGCCGCGCTTTTTCGTCGAGGATTCGGCCATGAAGCTCGGCGTGCGTGCGTTGCTGAATCTGACGGTGGACTATATGGAGTCATCGCAGAAGCGATGACTCCGGTGAACGGTGAACAGCGATCGGTAAACGGTAAAAGCGAAACAAGCTCTATCTTCTGCTGGACACCGTTCACTGTTCACCGATCACCGTTCACGGCCCCATGAACTACCTCGCCCACCTCTACCTGTCCGAGCCGACCGAGGATGCCTGGCTCGGCAGCCTGCTGGGCGATTTCGTGAAAGGTCCGCTGGATGAACGCTACGGCGAAGACATAACCCGCGCGATCGCGCTGCACAGAAAGATAGACAGCTACACCGACGCGCATCCCGTGGTGCTGCAGAGCAAATCGCGGATCAGCGCGGCGCGGCGCCGCTACGCCGGTATCATGGTCGATATGTTCTACGATCATTTCCTTGCGAAGTACTGGCGCGAATTCCACGACGAGCCGCTCGAATCTTTTACCGCCCGGGTTTATGCGATGCTCGGCCGGCAGCACGCGATTCTCCCGGAAAGGCTGCAGCGGATGGCGCCCAATATGGCGCAACGGGATTGGCTCGGGTCCTACGCGCAAGTCGGCTCCATCCATGCCGCGCTCGATCGCATGGGCCTGCGGTTCAAGCGCGAGAATCGATTGCTGAATTCGGCAGACGAGCTGGTGGAGCATTACGCCGGGCTGGAATCCGATTTCCGCGAATTCATCCCGCAGGTGCGGGAATTTGCGAAGCGTCATCATCTGGCCATTGTCGGTTAGCGGGTCAGTACCGGTATCCTTCCAGCACCAGGTCCTGGTACTCCGGATGCCGGTGGATGAAGCCCGCCGTGAACGGGCATAACGGCATGACTTTGAGTTTTTGCGCGCGTGCATAATCCAGCGCCGTGCGCACGATGCGGCCGGCGATGCCCTTGCCTTCCAGTTCAACGGGCACTTCGGTATGTTCGATGATGATCATCTCGCCGGCGAGCAGGTATTTCGAGAATGCGATCTTGCCATCGAGGTTGATCTCGAAGCGCTTCGCCGTGATGTTGTGCACGACGGGTAAATCTACGTCGGTCGGCATGTTCTACTCCAGAAAAATCTATCACCGCGAAGGACGCAAAGGACGCGAAGGAAAGGCAAGAACAAGAAAAATCTAGTGTTGACCGTTCATTGTTGACGATTCGCCACAGCCAGCATTGACGATGAAGGTCAGTGAACGGTGACGCCGCCTAGTATCACTTTTATTTTTTCTCCTTTTTCTTTTCCTTCGCGTCCTTGGCGTCCTTCGCGTTGAACAGGTTTCATATTTAACAAGGCGGGCGATGTTGGGCCCACGGGCGGATGCGCTCGAATGCGCGTGAAGCCTGCAGCACCCGCAAGTCGCGATGCCGGCCTGCCACGATCTGCAATCCGACCGGCAGACCGGCCGGCGTGAAACTGCAGGGACAGTTCGCCGCAGGCAACCAGGTAAGATTGAACGGATAACTGAAACCGGCCCAGCGCAGCCAGTCCCACGGATGCTGTTCCCAATGCGGCGGGATCAGATGATCGGCGGGAAATGCCGCGACCGATAGCGACGGTGTCAGCAACAGGTCGTAACGCTCGAACAACGCGCGCACCTTGTCGTACAGCGCGAGCCGCTTTTCATCGAGCCGGCAATATTCCGCGGCGCTGAATTTCATGCCGTGTTTCACCAGCGCGACGAGCCCGGAATCCATGCGGTCTTCCCATTCGCCGAGCAAAGGCCCCAGGCGGCTGGCGAAGTTCGCCGCGAAATGCAGTTGCTCCATCTCGATCGGGTTGTCCCAGCCCGGCTTGATCTCATCGACCTCGCAACCGAGTTCCTCGAATGCCGCCGCCGCCTCGCGGACCGGCCCCGCCACTTCGGCATCGACTTTCAGGTAGCCGAGGTCCGGACTGTAGGCGACCCTCAGACCGGCGATGCCTTCGTCGAGACGCGCGACGAAATCCTCCGGCGGGGATTCGAGGCTGGTCATGTCGCGATCGTCGGGCCCGGCCATGGCCTGCAACATCAGCGCGGCATCGGCAACCGTGCGCGTCAACGGCCCGACATGCGAGATCAGGCCGTTCGGCGGCGTCGGCCAGTAAGGCACGCGCCCGTGCGACGGCTTGATGCCGTAAACGCCGCAGAACGCCGCCGGCATGCGGATCGAACCGGCGCCATCCGATCCCTGGTGAATCGGCCCGATGCCCGCTGCGGCACACACCCCCGCGCCAGCGCTCGACGCGCCGGCATTCATGCCGTGCTTCCACGGATTGTGCGTGATGCCGGTGAGCGGACTGTTGCTGACGCCGCTCCAGCCGAACTCGGAGACGGTGGTCTTGCCGATCGAGATCGCCCCGGCCGAACGCAGGCGTTCGACGTGCAGATGGTCGAAATCCGGGATTCGGTTGCGATGGATGTTCGATCCAGCCATCGTGCGCACGCCGCGTGTGAAGGCGAGATCCTTGATGCTGGTCGGCACGCCATGCAGGATGCCGAGGGAACGCCCTTTCATGACTGCATGCTCGGCTTCGACGGCCGCGTCCATCGCGGCATCGAACGTCGGCGTGCAAATCGCGTTGAGCCGCGGGTTGAGGGATTCCGCACGCGCGATCGTCTCGCGCATGACCTCCACCGGCGAAACCGTTTTCTCCCTGATCATGCGCGTGAGTTCGGTGGCCGGGGTGAAACTGAGCTCTTTGCTCATTTTTTTGTTCGCTCCAGTTTTGGCGTATTCGCCGAAACCTCGGCGAAGGCGGTAATTCTAACCGCGTGCGCTTCGCATACGCGGGGCTTGCGCGTCACTGTCCCCAGCAGGCGACAGGTTTTTTTCCTTCAAAACAACGGCATCAGGATCGGTGCGCGGTGCGGTGACGCCGTCCGGCTACAGTCCTGCCTGTTTTTTTGCACCTCCCGCGTGACATACATCGCTTAACCCGCTGATATCACAACGGTAGCATGCTGCTGGCACGATGCTTGTAATGACGACCGGGTAGCAGCACACCGCAAGGGGAACAAAGGACGACGAATCGGGGGAGGAAGGCAGGAATCGAAGAAGAAAACCAGCGTCGAATCGAAGCCGATCCGACAGAGCCGATGCCACTAAACATCGACCGATTTATCCGTTTGTTCATTGTGGAGGTAACAAATGAAAATTCAAAACGCCAGGTCGCGGTATCTTTTCAAAG